>MDTE01115057.1_pt1 | contig 38802 bp, 43 predicted proteins | sample 811231 | NCBI WGS metagenome assembly MDTE01 (sample SAMN05326651, study PRJNA326480) | marine metagenome | isolation source: seawater | place: Indian Ocean: Red Sea | collected 2010 | reverse complement strand
CCCTTTTCGGGTTCTGTTCTAAAACAATGGTATTCAGTCTCTTTAGGATGTTCAAAGAACTCCTCGCAGTAATGTATTAAGTTTTCAAGGTACTGAAGTTCTAGTCTGACTTCTTGTAATAGGGTTGTAGTCCTGTTATGGACATTATCCCTAAAAGTTCTAGTTGGAACTTCATGCGGTTTAAAATCCCGCTCTAGTGATTCTTGAAAATCACTTAGTCTAGTCCATTCTTTGCGTAAGCAATAATGGAACATTGCTATGTCTTTATCAATAAGTTTTTTAGTAAACTCATTAATGTTTTTTGTTTCCATAAATAAAAATTGGATAACGTGAGCAACAAGAGATCTTATAAAAGAATCTCTTTTACTAGCAGTAAATAAATTACTGCTAATAAGAGAGAATCTAAAAAGGACTAAGAACCTAATATTAAGTTCTTAGCTTTTACAGAGTGACCAATGACGGTTAATAAGTGTTTAGGCTCTTTTCTTAATCGCTTAATCCAGCAATCAAGATAAGAAGCGTGTGATTCATTATTAGAATCTATCTGTAATTCATTACAACAAAGATAAGAACCCGCTTCCGCAATTAATTCTTCGGTTGCATAAAGTTCTGAACCAAACACCGCTTTTTTATCAGTAATGCCGACTCTGGCTAATCTGCCTTTTTTGTCTGCTCCTGATGAATGCACGCACTCATGTAGTGCAACAGAAATAAACTCTGAATAATCAGAGAATCTTTCTTTATTAGGAACAGTTATAGAGTCAGCTTCTGGATCGTAATATGCAGAATTTCCGCCCTCGCCAAAATCAATATTATGTGTAGTCACATAATTATTAATTTGTTCGATTGCTTTTGATTCTCTACTACTAATAGGTGAATGATTAACAGCTACTTCTTTATTAAGTTCAGCAAGTCTTTTTTCTAATTTTTCTGTTTTCTGGAAACAATCCAAATTAAAAACACGACAGGGAACAAAAATAGTCCAGCAAGTAAACTCAGGATTTCCGAGTGCGTCTTTTACTGGTTTATTGTTTGCGTCTAATAAAGGCTTCTTCATTGCTACAGGGCGTAGAATGATAGATCCTTTAGAACCCTTAATAATAGATAGACCGAATGAGCGAGCCTGAGCAAATCCCATCCAATAAGGACTTTTGTAATTTCTGGTTAATCTTGCAATTTCTAAGCAAATTAAGTTGCCGTTGTTGTAAGCGTCACCAGTTACAAAGTTAGTGTGTTGAGCCTCCCTAGTCCAGCTTTTTCTGAACGGGTTGACCCCTTTTTCCATTATTGAAATAAGGTCGTTTGCTAGTTCTTCATAACCTTTGTTTGGGTCGAACTCTTTTTTAGATTTTCTAGGTGCGGATGCTGTCATTTGATTAATAAGTAATTGAGCAACAGTAATTAATTAATAATTACTATTAGTAGTATTACATATAAATTAAAAAAAATCATCAATATTGCTAATAATTAGTTCTTTTTTGTTGTTTGTTTAATAGTACAAAATTAAAAAAGCGTTTATCAGGTAGATTAGTTCATTTGTACTATGTTCAGTCATACCAATGGATCTCAGCGAAAACTTAACAAACAGTAATATTTTTTTGTACTACTTTTACTAATACACTTTATTTCTTTTTATTCTCTTTTTTTTATTAAATCCATAGCTAACCCACCCCACCTTTAACCGATCATGTAGACATATAGATGGTCTAAAAATTCACCAGAACCACCCCAGAAACCCCATAAATTAGTACTAGTAATTTATAAACTTAGTCATAGTAAGGTTTTATAGGTTTTTAGGGTTTTTTTTGAGTTTTTTATATAGTCTATGGGGGTAAATTCATTTCCACTATATGCGTAACCTCTTCAGATTTTTGTGTCAAATATTTTTCCGTAGTAGAAGCAGAAGTAGGGAAAAATTAGGTTGAACCTATAGGGTGTACCACCGCTTTAAAATGACACCCTGTAGGTTCTTTGGAGAGTGCGTGTTGCTCAGTCACTTATCCTATAGTAGTACCTAATAAGATTATCTTATAAAACCTTTGTCAGATACATTAGAATTTCTTATTTGTTGAGGAGACATTCCCATAGCTGTTTGAGTAATAGTTGAGTTAAGAGCAGATCCCCAATTATTTAAATGAGTCATTAATAATTCATCTTTTCTAGATTGAATATTCCTTTCTTCATCTTGGGACATATATTCTGTCCAGTAACCAACAGCACCAGCAAGGGCATCAATAATATCGTCATTAACTAAACTACCTCTATGTCTAGAGATCCTACTAAGTTGATAAACAAGTTGTAATTTTAATCGTCTTTCTGGCGGTTCATCTTGATTAGATTTAAAATCTTTTTCTATAACCTTGCGATCTATTATTAATCTATGAGAGTTCATAACAGGTTCTAGAGTATCAATAATTCTTAGTTCTTTAGTCTTATTATTTCTTACATCTTGTACTTCGCATGGGTGAAATCTCATAAGAAATGGTTTTAGTAGTTCAGCAAACATACCACCACCAAAGTTTTGCTCTATTAAAATCGAATTTATTTTATTAAATCTTGCAATTTTAGATAATTTTTCTAAAACTAAGTCTGAATAACCACCTGTCAGTCCACCTGCATCAGTAACATAGAGATTACCGTTTAACATCTTTACACAAGCATAGCCTGTAGCATCTTTTCCCTTCCCAGAAGGGTCGATAAACATCACACTACCTGTATATTCAATGTAGTCTCCAAACTCTTGAGCAGGGCGGTAGAACCTATCACCATTAAACCCAACGCAAGGTAAATCTTGTATAGCGTATTCTGGATTATTAGACCATATGATTTTCTCAGGTGCATAATCTTGGTTTATAGAAGATATAACAAGATCAGATATTTTTAATGGGTATCTGTCTTGATCAGATAATGTTGTATCTAGCTGAAACTGTAAGTTAAAACCAGATCGCCCATAAGATGCTTCACGTTCCATAAGATCTACAGAAGTAAATCTTTGTGGATCTACAGGATCTTTAGGTTTAGATAATTCATTAGTTAGTCTTTCTTTGATAAATGGAGCAAGTCTATCTCCATAATTGTTTTTTAACTCTGGATAACGTGCTGTCCATATTCTTGTTTCATATCCACGTTCTTCTAGCGTTAAATACAAACTATTTTCTACTTGTGGTGTCCCAAGAAAAGTAACATTGCCATTTGGTTTTAAAATAGCTTCAAATTCTTTTACAGCTTCCGCTAATTTGTCTCTCATAGGTTGTGTATAAGAATTATTTGGAACTTCTACGTCATCTGCAATTATTTCGTCTGCACGACTACCTGCCATCTGTGAAAGAACTCCTCTACTAGTAACGCTAGGAGCATGAGAAGCAGTTGCAGGTGCAACATCAAAACTAATTTTGCTGTTTCTTTGGTGTTCTTGCGGTATTAAAGGAGATAATATTGGCATTTCATTGATCAAACGCATAGTAAAAGTCGTAAAATCGTCTGCTCTGTTTTTACTTGCACTAACAACTAAAAATTTTAACTGCGGATTCATTCGTAGTTTCCATACGACATAAGTAGAGGTTATCCAGCTTTTACCAACACCTCTAAATCCCTGTAAAATTTTACGTCTAGTACCACTTTGTAGATATTCAGCAATATCTAGTTGAACAGGAGTAGGATCAGGAAGATTTAAATGTCTCCAAGTAACAATTAAAAAATATCTAAAGTCTTGTAGTTTTTTAGGTAACGGTTGCATCTTTTGGTTTAGAAACTTCTACATAAGACTTGCATTTAGGACAAGTTAAATTAGTAATAATTAGATATTCACTATCTTCACTTGCATCCTCATCACCTCCCCAAATTAATGGAGTCCCACAATGCCAACAATTCATAATTCAGCAACAGGTATTGCGTCTAAATCAGGTAAATTTTTCATTAAATCATCCATTTTATTGTTTTCTGTAGGTATACATTCTATTCCATTGTCTTTTAGAAACTGTCTAGCTACGTTTAAATCACCAGCTTTTGCATCTCCGCTAGTTACTTTTTCTAATAATGTATCAGTTAAGGCACTATGTAAGTTATTTAGCTTTTTTATGTTCATAGTAACTAGTGTTTACAAATAATATAATTACTTCTTATCTGTTTTGCCAGACAGAAGATACCTTATTTTACCAAAAAAACCTAATTTTTTTACTTTTTTGTATAGTCTCATACCCTTTTCATAGCGATATAACTTAGTTTCGATTTCTGATATACGCATTATTGCAGCAGAAAGCAGCATATCTTGTAGTTTTGTGTACTTAATTAAATCTAAACAGTATGCTTTTATAGCTTCATCAGGTAATTGTTCTGTTTCACGCTGTTTCATCAAGATTTCAAACTCGATTTCTGGCGGTGGATTGCCAATAAGTACTTTAAAAAACTCTTTGTGGCTCATATCAGTTCAATTTGGGGAACAACTGCTGCTCCAACATATCAACAGCCCTGTCATCAAGCGTGTTGGTAGTTTGTTTGCAGATTGCTCTAAGCAAATCGACTACTAATCTTTTTACAGCAGTAGTAGTAAAGAACTTTAGTAGTATTGGTTTTAAGAGTTTAAGCATAATAATCTTGTGTTACTTTCCAAACATAGCTACATTGTTAGTATTAAACAAGACTCTTAACTTTTATGGAAGAACAAGAGGAAAAAGAAGGTACGGATTGGGGTGAACTGTTTGGTCACGCTGTCCGATTTATGATTCTTTGTTGGTCATTAGCAATGATGACTCTTGGATACATGGATAAAATCCGTAATGACGGAGCTTTTTTAGCAGGTTTGACTAGTGGAGTACTAGGTTCATACGGTATCAGCGTGAACAAAAAGAAACCTAATAACGCTGCTAAAATAGTAGATAACAAAGACACTAATGTAGGTATCAAATGAAAAAACTATTATTACTAAGTTTGTTTTTAGTTGCACCTTGTTACGCAAACGGAGTGCCAACGTGGAGTACAGGTTCAAGTAATCGTACAGAAAATACAACGCAAACTATCACTCGCAGCATAGTCACAGAAAAATATGGGTCTACTATAAATACTTGGGAAGGATCTAATATATCTGTAGCTGCATCAGCAGGTATATCTGGTGGTGATGCAGTATTTACAGTTGCAGATACTTCAAAGGATTGGTCATTAAATGTGACTTCTAGAGCATCAGGTTTAATGATAGAAAAAATCACTCAAAATGATACGATTAATACCACTAGTGTTATTACTAGTCTGTCAGTCTTTAGTCAGTAAAGTAAGAGCCGAAGGCGATACAAACGTACAGGCTCAACCAAATGCGATTGGTAATTCTAGTATTATCAATCAGAATATGAATATAAATAATGGGATGACAGGTAAGCAGCAGTTTGGGAATCTAGTGTGTAGTCAACCTACTATGGCTGTTACTCCTTTTTATACAGGTAATGATGCAGAAAATACAGAGAGTGAAACTTATAGTATTAATGAAGGTTGGGGAATACAAATGAGTTTTATGATACCTCTGGGAGATAATAAGACTTGTAATGATTTAGCAAAAGTAAAGCTAGAGTTAGCCAAAGAAGAACTAGACAAGCAAGTGCATGATAAACACCTAGTTCGTATTTTGAAATGCGGGCAGCTTCACGCAAGCGGTTACATGATAAATCCTAAGTCTAAGTTCGCATATATCTGTAGTGATGTCATTAATATACGAACTTATGTTAAAGCTAATTCCGAAAAATTTAAGTAGCTAGTTTAGACACCACATAGTACAGGTATGTGAACTCTAGCTACCTTTATTATTATCCATTTTTTCTTTTACATTTGCGACTTCTTTTTTAAGAATCTTAGTAAAGATTTTCTTAAATGTTTTCTTGATAAAAGCTAATACTGATTGCATAGCAATACCACCAACCACACTTGCAACTGAAGCTGTACCAGCAGCGATTACAGAAGATGCAATGACCTCTGGTGCAGGTATAGGCATTTCACCGTAAAATGGTATATTGAACGTAGCTACAGGTTCTTCAGTTGATAAAGTTTCTTTGGTGGTTGGCAGGTTTGTCGGTATTGTCTCTGGTGTTACTTCTAACGCTTCCTCCTTTGAAGATGTTGTTTCTTCTTCAGCAGAGGATTCCTGACCTCCCAAACCCGACTCTACCTGTTCCAGACTTGGAAGAAGGATTGGATCTAAATAGGGTTCTTCAACCACAGGCGGATAAAAAATTGTTTTAGGTGGATTAAGAATATAATTAGTGTCAGGTAAATCAGGAGACACTATATCTGGTATGTCCATTCTAAAAAATATTATAAATAACTTTACCTTATATAAGTTTTTGTTATACTACAACTAAGTTATTTACCTCACCAAAGGTAACAAGTGCCTGATACGTCAGATAACGCTTGTGACAGGGAGTAAACAACCCATGTTACACAATTTTTTTTAACAAAAAATGGCTAATGCTACGGTAAGTAGGCTTGGACTTGTTAACAATACAGGTACAAGTTATGATGCTTTGTTTTTAAAAACGTTTAGTGGGGAAGTTCTAACTTCTTTTGCTGAAAACAATATTTTTAACGAAGCAATGCATACTGTTCGCACAATTGCGAGTGGTAAATCAGCACAATTCCCAGTTCTAGGTACTGCAACAGCAGCGTATCATACAATCGGGACTCCATTAGTAGGAGCGAACCAAATCAAAGCTAATGAAAAAATCATAAGTATTGATGACCTCCTAATTTCCCAAGCTTTCGTCAGTTCTTTAGAAGAAATGAAGAACCATTATGACGTTAGGCAAATTTATAGTGCTGAATTAGGAAAAGCTTTAGCAAGAACGTTTGATCAAAACGTAGCAAAAGTAATTGCTAATGCTTCTAGAGCTTCAGCAACACTAACTGGTGGTAATGGTGGTACTGTCTTGACATTACCTACAGGTAATACAACATCAGCAAACGTCACAGGTGATGAAATAGCAGCAGCTATTTATGACATTGCACAGACATTTGATGAAACTGACATTCCTCCAACAGATCGTTTCTGTGTACTACCACCTTCTGAGTACTATAAGTTAGCAGAAACAGCAACAAGAACTGTTGATACTGACTTTAACCCTCAAGGTAATGGTTCATTTGCATCAGGTCGTATTCAAATGGTTGCAGGTATTCCTGTAATGATGAGTAACAACGTACCTCAGTCAAACGTATCATCTAACCCAAGTGGAGCTAACAACACTTATTCTGGTGACGATAGTAAAACTATTGGTTTAGTATTCCACAAATCAGCAGTCGGTACTGTAAAACTACAGGACATGACAACTGAGATCTCTGGTTCTGACTACGGTATTATGTATCAGGGTACATTAATGGTTGCTAAATATGCTTTAGGTCATGGAATCCTAAGACCAGAAGCAGCAGCAACAATTAAATTGTCTGCTACTTAATCTACCTAAATCATCAAAATGGGGTATTCTATTATTAGATACCCTTTTTTTTATGTCCCCCTATGGCAAGGGCAGTTATGGTTCTAAGGTTGGCAGACCAAAAAAATCTAAAACTGCTGTAAAAAAGAAAAAAACCACTAAAAAATCTAAAAAAATGTAGCTATGGCTAGAAAAAAACTAGGATTGTACGCTAACATTCATGCAAAAAGAAAGCGTATAAAAGGAGGTAGTAAAGAAAAAATGAGGAAAAAAGGTGAAAAGGGTAGACCTACTGCGAAAAACTTTAGAGATGCAGCTAAAACTGCTAAGAAAAAATGAGTATTACCGCAGCAACGACAGAACTAGAAGCAATTAACATTATGTTAGCTGCAATTGGTGAAGCACCAGTAAATAAACTTACTGGTACGCTTCCTGTTGACGTTAAAATTGCACAAAACTTGTTAAATGAACAAAGTAAATCTGTTCAAGGTGAAGGTTGGTCATTTAATACTGAATATAATGTTGTGTTAACTAGAAGTGCTAATAATAAAATTAATTTACCAGCAAATGTTTTAAAAGTAGACGTAAATATACATGATCATCCACAAGTTGATGCAGTACAACGTGGATTAAAACTTTATGATAGGTTTAAACATACAGATATTTTTGATGAAGATCTTAAATGTGAAGTCTTATATTTTTTAAAGTTTGAAGAATTACCAGAACCAGCTAGAAGATATATAAATATAAAGGCAGCTAGAGTATTTGTAGATCGTGCTGTTACTGATGAAAGTTTGAGAACTTATACACAACAAGATGAAACAAGAGCTAGAGCAATTTTGTTAGATAGTGATAACGAAAACAATGATACAAATATGTTAATAGGAGATCCAGCTTTAACAGGTAGATTAAATACATTTAACCCTTCATCTGCACTTATTAGAGACTAATGGGCGTTATCTCAAGATCTATTCCTACTTTATTAAGAGGGGTATCACAAGCTGCTGACTCAACAAAGCAAGCTGATCACGCTGATTTGCAAAATAATGCTAATAGTAATCCAGTACAAGGTTTAACAAAAAGATCAGGAACACAATATTTAGCAACAATAAGTAATAGCACAATTGGTAACGTTCACATACAAACTATTAACAGAGATTTATCAGAAAGATATATAGCTATTTTTAGTAATGGTGATGTAAAAGTTTTTGAACTTGATGGTACAGAAAAAACTGTACATAAACCTGATGGCGTTACTTACTTAGCAACTACTAATCCAAGAGATCAGATTAAAACTGTAACTATTGCTGACTTCACGTTTGTTGTTAATACAAGTATAGTTACACAAATGGACACTACTCTATCAGCAGGTAGTGATACGCAAGCGATTGTATTTATAAATCAAGTCTTAGACAAAACAACTTATACACTTACAGTTGATGGCAATACAGTCACTAAAGATACCTCTGCTGATAATCCACTTAGTACAACTACTGTTGCTACATCTTTAAAAAACTCTTTAAACTCTGCACTTACAGGTTTTACTATTGCACAAAATGGTGCAGTATTACATATTAAAAAAAATGACGGATCTAATTTTTCTATTGATGGTGGTGATACGCAAGGAAATACAACAATTACTATAGTCAAAGATTCTGTACAGAGATTTACAGATTTACCTACTGTTTCACCAAACGGTTATGTAGTAGAAGTTAAAGGTGATGAGTCAACTAATTTTGATAATTATTACGTTAAGTTTGTTACTAATAATGGTGGTGCATTAGAAGAGGGACAATGGGAGGAAACAGTAAAAGATGGAATAAAATTTAAATTTAATTATGACACTATGCCACACGTTTTAATACGTCAGGCAGATGGTGATTTTAGATTTGCAAGAGTAGATGGTGATACATATAGCGTTACTGTTGGTAGTACTACGCAATCATATACATTACCGCAATGGGGTGAAAGGACTGTTGGAGATGAAGAGTCAGCACCTAATCCTTCTTTTATTGATGCTCCTATAAATAATGTATTTTTCTTTAGAAACAGGCTAGGGTTCTTAGCTGATGATAACGTCATATTATCAAGGGTTTCTGAATTTTTTAACTTTTTTCCAGAGACAGTTATTACTGTTATTGATTCTGATCCAATAGACGTTGCAGCGTCACACACAAAGGTTGCGATACTTAAAAACGCTGTATCTATGGGTGAACAATTAATTTTGTTTTCTGATCAAACGCAATTTGTATTAGCTAGTTCTTCTGATACATTAACGCCATCAACTGCTAACGTTATTGTTGCAACTGAATTTGAGAGTAGTTCAGCAGCACAGCCTGTTGGTTCTGGTTCTTCTATTTATTATTTAACTGATAAAGGTGAATTTGCAGGTGTTAGAGAATATATAACGCAAGGAGATGTACAAGTAAGAGATGCTGCAAATATTACTATTCATATTCCTAGACTTATAAAAAGAAATATATTTAAATTTGCAGTATCAACCAATGAAGATGTCCTTATATTATTAGGTACTGATAATCCAAATACTTTGTATGTTAATAGATGGTTAGAAGGCGAAAGAGCAAACAAAATTTTAAACTCTTGGTCTACTTTTACTATTAATGAAGCAAGAATAATTAGAAATATTGACTTTATTAATAATGATTTATTTATGGTTATAGAACAGCCAACAGGTACAACTTTAGAAAAAATGCCATTTGCTGCTGATTATAAAGAACCATATTCAGAATTTGAATATCATCTAGATCATAAAGTGACAGAAGCAACAACAGGAGTTAGTGTTGCTTATAACCCTACTACTAACGCATCTACTTTTACGTTGCCTTATCAACTAAGAGGAAAGATGAATATAGTAGGTAGATATTTATCTTCAACAGAAACTAGTACATATGTTGATCCTCAAGGTAATACACAAACTTTAAAACCTGCACAAGTTGTACAATCTACAAATGTTACTAATGGTTCAGTAAACACTATTGTTGTTAAAGGTGATTATAGAAATTCTAAATTTATTATTGGTGAACCATATGAAATGTTATTTAGATTTAGTCGGCAAAGAATCTTACAGACAGCAGGTGGCGATCAACAAGGAGAAGTAATTGCTGGTCGTTTACAAATACATCATTGGTATATCAAATATGAAAGAACAGGATTTTTTCAAGTAGAAGTAACACCAGATAGTAGAGATACAAGTGTTCATAAATTTACTGGTAGGTTGTTAGGTTCTGCTTCTACTTCTATTGGTGAAGTAAATTTGGCTTCTGGTACATTTAGATTTCCAATAATGACAAGAGCCGATACTGTAGATATTGACGTAAAGAACAACACTTTTTTACCTACTCAACTTGCAAGTGCAGAATTTGAAGGATTGTTTTATATGAGAAGTAGGAGAATATAATGGGATATTTAAGAAAATCTAATAGCAAAGATCTACGTCATGTTATGAAAAATATGCGTACTATGGACAAAATAGAAGCATATTATCAATGTGGTTGTGAACCAGAAGATGCGTTAGCACTTACATATATAAATAGCCAAATCACTATGACAGCAGCAGGTGATGAAGATCAACCTATGGGTTTATGTGGTGTTATGCCTAATGGGTGTATATGGTTTGTAGCAACTGATGAGTTGTTTGATAACAAGAAATATAAAATACAACTTATAAGAAAAGGTAAGGAATGGGTGAGTACTCTTTTACAAACTTATGATTACCTTTATAATTATGTATATGCTGAAAACGAAGTGTCCATTAAATGGTTGCGTTCTATGAATTTTAACTTTATAAATTTACATAAAGAATATGGGTTACATAAAAAACCATTTTATGAATTTATGAGGATAATTTAATGTGTTTAGGTCTTGGATTAGCTGCACCAGCAGTAACAGGTACAACCGCAGCCACAACCGCAGCCGCAGCAGGTGCTACAGCAGCCACAGCAGCAGCGACAACCGCAGCCACAGCAGCCACTACAGCAGCTACCGCAAGTAGTTTTTTAGGTCTTGGTGCAGCAGCTAAACCATTTTTACTATCAGCAGGTTTAAATTTAGGAACTAGTATTTTCTCAACTATTCAACAAAGAAAACTAATATTTGATCAAACAAGAGGTATTTATAGATCTTCATTAGAAATGATTAGAAATGCTGAACAGGCAAAAGCTGATCAAGAAAGAGCAATATTAGCATTACAAAAAGAAAAAGATGCAGCTAAAAAACAGAAAATTATGACAACAAAAATACAAGGCTTACAGTTAGAAGGTGCTATGAGAGCAACAGAAAAATCAGGTAATACTATTGCTTTATTGCTACAAGACATAGAAAATCAAACATCTAATTTAGTTGAAGGAATAGAACAAGAAAGAGACAGTTTGTTATCACAAACACAAAGAGATATAGACGGAGCTAGAGCAAGAAGAGATAATAGGTATAATTTAGCTAAAGACCAGATTACTAGAGCAACAAATGCTGCTAATAATGCACCGACATTGTTTGGAGCAATACTTAAATCTGTGGGTCAAAGTGCAGGTACTTATGCAACCTTGAGGGCAGCTTAAATGGTACAACCATCCAACGGTAGATTATACAAAGGAACAGAGTTTACTCCTCAAGGTAAGGGTTACTCTGATACTTTTGTAAAACCGCCTCAAGAAGTAGAACAAAAAAGAGGTGCGTTAGACGTAATGACAGAAGCATTAGTTGCAGTAAACCCTGCACTTAATGCTATTTTTGCTGTAGATTTAAAAAATAAAATCAAAGAAGAAAAACAAAAAGGATTTGAATTAGCTGTTAGAAAAAATAGAGAAGAAGGTGGTTTTAAAGAAGTTGTAGATGAACTTAGAAAAAACAAAGATGATGGTATAACTAATCGTTTTATTGGAGGTAGTTTTTTTGCTGAAGATGCTTTTAACCAAGCAAGAGGAACATTATTAAGTAGCAAAATTGATAGAGAAATACAAACTCTATATGCAACTTCAACAGGTAAAAAACAACTTTTTACTAATGATGGTTTACCTATTTTAGATGAAAATCAAGAACCAGTATTTGAAGATCGCCCATTGTATGAATTTCCAAAAAATTCAGAAGCATATAAAGAGTTTGCAAGAAATGTAGATGCTATAGGTACTTATGAAGCAGAAGGTTTAAAACCAGAAGATGCATTAAAATACTTAGACGCTAAAGAAAAAGCTTTTTTAAAAGTAGAAAATGATCATATAACAAAACACAAAGATTTTAGATTTAATAATTTAACTGCTATGAACAATAGTTTTCTATTGCAGTCTTGGATTAAAACAAAAGATTCTGATCTTTCTACACCAAAATGGGATAGTTTTGCTTCTGATGAAGAAGCTTTAGAAGCTATTAGTGATAGTTATGGATTAATAAACGGTAAAATAAATTTAGATTTTCAGATGGGTTTAACGTCTGATAAAACAGTTAAATATTATGAAAATTTAATTAAAAATGTAGAAAGCGTAGCTTTGCAAATTAATGAAAAATTTGGCAAAGAAGAAGCTTTTGCTTTTTTAGATTGGGCTGAAAATATACAATATGGCAATGGAAAAAATAAATTATTGCAACACAAAGATTTTGCAACAAAAAAGTTTGCTCTAAAAGTAAAAATAGGAAAAGAATATGACAGACTAAAAGAAGATAAAGAAAAGAGTAAAGAAGATATAGCAAGAAATAAAGTTAATACTGTAATAGAAAAAGCATTAGAAGTTAGTCCAGACGGTAAAATTTACTTTATGACAGAAGAAGGCCAAGTCATATTTGACACTTTATATAAGATTTCACCAGAGTATAAAGATATGATTGACTCGTATGTAGATCTATATAACGGAGATAGAAAACAAACATTATTAGAATTTCGATTATCTGTTAATAGTGGTGACTATGATGATGATCCAGAAAGAGCAGGTACAGATTTCTTAGCAATAGTAAATAAATTGGGTGGTTATGGTCGGCTTACAAAAGTAGAAAAAGGACTTGTAGATAGTATCTCAGGTGATATAAGAGCTATTCCTGATAACCAACTTGTAGGTGGGTACAAGTATTACAATAATGCTATTAAAAATAAGATATTTAATCTTCTAAAACTTACAGAAACAGATACAGGTGCAATTGTATCTATAAATGATTTTTATAATAATGATTTATCTACAAATCCATTTGAGTTAGATGGTAAACAAGCAAACATTATTGGAACAAAAGTTCTTAGATTATCATTAGAAAAATTTAACGATTGGAGAAGATCACAAAAAACACCTCCGACTGAAACTGAATTATCTGAATATTTTGAAAACACAATTGTACCATTTATAGATAAGCAACTTGTAGGTACTATCTATCCAGAAAATATAACCTTTGACTTATTTGCTAGAGATGGATCAAGCTTTAAAATTACTCTTAATAGATTTACTAATAAAGATTTATATGAAAAATTCCAAAGTGGTGAACATACAGCAATTAATTCACCAAAAGAGTTATTTACACAATTTAAAGTTCCTGATAAATTCTATCAACAGTATTTTAATGACAGAAATATTGATGATAAAGTCAATAAAATGTCTACATTTAGAGTAGATGATAAGGAACAAAATGAATTAAATAAAAAGTTAAACAAAACAAATAACAATAATGACGGTGCTGTTATTAGTGATGACAATAAACTAAATAACAATAAAGTGAAAAGCAATAATAATTCATTAGATCAATTAATTAAAGAAAAAGATAAAGAAACTGATAAAAAAATAAATAATAAAACAAGTTTCTTATTTGAAAAACCAGTAGAAGTTGCATCTCTTGAGTTAAGTGGTTTATTAAATGAAGATACTGTTGATTTAAAACCACTATCACATACAGTACAAAGCGGTGAAAGTTTAGCTGTTATAGCAGAAAATTATGGTGTATCTGTAGAGGATATTTTAGAAATTAATCCTGAGATAACAGATGCAAGCTTAATTTACAAAGATCAAGTTGTTAAGATACCAAAAAATCCAGTAGATCAAGTAATGGATTTTAAGTCTATAGATGTTACTAAGTTCCCTGATCATGGTAATTTGGCAAGAGTTATAAGAGATGGTGAGTCTAGCAATAATTATGATGCAGTAAATTATGGTGATACAGGTCGTTCTGCAACAATAGATGGTTTGTCTACAGCAACATTAGGCGAAGTCTTAGAAGATTTAGAAAGTGGTAAATATTATGCAGTTGGTGCATATCAATTTAAAGCTGTTACATTTAAAGAAAGTATGAAGGCAGCAGGTTTGGGAACAAATACTAAATTTAGTCCTGACGCACAAGACAGAATGTTCTGGGCAAGACTTATGAATAGCATTAGGCCAAATGTTAGAAATTATATTTTAGGTAAATCAGATGATTTAGACGCTGCATTAGAAGATGTTGCAATGGAGTTTGCAGCAGCACCTATGGCAAATGGTAAAGGATTTTATGATGGTGACGAGAGAGGGAATCAAGCTATTATAGACTTAGAATTATTAAAAGAATCACTTAAAAAAGCTCGTAAAACTATCTCAGGTAAATAATGGGAAAACCAACAAACGAATTAATTGATGATGGTGTTAATAAAATACCATTAAATTCAGAACATAATGAAGTCATAGAAAATAATATAGAGCCTAATATTGAGGGTTTAAATTTAAGTGATATTTATAATGCTGATGAAAAAGAATTTGAATCATTTACTCAAAGTATAGATACAGATTTTGGCATAAATGAAAGTGCATTTACGTTTAAAAAAAATGACAAAATAATTCAAAGTTTTGATGATACGGAAAAAGAAGATTTTTATGAAAAGAAAAAGAAAAACTATGCAGAAGGTTTTGATAATCAGTTTATGAACAAACACTTTTATAACAAAATAGGTGATATTCTTCCAGAAAATTTAAAACCAAAATGGAATAATTTATTAGAAAACAGAAAACAAAAAGCAATAAAACATTTTAATCAACATATAGATTTTATTGAACAAAATCAAGATAACGCAACAGGTCAAATTATAAGAGGATTTTTTGCTGCTTATCCAATGGCAATGAATGAATTAGCTGAAACTGGTGTCAATATATATAAGCAATTAGCAGGTGAACCTTATCAAGAATTTGAAATATTTGATATTGATGCAATTACTAGAAACCTAACTCATGTAGATCCAGAGAAAGCAAATAAAAATATATTTAAAACATCTAGTATTATAACTAGGTTTATAGTCGGTGGTAATGCTACAAGAAGTGTTGGAAACGCTTTAACAGGCGGTGTAAGTCCTGTAACTGGTTTAGGAGCATTTAGTTATAAACCTGTTAATTACACTTTAAAAAAAGGATTAAATTCTAAGAATGTACAAAACTTTTTCTTTAATAGAGCTTTAGGTGGTTTTGAAGATTTTGCAGCAGGTATGCTGTTTCTTGATGCTGAAACAGAAAATTTCTTTAAAGCTTTTGATCCATTAGTAGAAGCAGTACCAGCATTAGATACAGGTCTATATAGATGGTTAACTTCTACAAATCCAGAAGAAGAAGGATTTATTCAATCTAAATTAAAATTTGCTTTGTCAGAAGCATTACCTATTCAGTTTGCTTATGGAGGTGTAAGAGGTCTGAATAGAGCAGGGAGAATAGGTTTTAAAGAAGCAAGTGGAGAAACTATTGAATTAACAAAATTTTTAATAGATGGTGTAATAAATAAATTTAAAGCAATTAAAAATAATCCTGATTTAGTTACTGCAATTACAAAAAAATTAGAAGAAACCAGAGGTTTTAAACCAGAAGTTAATTTCGATCATTTAGATGAAATTAAATGGAGTGAATTAAGTTTAGATAAAAAATTAGATGAGTTATACAGAAGAAATGACATTATCATAGAAAGTTTAGCTGATGAAGATTTAGGTAGTATAAGTTATGTAAATAGAGCTATTGGTGAGTTAGATGTAAACGGTAATTTGACTGAAGAAAATTTAGGTCAATTATTAAATATAAAAAATGTAGAAGAAAAAGCAATACCATATAAAACAAAAGTAGAGTCAGGTCAAGGATTATATGGCAGTAGAGGTAAAGAGTATTTAAAAGAAAGGCTTAAGTTTTTAAATTTTAAAAATACATTTATGCCTGAGAGAAAAATACCAGATTTTAAATCAGGAACTACAACTATATTACCTCCTATTAAAATTCAACAGTTATCAGATGGTGATGCTGATCTTTTAAATATGTTTATTGATAGCATAGGTGATGCTAGGCTTAGAGATGTTTCATTTAGTATTAATAGCAAAATAAGTGCAGCAGGTAATTTTGATTTTAATAAGAAATTAATATCAATTAATCAAAAAACAATTGATCAAGGTGATTTTAGTAGAACATATATACATGAACTTTGGCATACACTATCTAGATATTTACCAACAGAAGATTTAAATAGATTAAGAAAAGAATTTGCAAAAAAAAGAAAAAACTATCTTATAGAATTTGAAGCTAATAAAAAAGACTTTATAGAAAAAACAAAATGGGAAGATTTTAAAAAGTTGATAACTTACGAGCAACTAGAAAGCTATGGCAGAAGAATGGATAGAGAATATGACAGAGTAGGTAAAAGCATAGAATGGGATAATTTACCTTCATTTAAAAGTATAAAAAAAAGATTTTATGAAAATACAAAATTTACAGAAGAAACATACAGATACAAAAATATAGATGAATACTTTGCAGAAACTATGACTGATGCGTTTCTGGAATTTGACGGAAGATTACCTCATGCTCCAATAGGTTCATGGAAAAGATTAGGTCAAGAAATGCAAGAATATTTTAGACGTATGTTGGCAAATTTAAAATCTAAATTCGGAATAGAGCAAACAACTAAAATTTTCAATGATTTTAATAGTGGTAGATTTCAATTTAAAAAAAGTGAATTACCTCTGGAATACAGGCACACAACTGATATGAATAAGGTTGATTTTACTACATATAAGAAGAATGGTAATAGACCAAATAGAAGTGGGATAGGAGCAAAGAGTGGAGATGGTCGTGGAGGAGATGGAGGTGGAGGTCAAACTAATAATCCTCAAAGTATGTTTGATGATGAGGAAAACTTCTTTAACCTACCTCATACACAAAAACGATTTGCTAAATATAGCTACATTATGAACAGGATAAAGTCTTTAAAAAAAGACGGTACATTAGGCAAATCTAAATCTTTAAGATCAACAATTGAAAATGCAATTGCAATGTTAGCTGATTCTCAGGAATTAAAAGTTAGAGGTCAGGCTATGGCTGAAATATTAAATATAGAACCATTAGATGAGCTTAATTATGCATTAGCAGAACAAATAACTTTGTTGGCTAATAAAAATACAGAGCTATCTAAACGATTAAAAATGGCAATAAGAAATGAAGATTATAGTTTTGTTGATGCAAACATAGAAAAGGTGTTGAGTAATATGAAAGAAATAGATGAATGGATAGAATTAGCAGTACCTATCGGTAGTAAAACTGCACAAGGTTTAAGATCTATGCAAATACCAACAATGGGTATAGATCCACAAGAATGGGCTAAATTATCAGAAGCAGAAAAATTTAAATTTAGAGCAAAGTTAAAAGAAGAAATTATTTATAACTCAAAAAATTACAGTAAAAGATTTAGTGATTTCCAAGCAAAGATTTATGAGGCACATACAGAAGCTATGAAAGATGGTGATTATACAAAACTAGATAATTTATTTGGAGTCTTAAATCGTGCAAACGGTGATCCAAGAAAACTACAAAAGTTGTTTGAACAAAATTTATTAACTGCAATTTTAAATGATAAGGTATTACACCCACTAACTGATCTCAGTATTAATTTACTACTGTTTCACCCCACAACATTAACAGTAAATTTTGTTTCTAATAGTCTTGAATCATTATTTTTTGGTGCTGAATTAATGTTAGATCCTTATGCAATGCTAAAAGCATTTAAAGGAGATACAAGAATGTACGAAGAAAATTTAAAAGCATTTACTGGTATGTTTACTGATTTAGAATTTATAAACGAAGTAGCAAAAAAATCATGGTTGACTGATGTTAATATTATAAATCCAAGAAATACAAAACTAGAAAATGTAAGTGAAAGAGCTTTTTCTAGTCAAATGATTGAAGGTCAATTACCTTTTTCTGGAAAGACTTACAATATTGGTGGTCAGAAGCTTGATATTCCAGCTTTTGAATTTCGTAACACACCACTAGGAGAAGCAGTAGCAGCATTTTTAGATGGTAAAGCAAAAATTCCTTTTTCAGATAAATTACCCATGCTTGAAGATGGTATGAATTTTCCAACACAAGCATTTAGAGGTGGTAGTAAAGTTATGACTACTATGGATGCTTTGTTTCAAGCTGGTGCTTTGAATGGTTCTATGACATTTCATGGATATAGATCTGGTTTAAAACTAGGCAAAACAGGTCAATTGTTAACTGATCATGTACAGGATTATCTGAAGTCTATGCAAGAGTTGTTACTTAGCAAGTCTAGAAAAGCTTTAAAGACAGGGATTATAGATGATGATTTTGCAGAAGCATTGCAACAGTCATTAGAGTTTGCAAAAAGACAAACGTTTACTGAACCAATATTTAATAAAGGATTTATTTTTGGACAAGTTGCTGATGGTGCAAATCGTATAACATCAACATCACCAATAGCAAAACGTTTTATGTTTTTCTTAAGATCACCTGTTAATTTAATGAAACGTGGTTGGAGAAGAACACCTGTAGTTAACTTTTTAATGCCAGAACTTTGGCAAGATTTAAAAAGTGTAGATCCTTTAGTTGCAAGACAAGCAAGAGGTTCATTAATGTTAGGCAATATTATTTTGCTACCTGCATTTGCAACTGTACTAAATATGTACAAATCAAATGATCCTAATAATCCACCAAGAGTAGTTTTTAATGGTACGTCAGATAATTATTTTGGTGGCGATTGGGAACAAACTAAAGTTAAATTACAAAAAATGAGTGGTGAATTACCAGAATCAATTGGTATTTTACGAATGAAAGATGGACAACCAGTATTAGGTGCAGATAACAAACCAGTATATGACTATTATTCAATACAAAAATTAGATCCTATTTCACAAGTATTAATAAATGCTATGAATTTGTTTAAAGTAGCAGATCAAATGCCAGAACAAACATTTGGTGAATTTTTATCTAGTTTGTCTTACTACACCGTAAGGTCAATTTTAAATAAAGGTAATATGTTTGGTATACAAGATTTCTTTAAATTTATAGAAGATCCAACAAAAAATAAAACATGGTTGCAAAGAAATATTCTTACATCAATAGCACCAAGAATTTTAAAAGATGTAAAACATGATGTCGGTTTAGGTCTTAAAAATACAGGAATTATGAGTGAAAGTGATTATCAAAATTTAAGAAACAAAAAAATGTTAAGTACTAGATTTGATCAATTAGGGTGGTTAAGAAACTTTAAAATTTTATTAGATGAGCATATTTTTGGTGCTGGTGATGGAATAAATGATAAAGGCGAAATGAAATATCCATTTGAATATGAGTTTATTACTGATGAAAAAGTTAAAAAATATAAGCAAAGTGAGGGTCTATGGTTACTAAATTGGGTAAATCAATCTACAAGTAGAAATAATCCATTAATTACTAATTTTAAAATATTAAATTATTTACCAGAACCACCTAATGCTAATTTAAAGCAAAACGTAGAATTAATGAATCCTGTAGATGGGATAGAAGATGTTGATGTTGGTTTAGATAGTCCTAATTATACTAAGTTAATTAGATATATTAATAACTTTACTTTTCCAAAAGGTACACAAGGGTACGAGAGATTCGGAAATATGAATATTAGAGAAGCAATAACAGCATATTTTGATCAACCACATATTATTGCTCACATGGAAGAAATAGAAAAGTATTACCGTAATAATAAAGTAATTAAGAATGAAGGTAAATTTGAAAAATTAAGAAATTTTGTTGTATATGGTGATCCAAGAGTAGGACATACTTTAGGTTTAGATGATATTATTAGATTTTTCAAACGTGCTGGCAAAGAAAAATTCTTCATAGATCATCAAGATGAGCCATTTGTACAAAACGTAATACAAGATAAAATGAAATTAGAGTTACAATACAGGGAAACCATTAAAGAAAATGAAACCTTTAAAAATGCTTTTGGTAATTAACTATGGCTACTAATAATACCCCTTCATTTGTAACGCATCAAGGTAACGGAACATCAGACACTTTTGCAATATCATTTGCTTTTTTATCAGATGAAGAAATAGATGTAACTGTAAATGCGGTATCTAAAACGATAGGTACGCATTACACTATTTCTGGACAGAATGTTGAGTTTATAACATCAGAAATACCTCCTAATGGTGCTGCTATAAGATTTCAAAGAAATACAGATATTAGTCAAAAAAAGGTTGATTTCCAAGATGGTAGTGTTTTAACAGAATCAGATTTAGATACTAATACAGAACAAATATTATTTGCTTTGCAAGAAAATGCAGATGATACAGCGTCAGGTGTTGTTCCTTTAGGTACAAATTTAACTGCAAATAATAAAATTTTAAAAAATTTATTAACACCAGTTGATCCACAAGATGCAGCAACAAAAGGTTATGTAGATACAAATATTGCTGGATTTGTAAAAACTGACGGAAGTGTACCTATGGCTGGTTCACTAAATGCAAACTCTAATAAAATTACAAATCTTGCTGATGGTACTGCCAATAGTGATGCTGTTAATAATGGTCAGTTAGATGCAGGTATAGCCAATGCAAATACAGCTATAGGACAAGCTGGTGCTAGTGCAAGTGCTGCTGCTTCATCAGCTACACAAGCTGCTGCAAGTGCAAGTCAGGCTGCTGCAAGTGCTGTTACTGCAAGCAATTCTGCAAGTACAGCACAGAACTTAGCAAGAACTTCAATCTTTGTAGGTTTTCAAAGACTAAGTAGCGGAATGTTACGAATGGTTTATAATAATGCTAACGATCCAAACGCAACTATTTACAGAGCAGAGGATTTTATACAGAATGGAGTAAGTCACGCTTATTTCTTAGGCGAGGACATCCTTAGTACAACTTCCCCTAATGCTCCTAAATTCACTTTAGCGATTAATAATCCTGTTAATAGAGCTTATGGATTAGCTGGACATTTAGTTCTTGACATTTAACTATGGCACAAATTGATTTAGGCAAACTTAAGTTTCAATGGAAGGGAGCTTGGCAATCTTCAACCGCTTATGAAATAGATGACGTTGTAGAGTTTGGAGGTTCAACATTTGTTGTTGTAGCTAATGTACCAAGTAATAATGTAACTGATCCAAAAGGAAGTTCTTTATTTGAATTTATGACAGTTGGCCTTAACTTTAAAGGCACTTTCAGTTCAACAACTAGCTATCAAAAAGGTGATGTAGTTAATTATAATAATGCATTATATGTATTAATATTCTTAGGTGGATATAACCAAAATATAACAGTACCACCAGCACCAGCACCTGACACTAGCAGTAAGTGGCAGATAATGACACCTGCACCAGCAGCAAGTGTTTTGACAACATCAGGAGATTTAATAACTAAAGATAAGGATGATGTTACAACTAAAAGATTACCTATCGGTGTAGTTGGATCAAACTTAACAGTAGAAGCAGATCCAGACGAAAGTGTAGAAACTGATAGTAATACACATTATGTTCCAACTAATTTTAATAATGTAAGAATTGCACAGTTATATGCTGATGATTCACCTGCTGCCACAACAACTAATTATACAGTTACAGTAGCAGCAGTAAGTGGTCAAAACCAATTTCATCTAAATGGTACAGATAGATTAGCTATTGCAATAAAAGCTGGCAGTACTTATACATTTGATGTATCTGATAGTAGTAATACAAGTCATGTATTAAAGTTTTATGTCACTATTAGTGGTACTGATTACGAAGTTACAGACGGATATAGTTCAAGTGGTACAGCAGGTTCATCAGGAGCAACAGTTACTTTTGTAGCACCTAAATATGCTTCATCAATAACTAAATATAAATGCTCTGTTCACTCTGCTATGGGACATGGTGTCATTACAGGAACATCCCCAACAATAGTAAGACAGAATTTTACAGGAGCTAATACTAATATCAAATTAGTTAGAGGTAGAAGTTATAATTTTTCATTCCCTGCAAATGGTTTAACTTATTCTATTAAAGACCCTGCTGCTGCTGGTTACTCTGGTGCTGGTAGTGGAGGTAGATTAACTGCTGGCTTATCACCTGCATCTATTACTAATGGAGGAACTATAAAGTTTAGTCCTACAGCAGCTACACCAGATACAGTTGTTATTCGTGATGAAGCAAATCAAGCAGACATAATTACTATTACTGTTAAAAATATGTCATTTGGTGCTGTCTGGAAAGGCGGTTCAACTGAAGGGTTTGACAATCTAGTAGCACCATTAAATGCAAATGTAGTACCTCCAAGACATAACTACCCTAATCAAGATCGCAATGTATATACAGAGTCTATTCTTCCAGTACCTGCATATTTAAAAAATAGTGGTAGGGGATATAAATATGGTCATGTTATGCAAGGCTATAGACAAGGTGGAGTTATTACAGAAAAAGGTAATTATTTTCAATGGGGTAACGGTTACAATGATGCTAATGGTTATACATACGGTGGTGGTGCTGGCTATGGTATGAATCCTAATAACGTATCATCATACGCATTGATGTCACAATATCGTATGCCTTTATGGTGGAAGAAATGTTTAGCTGGCGATTCAACTTATGCTAAATTCTTAACTGATTTTAATGGTAATGATTTAGGTTATAGAAATGCTGATGGCAGCACTAACGTAACTAAACCAAAAACTATACAGATACATAAAAATTTAACTAAAGGGTATCACTTACTAGAAAACGGTATTTGTATGTTCTCTGGTTATGGTAATGACGGAGGAAAAGGTGATGGTACTACAAACAATAAACAATATGTTGTTGCACCAATGACTTTTTATGATGAATCAAATACAGAATTAACAGGTGCGAATATACCTAAGATTACACAAGTGTTTGCTTCTGTTGGACATACTGGTGACTCAACAACTTATGACTTTAATGGTTTCCAAATGTTCTTAGATACAGAAGGAAACGTATATAGATTTGGTTACAATAATTATGGTCAATTAGGTGATGGTTCTACAACTTCTAATTATTACGCTAAAAGATATGCAGCAAGTACATTTAATAATGAAAAAATTATTTATATAACTGGTACAGGTTATCAACATAATTCAGCTTTCTTTATTACTGAATCAGGTAAGTTATGGGGTACTGGAAGAAATGCACATGGTAGTTTAGGTATAGGAAATACAGTTCAACAAACATCACCTGTAGAAATAACAGCAGTAGCAGGTTCACCTATACAAAATAAAAAGATAATTCATGTTGTATGTAATCAAGGTGATGAAGATAATGGTTCAACATGGTTCTTAACAGATGAAGGCAAAGTATATTATGCAGGTTATCAAGAAGGTTATGGACATAACTCTGGTGTATACCAAACATCACAAAGTAATAACGTCACTACACCAACATTGCTTACAAACTCAAGTACTTTATGGAACTCTGATAGTCAAAAGGTAGTTTACATAGCGTGTAGTAATACTGAAAACTCAACAATATGGTTAATAACTGATGGTGGAACTACTGGTTTACCTCAAAAAATATACGCAACTGGATTTAATACTTATGGTCAACAAGGTACTAATACATCAACATCATCAGGTGCAACTGCTTCTGCTCAAGGAAATTGGTTTGGTGCTGAAATTAAGTTTAGAGATTTTGGAGATTACGAATCTAGTACTGGTAATAACAACAGACCAAATGAAGGAACAGATATGACTTGGGCTTCAATAACACAAGTAGGTGGAGCTAACTACCAGAAGTTCCCAATGGGTAAAATTGTAGATATTATACCTGCTCAATATAGTGATGAAACTTACGCAAGAGTATGTTTGCTTGATGAATTTGGAAATATGTTTATGGCAGGTAGTATGCAAATACCTGTAATGTATGACTTTGAAGATGATAATGCTGATGACATGGAAGCTACACAAAATTATGTCACATCATTTGTACCAATGTTCCATCAACCAGAACAATTAAAACCTTACGGTTTCTGTTGGACAGGATCAACTGATGCTCAACGAGGTTGGCAAATAATTACAAAAGGCGGTAACTTCTATACAGGTGGCTACAATTCTTGGAATCAAGCAGGTAGTTTAAGGGGACAAGTTGCTGGTTTCACTAAACCACATTTATCATTTGGAGGTTATTAATTATGGCAAAAGGAAAAATTCTTGACAATTACCATAAGGTAATGACAGATATTTATAAGATTACCTATACAGGTAAAACAGAATCTTGGGGTAGAGGTCTTGCTAATACAGGTGGTGATATGACTTATTTGATTCCTACTGATGAATATTTAATAGCTGATCCTAAAGATTTTGATCCTAAAAAAATGGTAAATAGTACAGTTAAATTGACTAAAATTACTGAAGCTAAAGAATTAGCAGCAGCAAAAAAAGAATTAAATTTTGTTGATTAATTACATTTCCATTTTTTAAGAGCTAATCCTTTTCTTGTTAGCTTACCGCCTTTACTGGTAGCACCTTTAACACCTTTCATTCTTGCACAAAAAGATTTACGTCTTTTAGCTGCTTTACTACCACGTTTTACTTTTCCAGTTACAGGTGCTTTTAAATTGCTACCTGTTTCTCTATTAACTTTTTCACGCCCTTTTTTAGTAAGGCCACCTGTTTTACTTTTATGTTCTTTTCTAAGTGAAACAGATTTTTTTTTAGGCATTATTCAGATATACCAAAAACATCACTTTCAGCTAGTTTTCTCTGCACTTCATGTTGATAAGCTATATCTTTTTTGTAACGTGGATCTCTCATAGCAGCTACTACTTCTGCATTAGATCTAAATGTATTAGTAGTACGAGCAGTTGGTGATTTTCCTGACATAAGTTTTGGTTCTATACCCATAGCTTGTTTATATTGATTGTACATATTTTGTACTGTAACAGCTATTTGTGGCACGTTAGGAGTCTCTGCATCAACAATGTTATTAAATGCATCTATTTGATCTGATGGTAATGTACCAACATATTCAAGCATTTCTCTGTATTCTTTTTCACCACCAGCTATAGCAACAATATCATTATAAGGATCAACTTGTTGGGTATAACCTTGTTCATTGGCTCTACCTTGTAAGTAAGAATCAATTACTGCTTTTGTTAATCCTGTACCTAATAACTCGTCATACATTTCCTCAGTTATAGTACCGTTATTCTCATGGAAATGCTTACTAATTTTAAAAGGATCAACTCCATTTTCTTCAAACAATTCTCCTAACTTTTCCCCATATGCTTCTTTTGTTTTAAGATAATCAACACTACCATCTTCATTATAAAATTGATCCCAAGAGCCATCTTGATCAATTGTACTTTCGGTTTCTTCTGTTTCTTGTGTTAATGGCTTTTGATTTTTTTCAGTATTTAGTTTTTCTAATTCTTTATAGCTTTTGATAAGTTCTTCTTGGCTATTAAATTTTCCAAGAATTTTACCATTTTCATCAATATTTTCTGATGAAAGTTTTGACACATCTTCTTGTGACAAAGGTGTTGTTTCTTGTACGTTTAATTCAGCTTTCATAATTTTTAGCTTTTTGTAATAGTATTACCGTTAAATGTTTTTTTGACAACTGGTTCAGTTGGTTCGGGTACATCATTAACACCCAATTGACTAACAACCGCTACCTCTTCTTTGGTGTAGCGACCATTTGCGTCACGTTCTCTTTTAGACTTCTTCTGTTGTGGCATTTCGAGTTTCCTCCGCAATTTTTTTAGCTTCAGCAACATTCTTAGGATCAACTAATTTAGAACCTAAAGCTGCACTACCAAGAGATTGTACTAGTTGTTGCTGCTGCATTTGCTGCATTTCTTGTTGTATCTCTTCTTTTGATTTTACTAAATTTATAGTATCTATGCCAACACTTGTTGCAAACCGCCTGATAGCTTCATCTAGGTTGATGTATTGACGCATAACATCTGCACCAAGAGCTTGAGCAATTGTTTGTATAAATTCAATTTGTTTTGCTTTATCTGAATTTCTACCAAGACCATTTACCCCTGTAACTATTTTTGGTTTTACTAGTTCGTCTGGTAATTTTTTTAATTTTTTACTTCTAACTAACATATGTATTCTACGTTTGATATAGGGCAATTGGAACTCATTACTTAAAATACTGTATATGCCACCCAATGCTTGTTCTAATTCACTAGCCATAATTTGTATTTCAGTACTTGTAACTCTCTCTGCCTGTCTCTGTACACTCTTAGCCATAAGGAAAGCGTGTTCTAGTCTTGACTCTATTCTTTCCATAGCTTGATAAGCAATAGCAAAGTCACCAGCTTTATTTACTTGTAAGGTACTTACGTCACTTGCTAGTCCTTCTCTTACTGCTCCATTAGGTGCTGATGCTAATGTTTGACTTCTAGTTACACCGTTTGGATTTACCAAAAATAGTACTTTTGCACTAGCTGCTGCACCTTCTATTATTGCTTGCATTAATGATTCAAGACTAATTAAATCACCTCTATATTCATGGACATATGATTCTCCATAATCCATACCATCTCTTCTAGTCCAACGTAAAACTATAAAAGGTGAATTGTCTACTTTAGAAACACCATCAGTATCAGGTATCTTTTCGCCTTTACATTCTTGATACCAGTTATGTGTATCACCATTTCTAGTGACTCTTGTATATACATCTATCTCTTCATCTATCATTTGCTCTTCATCATATGCAGCTTTTTCTTTTAATTTATCTATAAAATCTTTATCAAAGGCATTTATGTGTACTGTTTCTTTCGTAATAATTTCAATGATATTACCTACATCATCTCGTTGACATACATATCTATCAAGATGATATACCTTAATACCATTTTCACCTACATATAAAAGAACATTACCAACAACAATAAGATGTTTTAATGCTTCAAATAATGCAACTCTATCATTACTTATATCAATCTCATTATTAACAGCACTCTCATACATACGCAAAGATTTGTCTATTTCTGACATAAATTGCGGTTGTCCTGTTTCTGCTAGTTTTAATGTATCAATGGTAAGTTGAAACATACTAGCTTCTGGTGGAAGCAATACAGACAAAAGTTTTGCAGCTAATGTATTAACTGCTTTTGCACCTACACTTTGAAAAGGTTGCCTAATCTTTTGACTTTTAGATTTAGTCCTTCTGTATAAAGAAGGTATTGTAAGATCAGCAGCTTTTTCACCGTCTTGTTCATAGGCAGATCTCTCTGTTGCCATACGGTTGTATCGTGCTTCTGCTGTTCCTTGCATTTTTTTTATGGGTTATAGTTTAAATTACCACCACTAGTAGTCTTACTTAGTAAAGGTATTCTAAGAAGTTTTGTACCTAATGTTTTTCTTGCTTGATTAACACCACCTGATACTTTTTTCTTCAGCTTAACAGCCTGTCTTTTACTACCAGTTACAGGTGCATCAGCAGTTTCTTCTGGCAAAGGTGCAGTTGGTCTTTGTTCTGGAATATCGGGTGGTTCGGGTGGTTTTGGAGCAAAGAAACACATAGATTAAACTCCTTGTGGAATTACAGAATTTGTTAAAAGATTTTCTTTTTGTCTTTTTTGTTGTTCGATTAAGAAATCTACAACTGATCTTTGTCCAGATTTGTACCACACTTCTCTATCTGTATCAGATAAATCAGGGCAACGATTAGGAAAAGCAACCGATAATGCATCTATCATTTCATCAGAAATAATAGGTAACATTTCAACTGCCATAGAATAATAAAAGACTTAATTATAATATAACGTGCAACAGCCAAATATCACACTATTAGTTCTCAAAACTTAGGATTCCAAAGTTTAACTTCTCCTGTTAAACCATTATATTCATCTTCATGTCGTAATATTCGTGCAAGTCTTGCTGTAAGAATAGCATCATTAATAGTGTGACCCTTCTTCTTATATGCTTCTGTCACTTTCTCCCACATATCCTCTAGTTCTATCGCATCACCTAATATCTTTTCTGCTGTTACACTACCTACTTTCTCTAAACCTTTATAATTGTCAGATGGATCTCCACTTAAAACCTGACACATAAATGATCTATTTGCTTTTCGTTTTGTAATTAATTCAATATCATCCTTTGCTATTAGTTTACAAGGTACTGTTCTCATATCTTTATCAGGTGAGACTACTATTGGATCATCATATTTTTTGTTATTACTCATAATTCCTAGAACATCATCACCTTCTAAATTTTCTAATAATTCATATGTATATTTTTCTTTAACTAAAGCTATTACATTTTTAAGAGCCATAGGCGGTCTTTTACCTATTCTGTTAATTTTATAGTCAGGATATATTTCATGTCTAAAATTAGGATATGAACTAAAACACATAACAACTTCATGGTCATCTTCTGCAACTTTCTTATAGTATGCAAGCTTGTTTTGAATAGCTACCATAATGTCATCTTCATGGCTATCTAAAGTATGGTTGCCACAAGTCCATCTTCTGTCATACTCACAAGCAGCACAAGATGAATAAATTAAATAATCAGCATCAATAAGTAGAGTCATAAAAAGTCATCCGAATAAACTAATAATCGACCAGTTTTCTGGTCATACAATAATTTATCTACTTCTCCTGTCATACCAGTATGTCTAGATTTTAGTATTTTTAATTGCAATCTTGATCTTTCAGCAGCATCACCAACTTGATTTCTAGTCAAGCTAAGACAAACATCAGAAGTTTGAACAAGACCATGTGAACCACGAATATCTCTAAGAGAAACATCAGCACCTTCCTCATGTCCTTTGCCTTGTGGTCTAGATAAATGAGTTACTACTAATAACGCTATGTTTGTTTCTTCTGCAAGACTTCTTAGCTTTGTGGTAATAAGATCTAACGCTTTTCTCTCGTCACCTATTTTATCTAATACACCACTTACAACTATTGTCAGGTGATCAAGTACAACAACGTCAACCTTATCAACAGTAGCTAGTTCTCTAATCTGATTGATTAATATATCTGGTTCAATGCTTCCAAAATGATTATATAAAAATAAGTTTCTACTACTGGTAATTTTATCAAAGGATGATTTTAATTCTTCTTGATCTATTGTTTCTTGAGCAGCGAGATGCAAAGGTATGTTCATGTCTATACCAACCAAACCCATAAGAGTTCTTTGTACTGATTCTTCTAGTGCTAAGTAACCGACCTTTAGACCATTTCTTAAAAAGTGATATGAAAACTCTCTGCATAAAGTTGACTTACCTGTACCACTACCAGCAGCAAGTGTGATCATTTGTTTTGGATATATACCTTGCAAGTAATTTTGTAAGGTTGGATATGGATAATCACAAATAGGTTCACTTGTTTTTTTTGTAAAAATATCCCACGCATCAGCACCATTGATAATGTGATCTGATCTACAGCTTTGAGCTTTCCAAAGAATGTCTCTTAATTCACTACTTCTTTTAGCTAGTAATAAATCATTAACATCATTAATACCTTCTGGTAGTCTTGCAATTGCAGCTTTGCCTTTAGGTAATGCAGCCATAGATTTTTCCGCACCTAACTCACCTGCTTTATCATTGTCGAAACAAATAACGACTCGATAATATTTATCTAAAAATGGATAATTTAATGAAATAAATTTTGCTGCTGATTGTACGCCTGATGGGATAGAGACACAAGGAAACTTGTGATCAAAAATTTGACTAGCTGCCATGCAGTCAGTTTCGCCTTCAAAAACAGATAAGAATATACCGCCTGTACCCTGTTGCCTACATAGATGTTGTCCCCATAATTGAACCTTAGACATATCACCAATCCATCTAAATTTTTTTCCCCTAAATTTTAAATGTTGGGCTACATCTTTACCGTATTGATCTTTGTATGTAGCTACCTGACAATCCTGACCATTGAATACACCAATCCCATAACCATATAGTTCACAAGTTTCTTTAGTGATTCCACGTTTAGGTAAATCTTGATAGGTTACTTTTAATAATTTCACAGGTTCTGATTTAAATGGTGTTTCTGGTACTAGTTTTAGTGGTGTAGATTTTTCTTTTTCTGGATAAAATTTATAATCGCAATCAACTGAAAAACAAAAAGCGTGACCATCATCAAACCACGCAAGATTATCTTTACTACCGCATTGTGGACACGCAGTCTTTTTTATATATTTACTTTGCGTTACCATATATCACCACCAAAATATTCTTTCTTTGTTATTTCAATCCATTCTTCACCGTTATATATTACCCATGAATTTTTTTCTTCATCAAAGCAAACATCACCCTGCTCTGGTTCATTTGACTTTTGTGGATAGAATTTAGTCATACCAATCTTTTGGAATAAATTTTTCACAATATTGAAACCCATGTCTCGTACACCAATCGGCATACGAGATAGAGTTCTTGGCTTTAGATAGTTTGGTCTTGCTGTTTTGAAAACAGAACCTTATATCTAAGTCGGGTCGTTTCTTCTTAATCGCAATGTGTTTGCGTCTATCTTCTTTGGAGAAGTAGCCTTTCGTTTCCACAATAAAATTGTTGAGGATAAAGTCAGGCTTATAGGTGCAAGTAATTTCATAATCAACGGTAAGCGTTTCATAAGTAAATACAATTTTCTTTTGTTTTAAATCTTTAGCAAATTCTTTTTCAAAATGACTTTTGTATTTATTAGAAGTCTCCCCCTGTTGCTGATCCAACTTTAGTTTCTTGCGGTTCTTCCCAACTGCTTGGTGTTGCTGCTTCTTTTTCTGGTTCAAATCCAAACTCCTCTGCTGTTTGCATACCTCCGACATAAGGTACAAAGTGTCTAACGCATATTGCACTAGGTTCTAATTTGAAACCTATGTAATCGTAGTCATATCCGACTATACGCATATTAATTTCACCAATACTCTCAGGAGAAATCTTATCGTATTTCTGTTTTTCTTCATCAGTACAAAGAACCATTAAACCATTTTCTTGTTTAAAAAATTTAGGTGGTGTTGATGTAAATTTTTCACCATCTTTTTTTCTGACACCACTAGCAACTTTTTTAAATCTGATGCTTAAACTACCATCCTCTTCAATACGCCAATACTCAACTGGCTTACCTGTTTTTACACTTGGCTGCCATTTGAATTGTCCTTTTCTTTGTGGGTATGCTTCTATTAATGCGTCTTGAAATTCTTGTTTTATATTGAGCAGTAAGTCACACATATACTCAACTGAATTTACTTTTGTACCGCTTGGAACACCTCTTTCTCTACATTCTTTTTCTGATAAGGTATGTTCCATATCAGGTTTAACAACTAATGTTGCTTGGTAGTTGTTGTATTTGTCATCAGGTTTTACTAGCCAACAGTATTTTAAGTAACCCCTGCAAGTAGTTAGATTTTTTTCAAATTTAAAATCAGCCATTTGGTTTAGTCCTTTAATAAGTTTTTTTTATTACCTCATATAGAGGTTCATTAATAATACCTGTATTTATAAATCTGTCCAACCTAGCTAAAGATATATATCGCTTTCAAAACTTCCTTGACATCAAAATTACCTGTTGGTGGTAAGTTCTTATATAGTGGACAATCGTTATTAATATATAACTCTACAAAGGCTTCTTTAACTACTTCAATAAACTCTTCTATCTGTCCACAAGTCGTAGCATAGCTATCATGTACAGTAATAAATTGTTTAATTTTTTTATCTAATGCCTTTGATATTGCAAGATGTACATTAGCTGCATCATAGCTTTGTACAAAGTTTGCACATATAGAATTATTAGATTTCTTTGTGTCAGGTTTATCCGTATATTCACAGACTGATAATCTAATACTACTGTTACCTAATTTAGTTTTTACCTGTTTACTTTTATTTTTTAAATATTTTTGTTGTACATAAAAACCACTTGGCGTTATCCATCCATCAGTAAGACCTAATCCTAGTGCAGATTTTAGATAAGTAATTACATGATCAATACTTGGTGCAACCTGTAGTAATGATATGCGTATGTATTTACATAAAATTTTGCAATGCTCTTGTGTCTTTGGTTCTCGCCACTTATATTGCTCTATGTATTTTATTATTCCAAAATCAGAACCACCGTATGGAATCATTAATACAGGTTTCTTTATAAATTTTCTGTCAATTTTTTCATTCAGCCAATCAGTTATTAATTCATTTTTATGTAAAAAATAACTAGTTAAATTAGACATAAGCTGGTCTAATACTTTTGTATATAGATCCTCTGGTCTTAGTGTTTGTGGTGCTAGATTTACAGCTTTTGCTAATTTATGATCTTTGCAAAGACAGGCTATATGTTGATAAGCATTATTAGTACCATCTAAATAAATTGGTAAATGTGATTTATATTTAGCTTCACTAAATTTTGTTATGTGTCTTTGATATGCTGCACGTTCAAAACAGTAAGCTAAAAACTGAAAAGGTTTTGGTTCATTCGCCCATAAATCTATGTGTTCTAATGGATCTTTATCAACCAGTTCAAAAAGATTTTTACCCTGTATCTCAGGCGTTACTGTATATCTATGTTCGCCATTAAATGACATTTCGTAGGTTGTTTCTTTATTAGCTTTAAAATAAGTATCAGCAAGATTTACACGATTATAAAATGTACCAGTAATACCCTGTAAATTTGCACCATGAAGTTTTAAATATTCTAATTCTTTATATGATTCAATCTTGCTAGGCTTCTCAAACAAATGTAATGCTCTAGCTAGATCGTTACCTTGCGGATTAAAATGAGCGGTTACAGAATAAATCCTACCTCTAAAATCCGCTTGCATTACATGATAAAAAATATTGTCTTTAAATTTTTCTGCTGTATTTAAAATCAGAAGTGTTTGTAATCTTTTAGACAATGTGTGTTGATTATATTCATGTACAATTTTTGCTTCTTGTCTCCATTTTTTTCTAGCTATTTCATTAGTGGCAATATCATAGGGTTTAGGTGGTAATGGTCTTTGCTCTGCACTCGCCATACAACCTACCTCAACATTCATTTCAAATAGTTTTAATGCAACCTTTAGTACTTTTTTATTAACCTTAAATCCTGTCTCTTGTAATCCATTAATAGCATTATAAAAATGTATTGGATTTTCTTCTTTTAATCTAAGAAGTTGGTAATCATTATCTGTTTTAAGTATCTTTAAATTTTTAAAATTATAATGAAAACCACCATTGTATGGATCAGTCCACCGCTTTGGTTTTACTACACAAGGTAGGTATGTAGGTAGAGCTACAAACTTATTGTATTTTTGTCTATCAATCCACTCAATCATTTTGTCAGTTAACTGTAAATATTTACTACCTCTACCTCTAGATATTTTTGTAAGGCCAATTTGCATAGTCATTATGTCTATCATTTTAAAACCCAACCTAAGACGTTCTTCTTTGGTTAAACCTAAATATCTATAACCCTTTTTATTAAATGAATAAACTAATAAAGATCTGCGGTATCTACTATGTTGTGTATCATTCATATGTTTAATCATATTTTTAAAATATTTTTTATCTTCTTGCTCGTAATATATATATCTCAACTCGTCATCTAACCTTTGCCCTATTGCCATTGCAACAGAAGTAACTGTACTGATATGACTAGCACGATCTAGTATTACCTTAAAAACAAGAAAGCTAACTAGATCTAAATCATCAAATAAATTTAAAACTTTAGAACTTGTTGCTTTTACCCCTGCTTGACCTTTAATAGATTCATCACAAAATTTTTTTAATGCCTCAGTAAAATATTTAATACTAGTAACCATGATGGCTCTGGCATAATCATTTTCTGATTCATTTTTATTTTGTATATTCTTATTATTTTTATTATTTCTTGATGTAATTGCTGCTTGTTTTACATCATTTTCTAGTTGTTTTTGTAGGTCATTTAGATTCATTTTTAGGTTGCTCCCAATGTTTAATTAAGGTTTCTAATTCTTTGATGCGTTCTTTCGCTTTTTGTATTTTTTCTTTGCGGTTCATTTATTGAGTAGCTCCTTATACTGATTCATTATTGACGGTACAAAATGGGCGTACCTCATAGTAACTGCTATGCTTTTATGACCTAACCAGTTAGACACTACTGGTAGCGGTACACCCTTCTGCAACATACGAGTACACGCTGTATGTCTTGTTATATGTGGTACATACCATTCTGTTTTTTCGTAACCTAGATCACGCCTAGCAATATTCCACCCTCCATATTTCCATTTATTATCAAAAGGGAAAACCCTATCATTATCATCACAAAAACCTAGATGATCGTATATTAATGATGCTGCTTTTTCTGTTAAAGGTATAGTTAATTGTGTATAATTTTTTCTTGATTCAATAGTAATTTGACCATAATTTAAATCTATATTTCTTTTTCTAACCTCAAACATTTCGCACCATCTTAGACCAGTTTCTAAACCTATTAATGAAATTTGTTTATGTAATAAAAAATCTAATTCTTTAAATTTATATATTAATTTATCTTCCATATCAGCATTTAATATATGTATATCTTTATCACCTTCTCTTAAATTTTTTGTTGCTGTTAATGGATCTATATGACCAGCTTGTACCATCTCCCTAAGAGTAGTTTCTAATCTACCCTTGTATGAGTTTATAGTGCTGTTCTTTTTCTTTTTCTGGACTAGGTGATCAATCAGTTTATTAACGTCAGTAACGCCAATTTTATCTACTGGTTTATCACCTAAAATTTTAATAATTATCTTCATTGTTTTTAGATAATTATCCGCACTAGTTAGACCGTTGAGCCTTCGCTTGTAATAGGTATGAGTAGCTTGCGAAAGAGTAGGCACTTTCGTACCTTTAGATTTGTGACTGAGCATAGTAATAAAAAATTAAAGTTTTTCTAATAAATTTAAATATTTTTCTTTAGTCCATTCTTGTTCTGTCTTTTCATGCGTGGTAAATTTTTGACCACAATTAGAACATTTACGCCTACGCCAAACGTAATTAACTTGGCGTTGTTTACCGTTGATGTTGGCTCTATTAATAGTACTGACACAAACGTTATCAGTACTATCACAATAAGGGCATTTAAGCATCTTCTTCTACCTCCCTCATTTCACCATAGTCAACATCATCATCAAAATCATCATCTAGACCATCATCATCAGCCCAACTTTCAAAAAATTCTCTTATCGTTTGATCTGGATTATCTGTAAGTTTATCAAGTAATGCAGAATAAGAGCTTCTTGTATCGTACTGATTAGAGAAATAGTCCATTAGCCTATCAACTCCTTTGTCTAGTTTTTCTTGTTGTTCGCTCATTAGTTTTGTTCCTCCTTTTTTAAATCTTCACAAGAGCAACAAATATCGCCCTCGTCATATCGCAGAATGCAATCGCATCTATCACAATAATCATATTCTTCTTGCATTATTTATCCTCCTTAATCAAACCTAACCCATCTAAAAATTCAGTATCAATCCCTTGATGGTTTAATTTTCTGTAAATATTTTGTTTTACATAGTCATTTTCTGGAACATAACTAATAAGTATTTCTATTGCCGATTTAAATTTATTATGAGTTCTTTGATTGTTTCGAGATTGTTTAATAATGTCCATATACTCATCATCATTGTGTGTTCCCCCTGCTATAAATTGCCACTCATCTTGCATATCAGAAACAAAACATAAGTATTCTTCTATATGCTCAAAGTCTGCTCCTAACCATTCATAGTCATTATCTTCAACATAATCATGCAAAGAATCATTATCCATATCCATAAGTTGTTGTAATAACTCTGGATTTTTAACTACAAAGTCTTTGCCTTCTTCAGGGAAAATAATGCAATTATAAAATTTATTTTTTTCTGTACCTTCTGGTAATTTTTGTTCTCCATAAAGTTCTGGTAATTCAACAGTTGCAAGTACATAACGTAATCTATTTTCTGAAGATAGATAAAAGTCTTGATTGTTGTAACCTGCATCTTCTAGTTCAACGTCAACAAATTTTTCTACTATTTGCTGCTTTGTGAAAGTGGTTGTTTTCATTTTTTTTAATCCTTTAGGTGTATAAGGTGAATGTGTTTTAGTTCTGTATTGTCCAACTGCTTCTGCATTTGTTCAAAACAAAATAAAGTTTTTTGTATTTTTATTAGTTCTTGATGTTGCTCTATGTCGAGGTCATCAAAGCAAGACCAATCACAAACGTAATCGCCTGTAGTTTCTGCTATAGGCATATAAACATTAGTAAATAGTTTCTTCTCTATAAATGGATGCGACCTAAGATCGTAATCATCAGATAGCCAAAACCATCTACCATGTAAATCTGATTTGTAAGCAAAGATTTTTTTATTCATCTTCTGCACTCCAATCTCTTTTATTAATAGGCACTCGCATCTTTATTGATGCAATGAAATAAGAGTGACCATCAGATGGGTCTTTTCTAATCACACTTTGGCATGAAAGTGTACGATCAAAAGGACATTCGTATTGGTACTTTGTAATCTTTTTAAAGTACTCATCTTTGGGTATTGGAATAAATTTTCTATTATCTTTTTTCATTTTGCACCCCCTTTAAAACCTCTTTGAGTTCTTTAAGTTCTGCAATAGTTTTTTCAATTTGAGCTATTGCTCTAGTGTGTTCTTCTAGTAATTGCTTTTGGCCTATGATTCTTTGATCAGTTCGCCATACTAGATTGTCTTTAAAAGACTTAATGTCTGCCATTGTTAGATAAAATAAACTGAGCAAACCTAGTGTAACCGCATATATATAATATTGCAAGTATATTTATAAATTTACCAATAAAAAAAACCACCCTTGCGGATGGTTGTAGTTGCTCTATGGTTACTATACATCAATGCATAGCAAACATATCTGAAATGTTAATAACGTCTTTATCTAGTTGTGGGTCTTGCCAACTAGTCCAAACATTATCTTCACCGCAAAACTTATCTTCCAATAAGTTTAATATTGCGTACTGGATTTGGAACTTCATTTGAAAGACTGCATCATCTTGCCATGTTGGATCTTCACAGCTTTGGTACTCCCAACCTTTGAGCATCCCCCATAATTGCAATAAACCTTTAGCGTCTTTTTCTGCTACCCATTTTGTAACAGTTGATGATTTTTTAAACTCGTAGTTGTTATACCAAATCCTTTCAGTTGGACTTGCATCTTCATCTCTAGGGTATAGGTACTTTAAGCTATTAACATTAGCTTCCAGTAGGTGGTCAAAGACTACCTTATGAAGTGCTAACCCCTTATGAGTTTCGCTTGCTTGATGTAAAAGCAACCTAGCAATCCTTTCACACTCCCAATTATCTAATTTGTGTGTGGTTGGTGCATTATAATATGCACGGTCTAATGCTCTTTGCGGATCATCAGATTTATAAAACTCCCCATACAATGTTGCAAGGGCGTTTAAGCAGTCCTGATCGGTTAAGTGTGCTGACATAATAAAGAAAAAGTATACTGAGCCTACCTAACCTAGCAGAATGTATACAATATTGCAAACATTTAATAAAAATTGGCAATAAAAAAACCCCTAGTAATACTAGAGGTTTAAATTTTGCGTTTACCTAGCCCAGTAAATCATCATAATTTTCGGGGTTTTCTTTTAATAAATTAGTTGCGTTCTGGATCATTAAAGCAACTTGAGATCTATTAAAAGGGTTAGGTGTTAGGCTTATGTTTTCCCAAACTCTCACTTCAATTTGTGTGATGTATTTAAGAAGTTCAAAGTGTGTTAAGTCGTTAATGTTAACGCCCTCGAACTCTTCTTTAACAATGTTTGGTACTGCTTCAAATAAATTCATTTTAATAATGGTTGATAGTGTTTTTTAAAAAGATATATAAAAGGGTTGCAATGCAACCCCAGATAATAAAACTAGTCATTTTTCAGTTAGCCACCTTTCAGAGTCTAAAGAGTTTTTAAATATGAAAGTAACAGATCTATCTTTGTTAACTTTCATCCCTTTAATCCAAAAACCAAAAGGGACTTGTTTTAACCAGTCGTTAAAACTTTCTGACATTGCCAAATAATCAGCATAAGTTGTTTTTTCCATAATTAGAAAAGTGTAAATAGTAAGGGTATAAAGATACCTAGAACAGATTTAAGGGCTGTTCTAGGCGATTCTGGAGGGACTTAATATGTATTGTTTATGTGACTAGTCCCCTTTTCGGGTTCTGTTCTAAAACAATGGTATTCAGTCTCTTTAGGATGTTCAAAGAACTCCTCGCAGTAATGTATTAAGTTTTCAAGGTACTGAAGT
>MDTE01028731.1_pt1 | contig 38806 bp, 33 predicted proteins | sample 811231 | NCBI WGS metagenome assembly MDTE01 (sample SAMN05326651, study PRJNA326480) | marine metagenome | isolation source: seawater | place: Indian Ocean: Red Sea | collected 2010 | reverse complement strand
TTAAGTTAGCGACCGGGCCGGGAGGTGCGCTTGAGGCCATCTTGAAAGCTAAAGAAGAAGGCATAATTCGTCATATAGGGTTCTCTGCACATTCTACCGAGGTGGCCGTAAAACTTATGCGCATTTTTGATTTTGACTCAATATTATTTCCGGTTAACTTCACCACATGGTTTGAAGCTGGATTCGGTCCAAAAATAATGGATGAAGCCGAAAAACTTAATGTCTCCCGATTAGCACTGAAAAGTGCTGCCCATTACAAATTAAAACCGGGCCAGGATCGGCCACGCAAAAAATGTTGGTATGCACCAATTGAGGATAGAGAACTTTTGAAATTGGCGCTTCGCTGGGCTCTATCCCAGCCGATAACGTCGGCTATTCCTCCAGGCGATCCAGAATTTTGGCGTATGGCTGTAGAGGTTGCTCACAAATTTACTCCAATCACAACGGATGAAGAAAAATCGCTGAGAAGGGCAGCCAATGGCCGCACGCCACTTTTCGAGCTAGCGAACGGTTAGCTACGGCCTTGACCAAACATTTCAAGGACCACGTAATTCGTTACATTCGAATCAAAAATGACCGTTAAAACAAAAATCTATCCGGCGATAACGGGATTATGCAACACACCAACCTTGTCAAGTTCCACCGTCACATCACCCCCCACGTTAATCGGTGGAGTGGTACCCGAAGTTCCTGTCCAAATCATGTCACCAGGAAAAAGAGTCACGTACTGACTGAGAAATGAGATGGCCTGCGCTACTGTGAAGATCATTTCTGACGAGTGGCAATTCTGGCCCTCCACACCATTCACAAGCCCCCTAATCTTGACATCTTGCGGATCGATGTCTGTAACCATAAAGGGACCCGTAGGACCGAACGTATCCGCAGATTTCGCACGCCACCACTGAATGTCAGCATTAGTACCTGATTGCCATTCTCGTGCACTAACATCGTTGCCTGCTGTATACCCGAAAACATAATCAAGCGCATCGGCTTCAGAAACCTTACTAGTTTGCTTGCCAATGATTGCGATAAGTTCAGACTCGCAAACCACAAGTCCAGCGTCAGCAGGAAGTTTGATCGGATCGCCCGGTCCAATAATCGCGTTAGTGTTCTTATAAAACGGTTGCGGTCGAGTTGGCCTGTCAGCACCAAGCAGGTGCGAGCCATAATTGAGAGCCAAACAAAGCATCTTGCTAGGGTTGGGATTAGGAGCAAGAATCTTTATCTCATTAATGTCATATGTCGCTCCGGTTTCTGTGTAATCCTGACCAATAGGAGAGTTAGATATCTCCCTAACCGTCTCCCCATCAACTATGCCATATGATGCATCGGCTTCTTTAGAGAATCGTACGAATTTCATATCTATATTCTTTCACCCAAAATTTTAATGTTCAGGAAATACCCTGATCGAAACTGCCATTTGAATTATTGCCATCAATTGTGCGAAATCTATCGCCATTATATTGGTTTAAATCCACCAAAATCCCACAACAACATAGACGGACACTAAATGTCCTGTTGCGGCTTTGCGATATGCTCGTACAAATCGGAACGGCTAGACAATACTAGGCTTGAAAAACGAACAAGCCAACCATTAGGGCAGGAGTAGCCCCATGTTCGATCTCATTATTACAAATGGGACCATCATAGATGGTACCGGTTCTCCCAGTTACAAGGCAGACATCGGAATTAATGGTGATACTGTCGCAGCAGTAGGCAAAATCGTAGAAAAAAGTAGAACTAAAATAGATGCAAGGGGTAAAGTCGTTGCACCAGGATTCATAGATTTACATACACATTCCGATAACTCTTTCCTCATCGATAAACTCGCCGATTCCAAACTCACTCAAGGCGTAACTTTTGAACTATTGGGCAACTGTGGAATGAGCTACTGCGCGCCACTAAACGCAAATACCCTTGATGGATTCAAGCAACGTACAGACAGATATGCCCCGGAGTTTAATCCTGACTGGTCGACTATGGATGGATATTTGAATGCTCTAGAGAAATCAGGATCGACGATAAACCTCGCCGCTCAAATTGGTCACGGCACAGTTCGTAGTTCAGTGATGGGGATGGCACCTCGCATGCCAAATCCCGCAGAACTAGATCAAATGATTGGGATCTTCGCCGACTCTCTGGATGAAGGCGCCTTAGGGATGTCTACCGGCCTATGGTACGCGCCAGGGTCTTATTCACTTGCTGATGAAATAATCGCAGTAACTCAACCAGCTGCAGATCGAGGCAAATTATATTCATCTCACATCCGTTCAGAGTCTGATGATTTAAGCGGCCTATTTCCAGCACACGCTGAGGCAATCGAAATAGGCCGAAGAACTGGAGCTCGTATACAGATTTCCCATGTCAAAGCAGTTGGGCCGAAATTCTGGGGACGTGGCTATGAGTTGATTGAAGGAATGGAAAAGGCTCGATCTGAGGGTATTGACGTTGCTGGAGACCAGTATCCGTATGAATGGTCTTCTACAGGATTTTCGGGTGCAATGTTCGGAAGATGGGCTTTAGCAGGTGGTCGTAAAGCAACGCTAGACCGACTTGCAGATTCCGATACCCGAGCCAAAATTCGAAAAGATGTGACGTATTACATAAGTCGCAATCATTCAGCAACAGGCTGCGTTATCGCTAGTTTTCCACCAGACCAAACGATAGAAGGCAGAAGCCTTAAAGACATCTCAGATGAATGGGGGTGCGAGCCAGAAGAGGCTGCTCTGCGCCTATACGAACAATCTGAGGGTAGTTACGTATTACATTCGATGGAACTACGTGATGTCGATGCCATCGCAAAATGGCCATTCATGGCAATTGCCTCCGACGGCTCGTCGCTGAGAGACCAGGGACCATTATCATCAGGTAAACCTCACCCACGTAGCTACGCTACGAACTCAGTCATAATCGAACAGTTTGTAGAGGAACGCAAGCTATTATCTATCGAAGAAGCGATATATAAAATGACCGGTCTTCCAGCGTCAAGGCTAAACCTTTCACGCCGTGGTCAAATAACCATAGGACACGTCGCTGACGTAGCAATCTTCAATCCCATTAACGTCAAACAAAATAATGATTTTGTGACCCCACACGTTTATTCAACCGGTATGGATTATGTTTTAGTAAATGGAAAACCTGCACTAGAGAAAGGTAAACCTAACGGCAAATTACACGGCAAAGTCGTCAGATCGCTAGACAAGTAATAACTCGGCTCTGAATCCTACAACGGAACACAGCATTCTTGTATTCAATAAACGTTGAGCAACTGGCACTAATAGTGACTTAAGCGTCATTCAAATGTACATGGCAGCCAATTACGCAAACCGTATCTCAAGCCATCCGCACCTAATATCGTTACTTGTCTTTTACTTCATTGGCAAGCTCCATCAGCGACATAACTTCTCGTATAGTTAAATCACGTGCAGAGCCCTTGGGCAAATCGCCCAAGTATAAAAGTCCTACTTGCACTCGTAGAAGTTTAACTACCGGCGAACCTACTGAATCCAACATACGACGAACTATACGGTTGCGACCTTCGTGGACCGTTATTTTTATTTTGCGCCGACGTCTAGAACTCACACTAATTTTTGCTGGAGATACAGGACCATCCTCCAGATTGACACCCTGTTCAAGAAGCGTTTGACCTCTCGTGGTCAATGGGCTTGATAGCTCGGCAACATAAGTTTTTTCGATTTCGAATTTAGGATGGGTCATTTTCTGAGAAAAATGTCCATCATTTGTTAAAAGAAGGAGACCAGCCGTATCAACATCCAATCTCCCGACAGGATAAATCCGCTCATAAACATCCACTAAATCCATAACGGTTGGTCGTTTATAAGGGTCAGTAACCGTAGTTACATACCCGGTCGGCTTATTTAGCATCAAATAACGTTTCTGCTGAGCAGCTACTTGATTACCATCGGCAACTATGTCATCGGTGAGAAAATCAGCTAGATCACCGATTTTGGCAATTCGACCATTAACGGACACACGCCCCTCAGCGATCAACTGTTCGGACTTACGCAAGGAAGCAATACCAGCAGACGCCAGAATTTTATGTAAGCGCTGTTTCATATCAATACCGAGTCTCTCATATCAGCGCATACTTATGACACACATTTGCGCACACAGTTAATATCACTCCGAAATAATTACTATTCCCTTTTATAAACAAATAACTAAGTAAGAAGCCCTTGTTACAAAATATAAATCTCATAATTGATCAATTGGAGCTAATATCGGTTATGAGCGAACACTTCTCTGCAAAACTCACGGTTCAATCCAGAAATAACATCGAATGACATATGACCTTGTTATAAAAAACGGCACGATTATCGATCCCGCATTAGGTATACATGCCCAAAAAGACATTGCTGTCGCCGGTGGCAAAATAGTCGCACTAGAAAACCACGTCTCAGATAACGACACGCATGATGTGATAGAGGCTGAGGGTTTACTCGTGACCCCTGGACTTGTAGATCTCCATGTACACGTTTGGTGGGGAGTTGCCCATCTCGCTGTCGAAGCCGATCCCGCATGTCTGTATCGTGGAGTGACCACTGCAATTGATGCGGGATCATCGGGTGCAAACACAATAGCGGGATTCGGACGCTATGTTATCGATCAGTCTGCAACCCGAATTCTGGCTTTCTTACACATTTCCGGTATGGGCCAACTAGACAATGAGATCGGAGAACTTGAAGACATAAGATGGGCGAGAGTAGAAAAAGCCGTAGAAGCTGCAAAACTCCACGCAAACAGAATAGTCGGCATAAAGGTGCGATTGACCGACAACATAGTCGGCTCCAACGATCTAGTCGCGCTTGATCGCGCAATAGAAGCTGGGGAAGAACTGCAAAAACCCGTCATGATCCACGTAGGAGGCTCAATCAACCAGTTCGAAAAATTCATGGAAAAACTACGGCCTGGCGATATAGTTACTCATTCGTTTACTGGTCGGCCTCACGGTATCCTTGATAACAACAACAAAGTAGTAGATGCTGCCTGGGATGCGTTAAAACGTGGCGTTATTTTCGATGTCGGGCATGGTGCAGGTTCTTTTTCCTTTCCAGTTGCCGAGGCGTGTTTAGAGCAAGGTCTAGGCCCCGGAACCGTATCATCGGACGTTCACCGCTATAACATACGAGGGCCTGTGTTTGACCTCATGACAACTTTGTCAAAATACGTCCATCTCGGGTATTCGATTGATGACGCACTTGCTCTCGGCACCATAAAGCCAGCAGCAGCTGTAGGCCTACCAGATCATATTGGAACGCTCAAGGTAGGCGCTGATGCAGATATTGCTGTTATTCAGCATAGACAAGGCGCAGTAACTTTCACTGACGCAGATGGCAACGAACGCGCAGGTAATCAAATCATGCTACCAGTGGAGACACTAAGAAAAGGCAAAAGGTTCAACCCACAACATTCATATCACCCAAAACTATCAGGGCATCCGCATATCCACAAAAATAAATAAACAAACGACGACAGTTAACTCAACGCCTAATATTGGGACGTGACGTCCGACCTTAGCAAAGCAAATAGTTCAAATGTTCTTGATACTCGATCAGTATGGTTCCGCTAGAATCATTCCCGCAATATGGCAAAAGAGGAGAGCGACGAATGACAACGACTGAGGGGCACAGTCTCGGGAGTATAGGAATACTCGTAGGTGGTGGCCCAGCACCCGGAATCAATAGTGTAATTTCAGCGGCCGTTATTGAAGCAGAAAGACTTGGATACGAGGTAATCGGCATCAATAATGGCTACGAGTATCTAGTCAAGGGTGACGTCACACAAACCTTAAAACTGACAACAGATGATGTTTCTACCATTCATACACGCGGGGGATCGATTCTTCATACATCACGCACGAACCCGACTAAACGCGCTGAAGATCTAAAAACGTGCGTTTCTACCTTGGGTAAACTTGGAATCAAATACCTAATCACAATCGGTGGAGATGATACTTCCTTTGGTGCATCCGAAATCGCTCGCGCCGCTGGCGGTAAAATCCTAGTCGCACACGTCCCAAAGACAATAGACAACGACCTCCCACTACCCGGCAACATGCCGACTTTCGGGTACGAAACCGCAAGACATGTCGGTTCTGAAATTTTACTCAGTCTAAAGGAAGACTCGCGAACGACTAATCGATGGTACTTTATCGTGGCAATGGGTCGACATACTGGACACCTAGCCTTAGGAATCGGCAAGGCGTCTGCAGCGACAATAACCCTCATACCAGAAGAATTTTCTGGTAAAACGGTGAGCCTTTCAGAAGTTTGCGATGCCTTGGAAGGAGCCATTTTAAAGCGTCGATCACTGGATCGACCAGATGGTGTTGCCATCGTTGCCGAGGGTATCGCCAGTAAACTGGACATTAAGGATCTCAGGAACATAGCAGGAGTCGAAACGCCGCGTGACCAGTACGGCAACATCCGCTTAGCAGATCTGCCCTTTGCTCGAATTTTACGCGCCGAGGTAGAGCGAAGGTTTCGAGAACGCGGTGATGCTATGGACATCGTTGATCTAACTTTGGGGTATGAATTACGGTCGGCAGCTCCGATTCCTTTTGATATCGACTACACCCGCACGCTTGGTCATGGAGCTGTGACGTTCTTGCATTCTGACCACAAAAACAAAGCGATCGCACAAGGTGCGATGATATGCATAGTTGGAAACAAGCTGGAACCCGTCGCATTCGAAGACATGCGGGACTCTACCACAGGTAAGACAATCGTGCGCAAGGTTGATACCAGTAACCTCTACTATGACGTGGCTAGAAGGTATATGACACGTATCGAAGAATCGGATTTAATCGATGAGGTTAAGCTCAGAAAGCTTGCTAACGTGGCATCGATGCAGCCTGATGCATTCAAACGTAGATTCATATTCAAACACTGACCGATTAGCAGGCCATTGACTCAAACAAACACACTTGCCATTAAAGCCGAAGCTGTGGTCAAAAACTACGGTGCTAAAGCTGCACTTCGTAGTATTGATCTCGAGATCCCAACCGGAGGGGTCACGATTTTGCTTGGGTCCAATGGCGCGGGAAAATCGACTCTTCTAAGAGTTTTCGCAATGTTAACCCGCATAGACTCGGGAAATTTAACCATACACGGGTTAGAGATGATGAAAAATGGCCCATCAATCCGCGCCAATATCGGTGCTGCTCTACATGCGCCAATGCTATACGCAGACATGAGCGTGCGAGAAAATTTAATGTTCTCGGCAAGTATATTGCGCCTTCCAAGAAAAGATACACTGATCTATGAAGCCGCAGAAAAAGTTGGCATCCAAGATAGGTTGGAAGATAGCGTACGATCCCTATCACATGGATTACAAAAAAAAGTGTCGCTCGCAAGAGCACTCATGCACGAACCATCGTTGCTGCTTCTCGACGAACCTGAGTCAGGTCTCGACGCCCGATCTGTGAATGAACTTGATCAAATAATCGCAGGCTATCGTTCTCAAAGACGAACTGTAGTTATGACAACCCATATCATCGAACATGGGCTTGAAATAGCTGATCACGCGGTAGTTTTACAGCACGGTAACGTTATCTTGATGTCAAATGATCCAATAAGTGAACGATCTGCAATTATGAATGCCTATGCCTCGGTAGGCGCCAAACTATGACAGACACGATCTTGGTTATTTGGGCGATTGCTCGTAAAGATCTGGTCTTAGAGATCCGGAACAAGGATGTGGTGGTCGCTATAACGGGTTTCGCCCTGCTAGTCCTAGCAATATTCACGTTCGCCGTTGATTTAAGCCAAATGAACGCCAAACTGATCGGCCCGGGAGTACTTTGGGCTGCCATTGCGTTTGCCGGAGTTACCGGTCTCAATAGAGCATTCGCATCAGAAATAGAGTCAAGCACCCTCGAAGCATTAATGATTGCACCTATCAGCCGAGATCTCATATACCTCGGCAAAGCGCTAGGTAACTTCCTGTTTATTACGACCGCTCAAATAATAGTAATTCCAGCATTTGCGGTACTTTTCAATCTAATCGTATTTCGCTGGGAGATGGTCGCCATATGCGTGGTCACAGCAATCGGCTTTAGTGCTGTAGGTACCCTTTTTGCGGCTATGTCTGTTCGAATAAGAGCTAGAGAAGTAATGCTTCCTCTACTATTCCTACCAGTGATAACACCACTCCTTATGGCTGCGGTGGAATCAACTAGTTACTTGGTCAATGGTGGTACTTGGAGCGAAATGGCAACTTGGCTACAACTCTCAGTTGCCTTCGACATATTGTTCATAGTTATCTCAGCACTTATTTTTCAAAACATTTTAGAAGATTGACCAACACAAAATTAGTAACCGCAAATCACCCATATTTCACAAAAATACAAGTAATTTTCATGATAAATTTAACTAGAATCGCGACGTCCAAAATGACCATCGTCTTCATCACATGAACAAAGTTACCGGTTATCTCGACCCTCTGCTTATACTTAGCGCTGCCTTAATGGGATGTGCGCTATACCTAATATTCATATGGGTGCCCACCGAAACTAATCAAGGCGCCGTACAACGAATACTCTACTTCCACGTTCCTGTTGCGTGGGGATCTATGCTAGGAATTTTTGTAGTTAGCGCGAGCTCGATCCTATATCTATGGAAAAAAGATCAAAAATGGGATCGACTTGCAGTGTCTTCTGCCGAAGTCGGACTAACTTTCGGAGCGATGATGCTACTGTCAGGAATGATTTGGGCGAGACCAGTCTGGGCAGTATGGTGGACCGGCGAAGCAAAACTAACCACAGCTCTCATATTATTTTTTATATATGTAGCTTATCTTATGTTCCGCGCCTACTTCCCACCAGGAGAACAAAGACAGCGGATCGCTGCGGTCATAGGCGTGATTGGAGCCCTAGATGCACCGATCATTTATTTTGCAGCAAACCTTTGGTCTCAGGCGCATCCACCACTCATAACTGGCCCTGCAGCTGATGCAGACTCAACCCTTGGTAGCGAACTAGGAATCGTTCTATTGATGGCGACGTTTGCATTCACTTTACTGTTTGTTTACATGGTCCAAACTCGATACAAAATACGAAGATCAGAAGACGATATCGTCGAATTAAAAAGAGCAACCACTGTACCGGGAGTTAGCTAAATTTGAACACAAAATTGACCGGAGTCAGGACTGTCGCCATCCTCTTGTTGGCTGTAACGACCACACTTACTGCAATTGTTATTGTGGGCGGAGTGTCAATAGCGAAAGCATCTGAAGAATCTATTCTAAATGGAATCGTGGTGGGCGTAGAAACTGATTCCAACGGACAATTAATTCGACTCGCCGTTTCCGACTCAAGCGGTCAAATCACAACGTTAGAATTTTCGCCTAAAACACAATTCGGTCTTGAAAATCAAGCTGGAGACAGATGGATTTCGTCACTGGCTGAAAATCCATCTGAAGCGGCGAGAAGGCTCAATGATCATAGAGAGCGGTTCGCACCTATCACCGTTTCACACACAAACGGTATCGCCAACTCGATTGTAGAACGCCAAGAAGGAAAACTAGAAACTAACCTCGGTTATTTATTTGCAGTGTTTGCAACTACCTGGATTATATTTTTTGCATACGTACTCTATATGGGACAAAAACAACGTGTGTTGCAATATGAAATCACTCGGTTGAAAAATCAGCTTGGATGAAAAATAGATCAAATATGTACAGTGACAAAAAAGATCCCTCGGAAGGCAACCAAGCGCAACGAGAACCAGAGGGTATCCCCTCGGCAGCGCGCACTTCAACATTAATGAGCCCGCGAGCAAAGCTTGCTGTAACGTTCATGATAGTTGCGGCAGCACTCGCATATTTCGCATTCGTCGCATTTCAGGGAGCCACAGTTAACTATCTCTCTGTAGATCAAGTTGCCAACGATGGCGCAACTCAACCAGATCGTCAGATAGGTGTGTTAGGAAAACTCGTGCAAAACTCATATGCTCGTGATCCTGATGGTATTACCGCTAGATTTGCAATAAAAGATCAAAACGGGATTGAGCAACTTAAGGTGACCTATAAAGGTGAAATTGGGCAGGTTTTTTTTAACGACCACTCAGAGATTATTCTTCAAGGCAAAAAACTAGTTGATGGATCTTTCAATGCCGATACTTTAACCGTTCGGTGTCCGTCAAAATATCTAACGGAAGCTGAACAGGCAGAATTAGATGCACTCAATAATGGTAAGCCCAACGCTCCACCGTATCAGCTTGACTATTTCGACCAAGAAACTTAACCATTATCCTGCAGTCATTTCCGGGACGCTTAGCAAAACTATTCCATTTTGCTTTGTCTGAATTTATCACTGACTAATGCAACAAAAATTGTGAACATGATCAAACCAGTAGCAAGCAGAATCAACGCATTGCTAAGCCCGAAAAAAGCAGCAAGAGACCCGCTTGCCAGCCCACCCATAGGGAACCCTGACCAAGCGATTTCATAGGCACCAATAACGCGTCCACGTACTTCAGCTGGAACGTTGAACTGGATTACTGCAATCCCAAATGCGACATGAACGGAATTGAAATATCCAATCAAGAACGCTAACGACAACGCTAGTGGCATGCCGCTCGAATTCGCCCAAAAAATTATTAATCCACCAAACAGTAGATCGGTAAGCAAAAGTGCGAGTCCGGCTCGTTGAATTCCCCCTGTCCACGACACGGTTATGGCTCCTAAGACAGCACCTGAGCCCACACTGGCAAATAGAAAACCCATACCAGACTCATCCGTCAAGAATACCTGTTTAGCGAACGCAGGCAACATAAAAACCAAACCACCAAGCACCATAGCGTTAACCCAAGTAAACATCAGATTCACACGAAGAATTGGTCGTTCACGTATGACCTGAGTTACCTCTTTCAAGTCAGATAAAACCCCAACAGATCTAGTGATAATAGTTTGTTTGATGGGATTAAAAGTCGTGTATACGAGGTAAGCCAATCCAAACAAGCCGGCAATTACTGCATAGGTGGGGCCAGGTCCAGTAACTCCCAACAATAAGCCGCCGATTACAGGCCCTACGACTCTTGCGGCGTTAAAGACCGACTGGTCTAGTGATATAGAACGAATCAGTATCTTACGCGGGACCACATCAGGTAGCAGAGATAGACGGGAAATCCAATCAACTGCGAGTCCTGCACCTTGAAACATTCCAGCAAACACAATATGCCACGGCGCAAGTGTGTCGGTTGCATAGAGAATAGCAATCATCAACATCGGTATACCAGCGACAACCGCCCCAAATTTCAACAACCGTGTCCGAGGAACGCGGTCGGCCAGCACACCCCCAATAACCCCCACTATTACGTTGGGGATCCCCACGGCAGCACCTAAAGCCGCAAGCCACAATGTAGAGGCTGTCATTTCAAAAAGCAAGTAACCCTGCGATACGGTAATCAGTTGATGTCCGGTTCCCCACAGTAAAGTGGCAGACACAAATCTTTGAAGAGACGAATTGCTAAGTGCTTCAAAAAAACCTGCACGCTCCTGGTTTTCAGAGTCAACTACAATATCGGTGTTTGCATTATTGTTAGATTTGGCCGACATGAGCAGTTATTGTGAACCATCCCAATAAATTTGGTGTACAAATCTACATCGATCTTCTTGACCAAAATACACTGTCAACTTTGAACTCAGTTGGTACAATCATTATTAGATTATGAACTCAGAAGTAACGCTTTTCACATATCTTCTTGCAGGCACAATCGCATTCGGTTTGGGTTCGATCCCGGTCGCATATACGGTCGGACGGCTTAATGGAGTGAACGTTTTTAAGGTTGGGTCACGCCAAGCTGGCGCCACAAACGTCTGGCGACAAGTCTCGCGTAAGCACGGCTTCATCGTCACTCTCATCGACTGGGCGAAAGGCTTGACTGCCATATTAATGGCCCGACATATTGGATTGGAAGGGCCGGAACTGCTCCTACCTGCAACAGCTGCAGTTGTAGGTCACTGGAATTCTCCCTTTACAAAATTCAAGGGAGGAGACGGTGTCGTGACCCTAATGGGTGCTTCTATGGGCATCGCACCATTGGTGGTTCTTTTATCCCTGATGATCGGAACGGCGCTGTCTTTTAGTATGAACAGAAAAGTAGCTCACCCAAGCCTTTGGGGAGGAATTCTCGGCTACGTCGTCTTTATAACGATCTCTTTTCAGTCAAGTTCAGGCATAGAACCATATTTGGTCTACGGGCTTACCGGTATCGGAGTTGCAATTATGCTGCATAGTGTTTATTTCCATAAACGCCATAAAGAATATTTTCGCAGCAGTCCACAACATGACGAAACAGAAAATAGTTTCCGCGAAGATCTAATCAGCTAACAATATAAAATAAACGCCCTAACAAAACCAAAATATGTAGAGCGTTTATTTTATTAACTTAGACACACTTTTTTACTGCTTGAGCAGATAAGAATCGAGTAGCTCTTCATTTGTTTGTTTTGGAGCTCGTTCTCGCAAATTATCGTAATTATCTTGGAGGGTTCTACCCTCTTTTTTAAATATTAATCCTAGAGGTATACCCGGCCGACTGATCAAGTCCTCTGCTGCCTGCACGCTTGTAGGATCGTGATCCTCAGGGATATCGTAGGCAAGCCCCTTAATTCCTTCGCGTGGCTTACCTTTCAAGATGTCATACGTATCATTATAAGTGGTACATGGGGATTGAACGTGAACAATACTGAAGCCTTTATGGTTCATTGCATCCTGAATCACCTTGGCCAGGATTCTGGGCTTACTTGAATAGTACGAAGCAATATAGGTCACACCTACCGACATATATAACTTCAACGGGGACACTGGATTCTCTATTTTTCCAAGTGGAGTAGACGTTGTGATTGCCCCAAACTCACTAGTGGGCGAAGACTGTCCTTTAGTGAGACCGTAAACACCGTTGTCCATTACAACAGCGGTAATATTCACGTTCCGGTTTGCAGCGGGACCTATATGTTCACCGCCAATAGACAGAAAGTCACCATCACCAGCAACAACGACAGTGTTTAAGTTAGGGTTCCCTTGTTTAACACCAAATGCTATGGGTAGTGTACGACCATGAATTCCATGTATTCCAAATGGCTGCTCACCTTCAACAAGGTGGACCATATTTCCTGAACATCCAATTCCAGCAACAACAACATTGTTTGCTTGTGGCTCTTCGTGTTCTGCTGAGTAACCCTCTAGTGCAACTTGGAGTGCTCGTCGCACTCCGAAGTCACCACATCCGGGGCACCACGCGAAATCGTATTCTGGGTTGCGCTTACTCATGACGTTAATCCAGCTCCAATTCGCTGTCTAATGCTTTCTACAAGATCTACAGGTCTGAACGGCAGACCCGTGTATTGGGTAATTGACTCAGCGTTATAACCTTCCATACGAAGAAGTGAGGACCACTGACCAAGATAGTTTAGCTCAGGGACAATTATCTTTTTTCCGGTCTTCAATACTTCTTTAATCGCTTCTGGTAATGGGTTTAGCGCCACGGAATAAAGCCAGCCAACATTCTCACTTTGTTCACGCAGTCTTTGGTATGCCTCGCGCGCCGGCCCCTTAGAACTACCCCAAGGCATGATTATGTATTCTGCATCCACATTCTCGATTTCAAAGTGAGCGCCTTCAAGTAGTTCGACTTTTTTAAATCGTCGCTCAGTCAAACGAATATGGTGGCGAGGCAAATGAGTGGTATCGCCGATTTCATCGTGCTCTGATCCGTTTGCCACATAGGCTCCCGGACCGCCAGGGATAGGCATACCAGGAAGTCTAGTAGATCCGTCCCAAGAATCATAACGCTTACCCGTATCTTCTTGACCGTAGAAGTCGCGACTATCACTACTGACTTCAGAAAGATCCGGACGCCGTATGTTCTCACCACGTTCGGCAAGTCCAAACTCAGATAGAAGTATCACTGGACCTTGATATGTTTCAGCCCAATTCGTCGCAAGAGCTCCGGCATAAAAGCATTCCTCAATCGTTCCCGGGGCTAGCAGAGGCATCTTAATATCACCATGTGCCGGGTGCATTGATGTGTAAAGATCCGACTGCTCTGACTTGGTGGGTAGCCCAGTAGCCGGGCCGCCACGTTGAACGTTGGTGACCACCAACGGAATCTCAGACATCCATGCTAATCCAAGACCTTCACTCATCAATGAAAAGCCCGGACCAGCAGTAGCGGTCATAGCCTTCTTACCGGCAAATCCAGCTCCAACGATCGCATTGATCGCTTCTATCTCTGAAGCAACCTGGTGCACAAATCTACCTTCGCCCCAAAGGTTATTCTCCATCCAAATGAGAATCGTAGTCGCGGGAGAAATCGGGTAACCAGCATAAAAATCTAGCCCAGCTGCTAATGCACCCATAGAAAGAGCAGCGTTACCTGTGATGACAATTTGCTGATAATCAGGAGGTGTTGCAGGTTGAAGTTGACCAACGCTGAAACCACTTGACTTAGCGACGTCAACACCCAGTCTTATAGCTTTTATATTAGCCTCGATAATCTCTTCGTCACCAGGGCGACCTCGGGTAAATCGCTGAGTAATAAACTTGTCTATCTCTTCAAGCTTAAATCCGATTAAATGGGCAACAGCACCGATAGTGACCATGTTCGCTGCTCGAGCGTTACCGGTCGACTTGGCGAGTTCATCTGCCTTGATACCGAAGTAACTACCACCTTCTGGCAATTCATATTCTTCAGCGTTGTAAACTGTAACCGCTCCCTTGTTCAACTCTTGATGGTGGTTATCGTAAGCGTACTGGTTCAACGCGACCAGCACGTCGACACCATCACCGGAGCTCAATACCGGAGTAGTAGAAATTCTTACTTGGGAAGATGCGGGGCCACCCATGATCTGTGACGGGAAAGTCGAATGCGTTTGTACGAAGTACCCAGCTTGAGCAGCCGCTCGTGCCAGAGCATCTGCTGATGTGACTAGTCCCTGTCCACCCTCACCAGCGAACCGAATGACAAAGTCGTGCTTGTCCAATGTCTATTACCTTCTCTCGAGCCTAATGCTCACGGATCTGTAATTTTTTCGATCAGTTATAACGAAATTTGACGCAAAAAAACCGCATACATAAAGTGATATTAATGCGGCTATTTTAGATTTTCTATTTGCTTAAAATAAATTAATGTATGAAATACCACGGCTGAACATACCGCACCACGCGAATGACGGTAATTTTTCCTGAACCGAATTAAGTGTTCTTTACGAAGTAGCATATTGATGCGTTTATCCAACCCCCAATTATCGAATTTGATCAGTTCAGTGTCAATTTATTTCCGCCATCAATTTTCCAAGAAAACAACGAGATAACTAAATATCGATGAAAATAGTTTGACCAAAAACATACCCAAACTTAAAATCGCCTGTTAAATTTCGACTGACTGCGCCAAGTAACGTCAGAACGAATTTAACTTAGTAGCGAATCAAAGATAAAAAACACGACATGACTCAACGTGACAACATAGACCACTCAATCAACAGATGGTCAGCAGGCGGAGTAATACTACGCGAATACCCTAATGATTCAGGTAATATCAAAGTCGTACTATGTCACAGGCGATGCGAATCTCTGTGGGCACTTCCCAAAGGCACACCTGAACAAGGCGAATCTATTGCACAAACAGCGACTCGTGAAGTATGTGAAGAGACCGGTCTGGAAGTAAAAGCTGGCCCTCCAATAGAAGATACCTATTATGCATTTTTCCGTAAAGCTAGTGAGACACTCGGTGATCACTCGTTTCAAGATCACGAAACAGTACGCATAAACAAGACAGTGCATTGGTATCTTATGGAATACATTGGGGGGAATACATCAAATCATGACCATGAGTACGATGATGTCGAATGGCTCGACATCCCTGAAGCAACTCAAAGGCTAACGCATCGAAATGAAGTTAGAGTCTTGGAAAAAGCTGTGGCCATTTATGAAAACAGAACAAGAATCCGCACCTGATCTTCGCCTTTCGGGTGAGATCACGATTCTTCGCTCTAAATCGATGGATGATGCAGAGGCAGATTACTTTTGGCGCATCGACCCTGAGCTAGCACAACTCGATGCGACACGCCCAGTCACAATAACATTTGCCGAGTATCTACGATATCACCGCGATGACGTGAAATACCCATCACCATGGTCAGTGCGCATGGCAATCGACACGCTAGATGGTCGACATATCGGAAACTGCATGTACTACGACATAAACTACGATGCGGCTCAATGTGAATTCGGGATCATGATCGGCGACAAAAAATATTGGGGGAAAGGATACGGGACTGATGCAGCAAAAGCAGTGCTAGACCACATCTTTACGAATACTGAACTTGACAGAGTTTATTTACACACACTTTCAGATAACTATCGTGCCCAAAAATCATTCGGTAAAGCCGGTTTTTTATCTGTGCGGAATGTGAATCGAGATGGATATGATTTTTTATTGATGGAAGTATCACGTAATGATTGGGAAATACATAACCACAACATAGTTAATAGTTCTGATAAAACATAGTTAAATCAATCCTACGAGCAGATCTAAAGATAGTTCAATCCAAACAAAAATAAACTTTACATCCGTCCAAAATAACTAAATGGGAGAATCGTAACTTAAATGAATCTACTGCTTGTAACCGGCGGAAAACACCCATACGAAGAATCTACACCGGTGTTACACGCATTTCTCGAGGAAGGTGGGCATTCGATCACAGTATCGGAATCGGCAAAGGAGCTTGCGGGTGATCTATCTAGTTTTGATGCAATTGTCCTAAATACGCTAAGACAGACAGACGTTACTAATAACGACCTGAGCGAAAATCAAAGACAAGGATTTAAGAAATATATCGAAGACGGTGGTTCCCTTCTGTCGATCCACATTTCAGCAGCCTCATGCCCTGACTGGGCTGAAATAAAAAAAATAACCGGTGGTGGCTGGATACTTGGTGAAAGCTGGCATCCTCCATTTGGATGGTTCCAAGTCCATATAGACAAGATTGACCACCCTATAGTTCGTGGTGTATCCGATTTTTGGACGTACGACGAATGCTATTGCGGGCTTGATTTGCAACCGGACATAAACATTTTCATGCATGGAATCGTAGAAGATGAGAAGAAACCTCTTGGATGGACGCACGAATATGGATCAGGCAAGGTCGTCAACATAGCTCTCGGCCACGCCGGATCGTCGCATCAACATCCTGAATTCCAAAAACTGATATTAAATGCCTTAGAGTACCTGAACTGAATAACGCCTTAATGCACTGCATTCTCTGACAATGAAACTATACATAAGCTACATAGTTCCAGACTTGAAGGTCTGTCGGCAAAATGCCAGAATCAACAATACTTATCTCCCATAATGACATGGAGCGAACTCATGAGTAAAAAACGTCGACCAAACATTGTGTTAATAATGTCGGATGATCTCGGATATGAAGCTATAGGTGTTAATGGCGGAACTTCATACGCGACTCCGGTACTCGATGGAATGGCTGCGGGAGGCGCACGCTTCGAAAACGCTCATGTACAGCCACTATGTACGCCCACTCGAATCCAACTAATGACGGGTAAGTACAATTTCCGAAACTATATTGGATTCGGCCTGATGAATCCAAATGAAATTACTTTTGGACACCTATTCTCCAATGCAGGTTATAAGACTTGCATTTCTGGTAAATGGCAGCTTTATTCTTACAACCCACCCGACGAAATGCCTGAGCAACGTAACAAGGGACAAAAGATCGAAGATGCGGGGTTCGACGAATTCTGTGTCTGGCATCCACATCAAACTGAGGAAAAAGGCTCTCGTTACAAAGACCCAATTATCTACGAAAACGGTTCGTTCCTTGAAAATACAGAAGGTAAGTACGGTGAAGACGTCTTTGCCGACTACATCATGGATTTTATAGAACGAAATCAAGAAGATCCATTCTTTGTATATTTCCCGATGGCACTGACGCACAGACCACTCGAGCCGACTCCAGACAGTCCCGAATATGATGAATTTGTACCACCGTCCAACCTAACTCTTGGTGGCCGCACGTGGGATGAACTCGAAGGATGGGACGATGATCCCAGATACTACAAAGACATGGTTGAATATCACGACAAGGTAATCGGACGAGTAAACAGCAAACTCGAAGAGCTTGGCCTTGCTGAGGACACACTTGTAATCTACGTCGGGGACAACGGATCACCAATTGAAGTTTGTTCGATCATGCACGCGCATACCGAGGTTTGCGGAGGAAAAGGGCTAACTGTCGATCGCGGAACCCATGTTCCATTAATCGCAAGTTGGCCAGGGACTATACCTAAAGGACATGTAGAAGCTGACCTGATCGACTCTTCCGACTTCCTGCCTACAATCCTTGATGCGGCCGAAATAAGCCCTCCAGATGACTACGTTATGGATGGCCGTAGCTTCCTGCCACAACTCAAAGGCGAAAAGGGTGATTCACGGGAATGGATGTATTTCCATTTCGAGCCAATGAGCGGTCGCACATACCGATTCGCCCGCTACATCAGAACACACCAGTACAAACTATATGACGATGGGCGCCTTTTCGATGTAAACGCTGATCCTGAGGAAGAATCCGCATTCATGCAGTCAACGGACAACAGCGAGCGAGCTTCAGTTCGTGCAAAACTATCCCCAATATTCAACCAAATGGTCCAATAATTTAGCTTTCACTATGACACAAAAAATCAAAAAGAATAAGATATCGAAAAACTAATCCTGCGGGGGAGAAGGATTAACCATATCCATCCCAATTGTCTCTGGAAAGACACCCGCAATTTCCTCGACGGTCCAACGACCCGCCTTGTGCATAGATCTACCTTGCTCAGGTGAATTCATTAAGCTCAAACGATTTCCGACCGTATGAAAAATCCGACCCGTAACCTCACTTGCTTGATCCGAAGCAAGCCAGGCAATCATCGGTGAAACCTGCTCTGGTTCGTTTGTAAGAATTCCCTCGGGAGGTGAAAGAAACTCTCCTTTTCTCATATTCTTAGTTGAATCAGGGATAGAATCAGTCATACGAGTCTGGGCACCTGGAGAGATTGCATTTGCGGTTACACCATACCGGGCTAGATCCTTTGCTACCACCCTCGTAAATCCTGCAATTGCATCTTTAGCAGCGCCATAGTTGGACTGGCCACCATATCCGTATAGGCCAGAAACAGAACTGAAAGTAATTATCCGTCCAAAACCTTGCTCTTTAAAAATCTTGGAAGCAGGCTGGACAACAGAAAAAGTACCCTTTAAGTGAACGGCCATAACGTCATCCCATTCTTCCTCAGTCATGTTAAATAGCATACGGTCGCGTAAAATTCCAGCGGCAGTCACAACAATGTCAAGCCGACCAAATTCCTCTAGCGCAGCATTAACTATGTTCTCTCCTCCATCCATAGTTGTAACAGAATGGTACGAAGCAACAGCCTGACCACCTAGTTCTGAAATTTCCTCTACTACTTGGGCTGCAGGAGTCGAGTCCTCGCCGACACCATCTAATGATGCTCCAATATCAGCGACCACGACCGATGCACCTTGCGCTGCTAATTCCTTTGCGATGCCGCGCCCAATTCCTCTACCGCCACCAGTTACCACTGCAACCTTACCAACAAGCCGTTTGCTGCGATCAGGACCGTCAACTGTAGGATGCCCAAGCAAGTTAGGTCCAACTTGGGCGTCAAGTTGTTTTGGTTCCCATGTTGCCGGTGGAGATGGGTTGTAAATGGTCTTATCTCGCCTAGGCAACGTCATATGAATAATGTTTCCAGAGTAAACAAGGAAAGTTTGACCGTTCACCGGGCCGGAATGATCAGATGATAAATAAGCAACAAAAGGAGCAACATCTCCCGGGTCCCATGATCCCTCTCCCTTGTTTGGGAATAATCCTTTCGATGCCAACTTCTGTCGAGTTGATTCCGGAATAGAATCAACCATGCGAGTTTCGGCGCGAGGGGCGATCGAGTTCGCCGTCACCCCATACTTACCAAGGTCTTTTGCGATCACCTTGGTAAATCCATGAACACCTGATTTAGCGGCTCCGTAGTTCGCCTGTCCCGGAAATCCAACAAGGCCTGACTCTGAGGTGAAAGTGATGACGCGCCCACCCCGCTGTTTTCTGAATAACGGAGCAGCATGGCGAACAACATTAAATGTTCCTTTAAGGTGTACGTCATAAACCGCGTCCCACTCTTCTTCGGTCATGTTGTAGATCATACGATCACGAAGGATTCCTGCGGCAGTCACCACTATGTCGATATGACCAAAGTAATCAACTGCAGCCTGAACAATACGCTCGCCACCTACAAAACTCGCAACCGACTCAGTCACTGCAACGGCGTCGCCGCCCGCTGCTTTGATGTGGGCAACTACTTCTTCAGCCGGGCTGAGACTTTCTGACTGTCCAGAGAGCGATAATCCAGCGTCATTTACGACGACTTTCGCACCATTAGCTGCTAACTCTATGGCCACCCCACGGCCGATACCTCGACCGCCGCCGGTAATTACTGCAACTTTGTTTTCAAGCACTCCACTCATAAATTCTGACCCCATTATGAATAATATTCACTAGTCATAGGTTTGTTGTCTGGGTAAAGAAACTAGTGCCCTGCCCGGTGTAGTTATCAGCCCTTCTTTATTTCGAAGACCTATTTCGATTTCAACCAACCCACAATCATCTTCCAAGCGCGTGTTCGTAACCTTTCCAAAGCAAGTCACGGGTGAACCTGGAAAATCTATAGACCGATAGGAAATGCTAAGTTCGAGCAATCGTCCTCCATATCCCATCCAACTTGTAACAAGTTCACTTAACCATGCACTTTTTAGCGCGCCATGTATGATCACGTTAGAATGGCCAGCTTCTCTCGCAACATTAAGGTCATAATGTATCGCAACGAAATCCTGAGATGCTCCAGCGTACATAACCAACTGTCGAGTGTCAGGATACTTCACAAGTTCTGGTAGCTCATCACCAACTGAAACTGTATCGAATATAGGTGCTTTTTGATCAGTGATCGACAAGATCGTTATCCTTTTTACCCGTGCCATAAGTGATTGTGGTAGTAGTCTGAGTCGCGGCCAATCTACCTTCTTGGTTGGTGTACCTGATTTCCGAAATTTTGAACAACATAGTCCCCATACGACCATGTTTCTCATAAAGATTTGTCACCTTCCTGACGACTGTTATTTGATCTCCAACCTTGACAGGTTCGTTGAATTTATAATCGCTACCACCATCAAGGATGTGCGCAAAGGGTTCTGGGTACGGTTTTGGATACCGACCTGGCAGTAAAGAACGATAGAAGGTAGGCGGAGCAATCAAATTTCCATGGCATCTCACTTTGGCAAATTCATAATCGGTGTACAACGGATTAGGGTCACCAATAGCACATGCAAATCGTTCTATAGCATGCCGTTCTATGTCATACGTCACCGGATTAGACTCTAACCCGATAAAAGATCTAAGCTCATCGGTAATTACAGTGTCGCAAGTTAGATTTGATTTTTTCATAAGTCAGTGCGCTTCGAATATCTAGAATCACCCATAAATAAAAAGGGACAGCTAGGTTAGTTTAACCTCTATTACGCCTACGCTTACTAACACCTTTACCTGATTTTATTTCAGACGCAGTTTTCGCAAAAATAGTTCGCTCTCTTCGTGTGACCTGTGAACCGACAGCGGCGGCAGTCATGAACATAGCTGATGGTATAAAAAGAATACCGTTGACAAAAATCATCATTACTATGAAAACATAAAGTAAAAATGTAGATACCCAGATGTTAATTTTCGCGGCGTTATCTGGTTTCGCGTATTTCGGTACAGCCCAAAGCGCACTCCCCGATATAAACACCGGAATAAGACTTAGCCAAACAATATCCCACTGAGCATCTGCTGAAATCGTCGTAACGTAAACGTCCCCAGTTGCGATATCGGTTACCTCAACGAGCGGTATCACAAACAATCCAGCAAAGCTCGCGAGCGCAAAAAATAAAGCGAAATACACAAAGTAGTAAATTCGATCCCAGTGAGGAAATTTCATAGCAGTGACTTGTATTGTGATAGCAGCATACCTAGCGAAATCATCCCTTTAACTTAAAGATTTTAATAAATCGAAAGTCAAAACAAAGACAATTCACCAAAATAACCCCTATATCTGATGGCGATCAGCATAAAACACAGTTCAAAAATTAGGGGGCAAAAAGATCAGGGTCCTGAAATTCCGGTTCGATTTCGTCTGGATCAAATTGATTTTCCTGAGGCTCTTGTCTAATTTTCTCGAGAGGTGCAAAAGAAAGCATCAGACGTTTTATTCCGTGGCCAGAAAATGCAACAGTCACCTGCGTTTGCTCACCTTCACCAGAAGAGCTGACAATCACTCCTTCACCAAATGACTTATGCAGTACTTTTTCACCTGCATTGAAAACCGGAGAGCGCTCACGAGACGCCGAACGTGATGATCGAGTTGAAGCCATACGTTTAGTCCACATAGGATCATGTGCCCGATCTAGCAGGCGCGCGTGACCACTAATGTTCCGAGTTATCACGTGAGATGCCGGTATTTCCTGTAAAAATCTAGATGCCATCTGAGAACCGGACTGACCGCGAAACCTACGCTGAAATGCTCGAAACATGAATAATCGTTTACGTGCACGTGTCATACCGACGTAAAGTAACCGACGTTCCTCTTCCAATTGCATTGGATCATCAACACTTCGGGAATGTGGTAACAAACCTTCCTCCAAACCAACCAAGAACACCGCGTCATATTCAAGACCTTTAGCCTGGTGTAGTGTGATCAAGGTAATGCCATCATTATCAGTGCCGACATAGTCTCCACCCTGCAAGCCATCAACATCTGAGACTAGGGCCACATTCTCAAGAAATTCTGATAATTGACCACGTTCTTCAGAGCCTGCAAACTGATCAGCAGACGCCTTGAGCTCCTGTAAATTTTCCATCCGCTCTTCACCACGTTCTTTATCTTCACGAAGCATCGCTGCATAACCAGTTCTCTCAGCTATAAGATCGATCAAGTCATTGGTATCGAGTAACAGAGATTGCTCAATAAACATTGCGATCATATCGCCAAACAAACCAATAGCATTTAATGCACGCGAGCCCAAGTTAAGGCGATAGACAGATGTCTCATTATTTTCACTTTGAGCCCGAGTCACATCCAAAATAACGTCTAGTAGTGAAACGCTATTTTCGCCCGAAACTTTCCTCAATTCTCCTACCGTGCGTACAGAAAGTCCTCGAGCTGGAGTATTGATAATTCTTTCAAGCGCTGCGTCATCGGATGGGTTTGATATCAATCTAAGAAAAGACAATATGTCTTTAACTTCTTTGCGATCATAAAACTTCACTCCTCCCACCAAACGATACGGAATTCCCTCCCGATTACAAGCAACTTCAAACGCACGTGATTGAGCGTTAACACGGTACATCACTGCAATTTCGTTCTGTGTAATGCCATCATGCTGTTTGAGATCCTTAGCACACTCAATAACCAGTCTAGCTTCCTCTTCTTCGTTATAAGCTTCGGCAACCGTAACTCGCTTGCCTCGACCATTATCAGTCCAGAGCTTCTTTTCAATTCGGTCATTGTTGTTATCTATAACTGCATCAGCGGCTTCAAGGATTATCTCGGTAGAACGGTAACTCTGATCAAGCGTAATTATCTTGGCATCAGGAAATGTTCGCTGGAAGTCAGTAAGATTAGAAGGGTCAGCATGTCGCCAAGAATAGATCGACTGGTCCGGGTCCCCGACCACACATATATTCTTATTTTTAATCGACAACAGCTTCGCAACTTGAAATTGAAGCGTATTGGTATCTTGAAACTCATCAACCAACATGTGCTCATAAAGTTTCTGGTATTTTTCAGTAATCTCTGGATTACCTTCAAATAGCAAGAAGGTCTTTAGCAATAGATCGTCAAAATCGACTGAATTCGCTCGGTGCAACGCCGCTTCGTAAGATTCGTAAACTCTTGCCGCTATTTCGTCTCGATATGTCTCGACCGTTGTCTTTAGTTGTGCGGGGTACCTCATTGCGTTTTTAGCTTCAGATATGACACTCAACAGCGATCTTGGCGGAAACTGCTTTTGGTCGATATCTAGATCATCAAGCACTCTTCGAATAATTCTCGTCTGATCATCGGTATCATAGATGGTGAACTCTGGCTTAAGTCCTACTAATTCTCCTTCGACGCGTAGTACACGCGAACAAAAGCTATGGAACGTTCTAACCTGCAATTCACTAGGACCGACACCGATTAGGCGCTCGCATCGCTCACGAAGTTCTCGGGCTGCTTTATTAGTAAATGTCACAGCAAGAATCTTCCACGGTGCCAAACCTAATTCGCTAATTAAGTACGCAACTCGGTGCGCCATTACACGAGTTTTACCGGAACCTGGACCAGCAACAATTAGAAGTGGTCCCTCACCGTGCGTCACTGCATCGCGCTGACGGTCAGAAAGATCCGAAAGAAGATGTTTAAGAGATGGATCTATAGCCATTCGACAATGTTATCTTCATTGATCGAATGTAAAAGAGTTGGTGACAGTATATTTACTTAATTGTGGTAATTTCAATTAACCAACAGATTTGAAAATCTAGCATTTAACAGTTGCATTATAGGTTCTGACCCAAAAATCTTTAGTTACCTCCAAGCTCAGATCATCGACACGCCAGTAATAGCGAACTCTCTGATAGAAAGCATTAGCACGCCATGAGCCACGGTTAAGATATTCGTACGTAAACTCAAGATTACCGAACAAGTCACCACAATTAACAACAGGGGGCACACCGTTCAAACCTCGAACATATTTTGCTCTCAGATATTCCCTAACAGCTGAAGAGATTTCATCTTCAGTTCTTGTGGCAGGAATCACTTCTATCACTGTAGGTTCGTCAAAGAAGACATTAGTAATCAATACAAAAAGAGCGTAAAAACCAACCAGTGCATAAAAAGCCCCCTTTGCAAAGAAGCTACGGGTATACCTTCTCCGCATGAGACGTTTTTTAAGAGCAAACGTATCGAGGAGGTTCATCTGGTGATTGTTGTTTTGTATTTATAGAGATAAAAATTATTAGGTCTTAGTGCCGATAGCGGGTATAACCTAAAACCTGATCGACATACTATTTTTCAAGAATCAAAACGAGGAAAACCTACCAGCTTTATTACCGCGTTGCCGGTTTCATAAGCTGATCTTCGATATATTCTAGATCCACATGGCCAGAAACAAGTTCAATCATTCGCTCCAGCTTGCGGCAATGATCGAAATCGACTTTCGGCTGAAGATTTTCTAACTGCTCAGCAACATCGTGCGTGCTGCCTGGAACCACAACAATAGGGATATTGCGCTGAGCCGCTTCATAAATCACATATTCAACTGGGCGCACGCCTTTTGTGAGCACCAAAGCCCGAGTGGTATCGGTCTGGATGGCTGCTAACTGAACGTCCGGACGATCTCCTCTTACGATAACACCAGTGTTATTCCTACTTGCAAAATAAAAAGGACCCCAGTCTAGGACCAAACCGCCAATAAGGAAATTGTCCAATAAACGATCCGATTCCTCTGTACCGCTTAAGAATTGCCCATCAAGCAGATCAACGACTTGTCCCAATTTAGGAGCAAGCATCCGCCGGTCATCAGGGACAGTCCCTAGAAGTTTTATTCCTTCTGATTGAAGCTCATCGCACAAGACCTTTGAAACCTGATTGCTGCGAAACTTGGGTAGGCCGTTGATGATCACGCCGGCCAACCTTGACCCGTACTCTGCAGCTGACGCAGTTATATCCTCACCGTAAGTAGCAACAAGGATCACGAGACCATCAACATCATTAGCTAAGGTGAGATTCGCTGTTACATCTGAAGAGCCTTCCAAGATAGCAAGCCCACCAACTTTGGACGCAATTTCAGATGCGGAACCACTTATCTGTGGATTATCGGGCAACAGACCGGTGAGCACAGCAGCATCAGAGGCGTCAGTCGCACCTCCAGATATCAACTTCCCTACAGACAGCGGATTGTCGTCAAAATCAAACTTTGCGGCCAGAGCAGATGTTATGGCTGTTTTACCAGAACGATCTGAAATTGAACCGATGATCAGTGTCGCCATTAATGTCCTCTAACAAAACGTCTAAATTGAGACTCGCACAGTCATATCAGAAAATCTGAAAAACCCAAAGGAAATATCAAACCCGGCATAAGCAGCGAAATTATATCAGCGCGTGATCTTCGCACCGCCAATTTAAATCCCAAAGATCACATTGATTCAACCGAACTGTTCAAGGCTGGGTATAAGTTCTATTGCCTCACCGCCTCACCGCGTCTACGATTACTTGTTGTGCGTGCTAATAAGTTCAGCTTACGAGCACGCACAGGTAAATTAATGGTCAAGCCGAGGTAGCTCAGGTGGTAGAGCAATGGACTGAAAATCCATGTGTCGGCAGTTCAAGTCTGCCCCTCGGCACCATTTTTACTTGCGAAAACAAGCTCCTGATTCATTACGATACCAAAGCCTACTACCGTTCAATCTGTGAACGGTGATAATCAGCTTGTTCGGCATCGCCTACTTCCGTATAGAACTGAACAAGAGCTTGGTGGGCAATAAAGGCTGCCTCTGAAAGCGGCTCCTTCTTTATTGCCATTAGCAGATCAGTGATCCCACCTTGTTTATCGCCCAAGTAATAGCGGGAAATACCTCTAGCCAACCAAGCTTTAGACCAACTCTTAGTTTCGTTTTCTGTTGCTATAGCTTGGTCAGCTAAATCCAATGCTAAATTGTAATCACCACCGCTTAGTGCTGCAGTTGAAGCGGTACCTACAACGGTAGGAAAAGCCGGGTTATTATGAGCGAGGGTTCTATATCTATAAATCATCTCCTCTCTATATTGAGTTGCACCATTCTCCACCAAAAGTGAACTCACCTTTGCCAATAAAAATTGAGTAAGAAACTCTTGATGGTTATAAGACTCATATGAAAGTAGAGTCTCTCTAGCACGCTCCAGTAAATCTAACCCTTCAGCAATCATGTCTTTTGAGAACCTATCAGACGACGCATCGATGTACATGTTCGCAACCATAAGACTCAAATACAACCTATCAGGAACGGTTTCATGTACTCGTATGAATGTGGCCCCAAGTGTCTCGGGATCAGAGCCAGAGTTAGCCAAGTCGAGTGTTCCGGAAAATCTGCGTAAATCCCACGAAAAAAACAGTACTAGACCGACGACCATAACTGCTCCAGCAACAGCTATAGCCTGCCCATAGTTGAAGCTGAACATTTTGGATATCGATACCCTTCGATTATCCTGAATCATCAAAGACCCAGCTGCGGCAATTCCACCTATCATCACAAATGTAGGTAGCAGATCGGATACTCGTGGGACTCCGACCATCATCTCCGCAATCTTTCCGATCACAACGGCAACAAAAATGCATGCCAAAACTGCAATCCGACTACCACTAGAGCGCACAGCAATTGCCGCAACCCGTCCTACCACTAAGATTCCGACCGCTATAAGCATTAAAGCAGTCAGGCCTAACACACCTAGAGTTACCAGTATCTGTAAAGCAACGTTGTGTGAATTAGCCTGCAGTCTAATTTCAGTCATTGGATCTACCGCAATAGGATAAGAATGAACAAACATATCCGGCCCTAAACCAAACACTCTTCTTAAATTCGTTAACCAATAATTCTCATCATTAGCTGTTTCTGGATCCAAAAACATGCCAATAGAAGCGCGCCATATTCCCTGTCTTGCAGCTAATCCACCGACACCAAAAGTTATGTCTTCATCACCTGCTATAGACGCAACTTCATTATTAAGTGAGGTCCACCTTCCAAGCGTGTCTACACCCTTTGTAGGTGTGGGGATCAAAACAATAATGGCTATAGCGCCTATCACTCCAATAAATACAGCTGCGCCAACTCCGCGGATTGAAACTGAATCACGCGACAGTAACATGATACCGATCACCAAACCCAAACCAATTAACGCGCCTAGTTGTGGTCCCCTGCCTCCAGTAAACCATAAAGCAGCGAATTGAATAACTAATCCCAATCCCACCAATAACGTGAGTCGACTGACCGGGATTTTCTTACTAATGATTAACCCTGCTGTACTCGGAATTGACAAAACTAAAAAAGCACCAAAATTTAGTGTGTTTTCAAATGAAGAGGGAGGTCTAGAATTGCCTTCACGGTTAGTGAGAGCATCCCAACCGAAATACTGTGCAATACCGTATACAGACACAAGAGCCCCTACAGTAGCCATAACCACAAGTAACTGTAGAAAATGCTCAGGTTTCCTGAGAGCAATGAACGCAGCGAATAAAAGAATACTCAGAGTCAATAAATCGTAAAGGTTGAAACCCGAATACTGATCATAAGCGCCGAAAAAACTAACTTTCGGTAAAGGGGACAAAAGTGTGGATACTGAAGCAGACGCCAGCAGCCCGACCAGACCGAGCATAATTAAAACATGTGGGCGGCTTAGTAAATCATGAGAAGAAAAACTCCAATTTAGCTTAGAGGATTCTCCTTTTCTCCAGAAAGCAAATAAGCCATAAACAAAAATCCCAATCACGACCAAAGATGCAAGATGCAGAAAAAGACCTTTAACTTCACCGTAAGCGTATTCCAAATCAGGTTTAAACACGGGGATAGCCATCGCTACGCTTGTGATCGCCAAGAAAATAGATATTCGCAATACCTGTGCTATTTGATTATGTATTACTGGAACTCCCGACACTGTTCAATTCGCTAGTTATTACCGCCTCTATCGACCCAGAAATTTTGGTGCACGTTTCTCCATGAAGGCCCGTCGACCTTCCTTGTAGTCTTCGCTGTTGAAGCACGCTTCTACCATTTCAGCAACACGTTCCAGATCTCGATCATCGGGATTTTTGCTATCTTCATTGATCGCCGCCTTGGCTGCCTTCACGGTCAATGGAGCATTAGAGGCGATAGTCCGCGCTAAAGCAGTTACCGTGGTTTCAAGGTCCTTGACCGGAACAACTCGATTAACAAGCCCCATAGTCTCAGCTTCGGAAGCGCTAAATCTATTCCCTGTAAAGAAAATCTCTTTAGCAAATGATGGCCCCACGATGTTAATTAACTCCTTAATTCCACCATATCCGTATCCTAAACCTAATTTAGCAGCAGGAACGCCAAACTGACCATCGTCGGACGTAACACGTACATCCGCAGTCAAGGCAATAGCCATTCCACCACCTATACAAAAGCCTCTAATCATTGCGATTATTGGTTTTTCCAAGTTCTTAAGTGCAACATGAGCATCGCCCGTCGCCTTTTCATAAATCGCAATCTGCTCAGGAGTGTTTCGAACTTCTTCAAACTCAGAAATATCTGCTCCTGAAACGAATGCCTTGTCACCAGCTCCCTTCAAGACGACAACACGTACATCATCGCGTTTGGAGAAATCGGAGATTATTTCAGGTATTGCATTCCACATCGCTAATGACACAGCATTTCGTCTGTCTGGTTGGTTGAAGGTTATCCATCCGACGCCGTTTTCAGTATGAGCCAATATCTTGTCGGTTTGCAGATCTAACTGACTTTTTATCATTTTGATCGCCTATATCTTGTCTAACTAAGTTAAGTCATATTTTGAAACGAATCCGAACAGGATGAAATCACACCACGCCAGTTTCATGCAATCGCAAAATGGTCGATTGATCATACCCAAGTTCCGCTAGCACTTCACTGGTATGATCGCCCTGATCCGGAGTCGCTGTTCTCACTTCAGAGGGAGTACGACTCATCTTGATCGCCTGATTTACGACTCCAAATTTTCCCAAACGAGGATGATCCACATCCACAGCCATTTTAAGGTGTTTAACCTGTGGATCCTTAAATACCTGATCCATTGTATTGATAGGTCCAGCAGGACAACCAACACTATTCAGTAGTTCGATCCAGTGCTCACTGGTATTGGTTATCGTAACCTCAGAAATTACCCGGTTCATTTCAACGCGATTTTTAGACCGTGCCGAAGCTGTTATGAACAATTCGTTTTCAACCCATTCCGGGTGTCCTAGAGCATCACAACATCTCTCAAACATCAGACCTCCAGCTACAGCAATGTTTATGTAACCATTTACTGTTTTAAATACACCTGTAGGAATATTTGTTGGATGATCATTTCCTGCCTGACGCGGCACCTCACCTTCTTTCAAATACCGTGCAGCTTGAAAATCGAGCATCTGAATCATCGCTTCAAGTAAGGACGTTTGAACCCACTGCCCTTTGCCGGACACCTCACGCTCAAGCAATGCCAACATAGTTCCCTGAGCGGCAAACATTCCTGCACAAAGATCTGCAACAGGAATCCCTACCCGCATAGGTCCGGCACCTGGAGCACCGGTTATTGACATCAAACCACCCATCCCTTGCGCAATTTGGTCGAAACCGGCTCGGTTACCGTATGGGCCGTCTTGCCCGAATCCAGAAATGCTAACGAGGATGATGCGTTCGTTAATTCCCTCCAAGGTCTGATAGTCAGCACCAAGCCGATACTTTACATCTGGTCGGTAGTTTTCGACTACAACATCCGCCTCAGCAACTAACTTATGAAAAATCTGCCGCCCTTCCTCCAATTTTAAATTTAATGTAACCGAGCGTTTATTCCGGTGTAGATTTTGGAAATCAGAATTATCCCTATCGCCTCCTAGCGCCTCGCGCCCATCTGGCGGAGCCTCAATCTTAATAACATCAGCTCCCCAATCAGCTAATTGACGGACACATGTCGGACCTGCTCTAACTCTGCTTAAATCAATAACCTTAAATCTTGATAATGGCTTACTCGTTGCCAACATTAATACTCCTAATCACGCCAAATGGTTGAAAATCAAATTGCAGAAACCCTACACCATATATTTCGCATCCTGAAACAGGGGTTTTCTGGATGCAAGGGTACGATTTGCAGAGTAATATCCCGATTACTATTCATACGACGTTCCTATTCAAGTGTCGTAATTCATCAAATTTCAATGATCCGAAGTGAGAGCGCTACATATGTCCGATCAAACATCCTTCGATATGAAACCTGTTCATGTACCAAATGACGTACTTGACGGTCTAAAGAAAATTCCTACGGCTACCGTTTACAACGCTGTTCGTTATTTTGGATCAACATTATCTGTATGCGAAGGAATTCAAAATTTCATCAAAGGAAAAAAGTTAGCGGCGAGAGCTCGCACTCTGCGGTTCCTGCCTAACCGAGAAGATCTCAAAGCCATGACTCCAAGTGGTGTAGATTCCCCAGAATACGTTGCAATGGGTAGATGTGGACCTGGCGATGTTTTGGTCGCTGACATAGCAGGAGACAATAAAACCGTGGTTGCTGGCGACGTGAAACTTTTGCAACTCACTATGAACAATGCTGACGGAGTGGTGGTCAACGGAGCCATACGCGACCTAGATGTTCTACGAGATGAAAACTACGGACTTTCTGTATACGCGACAGCAAGAAGCTTCCACGGAGGCCCAACACAAAGCCCCGCAGAGGAAGACGTCGTAATCAATTGCGGTGGTGCACTAGTCCGCCCTGGAGATGTGCTAGTAGGAGACGATGATGGGGTGCTCGTTGTGCCTTCATGGATGGCAGCAACTGTGCTAGAACATGCTACGGAGCACGAAGAAGTTGAAAACTACATCAAGGAAAAAATCCGAGCTGAAAACGTTGCACCGGGCAAATACTACCCGCCACAAACCGAATCATTTGAGGAATGGCAAAGAGTAAAAAAAGAACGAGGAATCTAACGCATATCAAAACACTTCCCGAGTAAATTTTTTACTCAGCCCAAATGAAAAGATATATCACCGGATAATGATGATCGAGCCCAAAATCGAACCGATTAGATTCGAAGTAATTCGGAACGCGCTCAGTCAAGCGGCTGAAGAAATGGCGATAGCGCTAAGGCGTTCCGCGTATTCGACCAATGTAAAGACTCGGCAAGATTTTTCATGTGCGTTCTTTGACAAAGAACTTCGCTCTGTAGCACAAGCTTTTACCCAACCTGTCCACCTAGGATCATTCGTGCGGCATGTTCCGATCGCCGTAAACCGTTACGGACCGGAAAATCTAAGCCAAGGGGACATGATTTTGTCTAACGATCCTTACGGCGGTGGTGTTCACCTCAACGATATTTCTCTGATCGGGCCTGTTTACTACCGAAATGAACTAGTTGGTTATACGGCTTGCCTTGCGCATCATGTCGATGTCGGAGGGGGCGCACCTGCTTCGGTCGGGGCATTTAAAGAAGTTTTCCAAGAAGGAATTATCATTCCTCCAATCAAACTAGTGAATAAGGGTAAAATCGACAATGACCTCTTTCGCTTGGTCCTGTCACAAATAAGATCTAAACGAGAAACTTCCGGGGACTTTCGCGCACAAATCGCATCAAACATAACGGGGTCAATCCGCATCAAAGAGATAATCGACCGTTACGGACTTGAAGAATTTCATCTATACGTTAACGAAATTATCGAATACACCGACCGAAGAACACGAGCGGAAGTTGAAAGACTACCAAAAGGTATCTACAAAGCTGAAGGCTTTGTAGATAACGATGGATTTACTGATGATGTTGTCAAGCTCAAAATTGAGGTCACAATCAATGAAGAAGGAGTCACATTCGATACAAGCGGATCAGACTCCCAACGTCGCGCACCAGTGAACTCAACTTTTGCCCAAACCTTTTCCGCATGTGCGTATGCCCTTCGATCGCTAATGGATAAAGACCTACCAGTTAACGATGGTTTTTATCGTTACGTGAAAGTAAACGCGCCAGAAGGAACGGTTACTAACTGTGTTCATCCAGCACCCGTAGTCGGAGGTTGGGAAACTCATGTGAGACTCAACGACTTAATCTTCGAAGCTATGGCCACTGCTCTGCCAAACGAGGTTTGTGCCGGAACCAAGTCCATGCAATGCCATTCTGGTTTCGGTGGCGAAAATCCCGAAACAGGCGAGTATTACTGTTTCCTAGAAACTCTAGCCGGCGGATATGGAGCTCGCTCGAGTTCAGATGGGCCTGATGCAGTCCAATCGCATGGCCAAAACACAGAAAATGCTCCAATTGAAGAAACTGAATCAAACTACCCTGTACAAATAATGAGATATGAACTTGTCACTGATTCAGAAGGTCCAGGGGAATTCCGAGGTGGACTCGGCCTCCGAAGAGACTATGCATTCCCAAATGAAACCACTTTCACCGTTCTCGCTGATCGTGACAAAGCAGGACCAAGAGGGTTATTCGAAGGTCAAACGGGCAGTAAATCCGTCTATGCGCTAATTCAGAATGGTCAAGAACATCACCTGTCTTCTAAAACTACTGTCCAATTGCAACCTGGCGATGTAATCAGTTACCGAACATCTGGTGGCGGTGGGTACGGATCCCCGATGAAACGAGATCCAGATGCTGTACTTAGTGATGTATTACAAGGAAAAATCTCTATCGACAGAGCCCGTAAACGCTACGGCGTAGTTATAGACATTGGCCGACAGAGTGTTGACGAAATTCAAACAGAAAGACTTAGAAATGGCGGTTGATAAACCAACTAACCGCAAAAAAAAGACGATTGACCCGATTCAGTTCGAAGTAGTCAGATCCGCTCTTACTCAAGTCACTGAAGAAATGGCAGCAGCGTTAAGAAGATCAGCATATTCAACCAATGTTAAAACCCGTCAGGACTTCTCATGTGCTTTTTTTGATCGAAATTGCCGCCCAGTCTCTCAGGCGTTTACCCAACCAGTTCACTTAGGTTCGTTCGTGGAACTCATTCCGACTTCCGTTATGAACTATGGAGCGGATAACCTAGAACCGGGCGACATGCTGGTTGTGAACAATCCATTTGGTGGAGGTTCTCATCTAAATGACGTCACCGTGTTCGGTCCTGTTCATCAAAACGGTGAACTAATTGGATATGTCGCATCTCTAGCGCACCATGTAGACGTAGGCGGTGGGGCTCCTGCATCCATTGGTCCTTTCCGCGAGATATTCCAAGAAGGGATAATTATTCCTCCGGTCAAACTAGTAAAACGCGGTGAGATTAACGAAGATTTATTCAAACTCGTGATATCACAAATTCGCTCAAAGCGAGTTACGACCGGAGACTTCAGAGCCCAAATCGCAGCTAACACTGTAGGTGCAAGGCGGCTCATGGAGCTAATCGACAAATACGGCAGCAAAGATTTTGATCGTTACGTAGAAGCTGTGATCGATTACACCGATAGGCGAACTCGGTCTGAAATAGCAAAAATACCTGATGGAACCTACACAGAAAAAAGTTTCTTAGATTTCGATGGCTTCAGCGATGATGTTGTGAATTTACAAGTCGAGATTACTGTGGATGGGGAAAACGTATTTTTTGATTTCGATGGCTGTGATAAACAACGCCGTGCACCTGTCAATTCAACTAAAGCGATGACGTTCGCCGCCTGCGCTTATGCCTTAAGAGCACTTATGGCGCCGGATATGCCGGTAAACGAAGGCTTCTACCGCCACATAAAAATGAACGCTAAAGCGGGTACAGTTGTGCATGCCATCCACCCTGCCCCCGTTGTTGGTGGGTGGGAGACCCAAGTTCGAGTCAACGACATGCTATTTCGAGCATTTGCAGCTGGACTACCTAAGAAAGTGCCATCCTCAACCAAAGCGATGATGGCACAAGCAGGATTCGGCATCATTGATCGTGAAACGGGCGAATATCACTGTAATTATGAAGCGCTCGCCGGCGGATACGGCGCTCGCGCTAATTCAGACGGACCCGATGCAGTACAACAACATGGTCAGAATACCGAAAATGCACCTGTAGAAGAAGTTGAGTCTCACTTCCCGATGAGAGTTTCAAGATTATCCTTAATTGAGAATTCAGAAGGGCCTGGAAAATATCGTGGGGGTCTTGGCATGCGACGTGATTACCAATTCCCTGACGATCCGGCGACATTCACGATTCTTTCCGACCGTGATATTCAAGGACCACAGGGAATTTTTGGAGGGCTGGAAGGACGAAAAGCCTACTACATACTAAATCCCGACTGTCCAAATGAACAATCTATTGAACTTAGTTCAAAATGCGTAATCGACCTTAAGCCCGGAGATACGGTTAGTTTTCAGACGCCTGGAGGTGGAGGTTACGGATCACCTTTTGAAAGAGATCCTAGAGCAGTCTTGAAAGATGTAATCGGAGGGAAAATCAGTATTGATCGAGCCCTAGATATATATGGAGTAGTCATCACAAAATCTACGAGGCAGGTAGATTCAGACTCCACACAACAACTTAGACAGTCACGAACCAAAACGAGGCGTTTACCTTGACCACAGCCCAAGAGTCCGATCATCACGAAAGCAGGTACCGTATAGGGGTTGATATTGGTGGAACCTTTACTGACGGGACACTTGTGGATTCGACCACCGGTCAAGTAACAACGTCTAAGGTTCTGTCTACTCCATCTAATCCAGCGTCCGGTTTCATTTCAGCAGTAAAAAAACTTTTATCATCAGGCTCAGCTGACCCTTCACACATCGAACATGTTGTACATGCAACCACCGTCGCGACGAACGCAATAATTGAAGGTAAAACTGCGCGTACTGCTTTCGTCACCACCCAAGGATTTAGAGACATGCTCGAAATAGCAAGGCAAATTCGCCCTTCGCTATACGATCTACAATTTGAAAAACCTGCTCCACTAGTTCCGCGACAACTTTGTTTCGAAGTTGAAGAAAGGGTTAATGCAAAAGGTGAAGTGGTCACGCCTTTAGATGATCAGTCATTAAACCAAGTAGTCAATCAACTAGCTTCATCTGACATAGAAGCAGTTGCAATATGCCTGCTCCATTCATATCGAAATCCAGATCACGAGCGACGTATAGGGGAAGCAATCTCTGAAAAACTACCCAACGTTATCGTCTCGCTCTCGTCCGACGTTGTTCCTGAATTCCGAGAATATCTGCGCGCATCGACAACGGTAATTAACTCGTCAGTTGCACCAATCGTCAGCGCTTACCTCTCGTCGATCAGCCAAAAGCTAGTTTCGGAAAACGTGACTTCTGAGCTACTGGTAATGCAGTCAAGCGGTGGAGTTTACCCCGCCCAGTCAGCATCTGAAAACCCTGTATTCATGGTCGAATCTGGGCCTGCCGCAGGAGCGGTTGCGGCAGCTGCACTAGGTTCAAATCTAGGACAACCTAACGTTATTTCCTTCGATATGGGTGGTACAACAGCAAAAGCCAGTCTGATTCGCGAAGGTCAGCCAAATATCACCAAAGACTACAGCGTAGGGGGAGCTGCGCAAAGTGGTACCGGGGCATTCGGTGGAGCCTCTGGCTATCCGATCAGAACACCCGTCGTAGACCTAGTTGAAATTGGGGCTGGTGGAGGTTCTATAGCGTGGGTAGATTCAGGCGGAGCACTCCGCGTTGGTCCACACTCGGCGGGTGCAGACCCTAGACCAGTATGCTATGGCCTTGGAGGTACTAAGCCAACCATCACAGACGCAAACTTGGTACTCGGTCGCCTAGATCCAAATTACTTCGCAGGTGGTGAGATGAAACTGGACATTGATTCAGCACGTGAATCGATTCGGGTGAATTGTGCAAATCAACTTAAAATTTCAGTGGAAGAGGCAGCACACGGAATTATCGAGATCGCTAACACAGCAATGGTGAACGCACTTCGATTGGTATCGGTTCAACGAGGACATGATCCTAGAGATTTCATGTTGATTGGATTCGGGGGGGCTGGTCCTGCGCATACCGTTCGCCTTGCTGAACAAGCCGGAATACCTAAAGTATTGATCCCATTAGGACCAGGTACCGCCTCGGCCCTTGGGCTACTAGTAACCGATGTACGTATGGAAGGGTCCGCAACCTTAATAGTACGAGCCGATCAGGCTGACCTAACTCAAATTTCTCGAGAGTTTCAACGACTAGAAAATCTCGGACGAAAAGCCCACAAACAAGCTGCTTCAGCATCGGGAGCACCAGTATTCGAACGTGCCATTGAAATGCGCTATTGGGGTCAAAGCTTCGAACTTAGCATTCCAGCTCCTAACCGGTCTGAGATCGACCAAATATGGATGCAAGAATTGACCGAATCTTTTCACAACGCCCATCAAACCGCCTACGGCTTCCGAGCAAACGATGAACCGATTGAAATAGTAAATCTACGTCTCACAACAGTTGGTAAGATTGCTCGCCCACAAATGCTGAAGTTATCAATCACAGACACAGGGGTCTCGACTGCATTAAAAGGCACTCGCCCAGTGTATTTCTCGGAGGAATCAGGGAAGCAAGGTATGATCGAATCAAAAGTCTATGATCGATCTCTGCTACCAGCTGGTGCCGTTTTCTCTGGTCCTGCTATCGTCGAAGAACCTGATTGCACAACCGTCGTACACCCTAACTGGCAAGCCACTGTTGACGAATTTGGCAACATTATCATCCAGCCAAAAAATTAACCCTTGAAGAACACCAACCTCTGAAGAGACACATGATGACAAACACACTTAATCGCGCATGGACGATGGCGGCCCGACCTATAGGTGAGCCTACACAAGACAACTTTGCCATGAAAGAATCGGTTATCCCTGCACCAAAACATGGTGAAGTGTTAATCAAAACGCTTTACATGAGTCTTGATCCTTATATGCGCGGACGGATGCGCTCAGGCCCATCATACGCAACGGTCTTAGAACCAGGAGACATTATGACCGGCGAAGTAGTTGCTAGGGTCGAACAGAGCGAATCACAAAAATACAATGTCGGCGACATCGTGCGGGCGAACATCGGTTGGCAAGAATGGGCAGCCGTAGGAGCTCACACTGTCAACCGGGTGGATCCAAACCTAGCCCCAATATCAACATCTCTAGGAATCCTTGGTATGCCCGGAATGACCGCTTACTTTGGACTTCTCGCTGTACTCAAACCACGCGCTGGCGACACACTCGTAGTATCAGCTGCATCAGGGGCCGTTGGTGCGGTCGTCGGTCAAATAGGAAAAATTAACGGCTGCGAAGTGATTGGTATTGCTGGTACAGAAGAAAAATGCGCGTACCTCATAAACGAACTAGGCTTCAGCCACGGGATTAACTATAAAAAACAAAATGTTTCTAAAGAACTCAGCAGTATTGCTCCTGCTGGAATTGATTGCTACTTCGACAACGTAGGAGGACCTGTATCTGACGGGGTATTTGAGAATCTTGCTCTCAAATCCAGAGTCGCTATATGCGGTCAGATATCACAATATAACGCTGCTGAAACGCCAAAGGGACCACGCAATTTGGCATCGTTAATCCGTACTCGAACAACAGTAGAAGGCTTTCTAGTTTACGACTTCGTTTTAGAACATGAAGTAGCGCGTTCTCGCATCGCAACTTGGATCAAAGAAGGTCGCTTAAAATATAAAGAGGATGTTGTAGATGGATTCGAAAATGCTCCTACAGCATTTATAGGCCTGTTAAACGGAAAAAACTTTGGCAAACTATTGGTTAAGGTAAGTGATTAGCGTACAGGGCAAACGAACCAACAATAGCTCGAAATAAATAGACTACTGACCACTAAACTACTATCAACGTCCGTTTGAAACTTGACCATATGCATAAGAATGCTTACTGTTGAGTGCATCAGCGGAAGTGGCTCAGTGGTAGAGCATCTCCTTGCCAAGGAGAGGGTCGCGAGTTCGAATCTCGTCTTCCGCTCCAGTTGAAATTGAACTAGAGAAGCCCTCGCAGAAATGTGGG
>MDTE01091509.1_pt1 | contig 38818 bp, 27 predicted proteins | sample 811231 | NCBI WGS metagenome assembly MDTE01 (sample SAMN05326651, study PRJNA326480) | marine metagenome | isolation source: seawater | place: Indian Ocean: Red Sea | collected 2010 | reverse complement strand
TAATGTGGCAAACGTCTTGTCAAATTCATCTAGCTGCTCGATGTGGAAATTAAAGTTCTCAGCATGCGTGTCATAACCATGATGGGTTACTTTCACACAGGTTACTCCTTCTTCCAATAACCGCCGTGCCAGTAAGCAATTCTGGCCAAATGGGTGATGACCGTATCGGTTGAGGTCTTTTTCCGGCTGTGATTCGAACAGATGCTTGCGAGCCATTAATTGGCTGGCTTGATCAAATGACGCATCATAGGAGTCGATTAAAGATTTTGAACGGCCAGTACCAAATTGCTTATTTAACTGTAAGCGAAATTGCTCGGACTTGGTGAGTACACTCTCAGGAATCCCAGTGCGTGGTAAGAGATTCTCCGGCGGAGCAACTCCCTCTAACTTCATTTGCCCATGCTGTGCTTCAAGAAACGCAGCTGTGTTATCGGTCAAGCCTCGAGTTGAAATATGTATGTATCCCGGTAACGGATCGTTTGCGTTTTTGAGATAACGCGAAGCAACCGAACCGATATACGGGTAGTCGCCAACTGTACGGCCTTTTTCCATGAAGAGGCGACCGACACCATGATCATTTGTTTTTAAGTTGATGCTACGAATGATCGACAGCAGATGCATCTTTTGAGCAGTGTAGGGAAGAAGTTCACATATTTTCATCCCAGGAACAGTGGTTTGAATTTCCCTAAATGGTCCACCGTATTTTGTTCCCGGCTTACAGTCCCACGATTCAAATTGGCTTACTCCACCCTGCAGATAAACTTGCAGAATCTGCTTCTGTTGCCCTTTGGCCTGTTTGGCCATGGCAGGTGTCAAAAGTGGACCAAATCCAGCAGCGGCACTCGCACCCATCACAAAATTGCGACGGGACATACGGTGATCTAAAACATTGCATCCTTGGTTTCGGTGTGAAGCCATTGTTTGATTCCTAATGGTTGAAGCGGAATTCGGCGCTACAAATCAATAATCGAATTATATGTTGATATCCAGCTACTTGCTCACTATCGAACTCCCGAACCAGATCGCTGGCTAAATCGAGCTCATCTGAGCTTGGATTTCTCGAGAGTACCGTTATATATACATGACCTACAGCCTCACTTACATTTTCGGCTGATTTGAGTTTCTTGATCAAGAGGTTTTCGGGCTGATCCAACCACTCTTGTATCAATGGGCTGTTTAGTAGGAACAGTGCTTGATTTGCCGCTGCATCAAATCGTGATGATTGATTGGCTGACGCGAAAGTTGTCACGACCTTATCCAAGTGTGTGGCAGTCTCTTTATTTACGGCTGCTTCAAGATTAGTTTTGAATTCAGCTGTTGTTTCATCAATTGCGTCCTCACCTTGAGTCAATGCAACTCGATGCTTTTCATAAATTGTTTGCAACACCCCGGTGGCCTGTAAGAGACACAATCCGAGTTGTTCAGGGGAAAGTGGTTTGAGTTCGGCAATGACAAATGGTTCTGAGTTTTGAGATTCCGACGGCCTTTTACTTGGTTGTTGGTAAGTTTTGCTAAGAAGAATCTCACGAGTGAGCGTTCGTAAATCGTAGTTTTGGTCAACTAGAAATTGTGCCAATTCCTCTAGTAAGTGTGGATGCGATGGTGGATTATCAGCGTGGAACATATCGAGTGGCTCGACGATGCCTCTTCCCATATAGAGTGCCCATATCCGATTGGCAATATTGAGGCGAAATGCAGAATTAGCTTCCGATGTTAATTCGGAGGCCAGCTGCAGTCGTCGACTGTACTTTGGTACTCCTCGATTATTATTATCTGGTTTAACCACATATGGCTCTTCCTCAATGGTCGGGTCATCGATCGCATCAAGATCAAGGATACGTGGCGACGTAGCATCTTCTTCATTGGTAAATACAGATGTGAATTTCACATCGCCTTCTGCTTTTTCACCGATGGAAACTACTTTGGATTTGGGATCTGTGAACAGATAACTACGGCTGAGAAATGCTGAAATCCCGTAGTAGTGTCTTTGTAAATAGTCACCAACGGAAGGATGGTCATGACATTGTGCACATTGCAAATCTCTTCCGAGAAGTGTTTGTCCGATCGCCCGGACGGTCTCTTCACGCTTAAGTTCACGCGCAAGTATGAACCGCGCCGCAGGACGAGTAGCAGCATCAGTGCCATCTACTGTGAGCAATTCATGGACGAGTTGATTCCATGGCTTATTGGAGTGCATAGACTCGAAAAGGTATTGTTGCCAATTTGTTAGTTCGATCTGTTTCTTAGGTAGCCGTTGAAGTAGCATGACGTCGAAATGATGCTGAAGTCGCCGCGCATGCTCAGGCGAAGAAAGTAACTGGTCGATGAGTTGTTCGCGTTTTTTTTGGGACTGATCGGAGACAAATGTCACCACTGCCTCTGCAGTTGGGTGTCGCCCAGTGACATCAATATAGACTCTGCGAATAAATTCAAAGTCCGTGCAAATCGACTGTGAGCCGTCATCTGTGACAGGATTTAAGCCAATTTCGGTGTCAATTCTGTCGCGCAGCAACTCCTGTCCTTCAACAGTAGTCACCAGTGCCAACATCACTAACAGCATTAACATTATGCGATTCATACACCCAATTATAATCCACATCCACCTGCCAATCATGTGCCAATCATGGACACTCACTCTTTGTAAATTGAAATAAACATAGACTGTCCATGAATTTTTGAGCATAAAAACATAGACTGTCTATGATTTAGCGGATTTTGGTAGGGGGACGTTGGCCTTCGGGGATGAAGCTGAAGTATTTGCGGCCTTCCATGCGCTGCTGCCATTCCGCCTTCGCATTGGCTATCAATTCCGGTTTTTCCAGTAAATCGATCACGCTAATTGCCAATACTTTAGACGCATAAACAATCCCTTTTTCGCCAATCGTACTGCCAATGGATGACACGTTTTGCCAGCTATGTCCCGGGCTGTCCGCCACGAAACAGGATGTCCTAATACCTGAAGTCGCTACTCGCCAACTAATGTCACCGACGTCTGTCGATCCTTTAGATGGTTTAGGATTCTTTGTTACTGGATGTATCCGATCGTCAATCGCTAATGGATACTCCCGATTAAACTGAGCGACAAGCGGTGCTTGTAAGCGGCGTGCAAAGTTTTCCTCGTCCTGTGTAAAACTTGGTGCACCAACCAACTTCAGGTTGTCATATAGCATGTGTGAAAGTGAGTCATTCGGAATGATTTCATGACAGTCGGTATCCACTTTCACCGTTAGCTCAGTCTTTGTCATGAGCGCCGCACCCTTGGCAATGTCTTTCAGCCAACGGAAGTTATATTCAACATCCTGATGGGTATTTGCTCGGCAAAAATACCAAACCGTTGCTTTAGGCGGCACGACATTCGGTGCACCACCGCCGTCGATCACAACATAATGAAGTCGCGCATCTTCTTTGATATGCTCGCGCATATAATTCGCGCCGACATTCATCAACTCCACCGCATCCAGTGCACTTCGGCCATCTTCCGGGCTGCCGGAGGCATGTGCCGCAGTCCCGTCAAAAGTAAACTTGGCAGAAACAAGTGCCTTACTGCTGCCAGCAAATGTGTTGTTCTTTGTCCCGGGATGCCAGTGCAAACAGATGTCTAAGTCATCAAACACGTTGTCCAGAGTCATGTAAACTTTCCCAATCACTGTCTCTTCGGCAGGTGTCCCGTAAAATCGAATCGTGCCAGAAAGCTTATGTTTATCCATTGCTTCCTTAATGGCGACTGCAGCACCAAGTGATCCAGCCCCCAATCCACTGTGCCCACAAGCATGCCCCGGAAGTCCTTCTTCACGCGCGATTTTTACCGGCGATACTTGCTGGCTCATTCCCGGTAATGCGTCGTATTCTGCCAATAAGCCGATTACGGGCTTTCCTTTTCCATAGGTGGCGACAAACGCAGTTGGCATTCCAGAGATTCCGGATTCAATTTTGAATCCGTTTTCCTTCAAGTGTTTCATCAATAGCGCAGATGATTTTGTTTCTTGAAGACCGACTTCGGCTGTTTCCCAAATCGTTTTATTCACTAATCTGATCGTGTTGGAAATCTCATCCACCTTTTTAATCGCTGTCTGCTGTGTTTCACGAATCTGTGCATCGCTACTTCCGCAAAAGAGATATGAGGACAGGAGAATGGTGAAAATCGTTTTTGTCATTGGGCGCATTCGTAGACCTGCAATTACTGATGAAAGTTTGGTGTTAGATGAAGTACTAGGTAAGAATGTCGTGGAGGACGTTTCCCGCAACATCGGTGAGCCGGAAGTCGCGGCCGCGATAGTGATATGTCAATTGTTCATGGTCTAATCCCAGACAATGAAGCATCGTTGCCTGAATGTCATGAACATGAACAGGGTTTTCAATAGGTGAATAGCCAATATCATCTGTCTTTCCGTACACGAAGTCGCGTTTTATACCGCCACCAGCCATTAGCATCGTAAAGGCAAAGGGATGATGGTCACGTCCTTCGTTCCCCGCGTTGATACCGCGCCTTACTTCATTCATCGGCGTGCGTCCAAATTCACCGCCCCATACAACCAATGTCTCATCCAGCAGACCGCGCTGGTCTAGATCATTGATCAGGGCACCCACGCCTTTCTGCGTCATATCGCAGTTTTCCTTAAGCTTCTTATTTAATGCAGCATGGTCGTCCCATGTGTAATGGTAGAGCTGTACGAATCGGACACCTCGCTCCACCATGCGGCGTGCCAGTAGGCAATTCGTGCCAAACGCGCTGGAAGTTTCGTCGTCGATCCCATATTGCTGAAGCGTCGTACGGGATTCATCTTTGAAGTCCAATAACTCAGGTGCAGCAACCTGCATTCGAAATGCCATTTCATAAGCAGCAATGCGTTGTTGGATTTCAGGGTCCATCTGTTTCTCAAATCGCAGCTCGTTCAAACGCACAATGCTATTCAGCCTCTTTGACTGAAGTTGTGTAGTAACACCTCCCGGGTTTTTAAGATGTAGTATTGGATCACCGGAATTTCGCAGTGTGACGCCCCGGTGCATTGCGGGCAAGAATGCACTGTCCCAAAGTGCCGGGCCCCCCAAATCTCCCGAGCCGTTTCGTGAAAGCATGACGATAAATCCTGGTAGATTCTGAGACTCAGAACCGAGTCCGTAGGAAATCCAGGACCCCATGCTGGGAAGCCCAAACCGCGGTACGCCGCAATTCATAAACAACTGAGCAGGATGGTGATTACTGATATCCGTGTGGACGGAGCGGACCATACACAGCTTTTCAGCGCACTCAGCAATATTCGGGATGAAGTCAGAAAAGTGCATTCCCGATTCGCCGTACTGCCGAAAGGATCTTGGCGAAGCAAAGATGCGAGCACTTCCACGGATCAGCGCGTCGTCGAGTCCTTCGAGAAAAGACCCCGGAACGGGCTCACCGTGTAACGCTTTCATTTCAGGTTTTGGCTCAAACAAGTCAAGTTGGCTGGGTGCGCCCGCCATAAAAAGGAAAATCACATTCTTGGCACGCGGAGCAAAGTGTGCACGCTTGGGAAATGCCAATGCAGAAGCTGTTGGTGCGGCCTCGAGCGATTCGTCAGCGAGTAACGAATTCAACGCGAGTGCGCCAGCACTAACTCCGGCTTGCCCGAGGAATTGCCGCCTTTGCATATTTAAGTCAAGTTGGTGCCTCATATGTTTCATTTAGATCAATCCCGCGTAATGAATTCATGGAGGTTCATCATCACGCTGCATGTATGCACCCAAGCGGCAGTGTTTAGCTCAGCATTTTCTCTTCCAACCGTCGCATCAATTAACTCAGGGTGAGACTTGAAGAACGTTCTATTTTCAGCAAGCAGTTGTTGAAGCAAACTTGCTTCTTCACGTTCTGGCAGTCGTTGCAGACATACGGTGAACAGCTTGTTTATTCTGTCGAGATCATCTCCTGCTTCCGTATCAATTTGCCGTGCCAGATGCTGAGCAGCTTCGAAAAACACTTCATCATTTAGCAGCGTTAGCGCCTGAAGTGGGGTGTTTGAGCGCTCCCGACGCGCACAAGGTGATTGTGGGCTGGGTGCATCGAACACTGCAGTTTGTGCAAACGGGGTAGTACGTAATACAAACGTGTAAACCGCTCTGCGGTATCGATCCTCATCTTTACTTACGTCCCATGGATGTGAACCGAATGCCTCGAGTGTGACGCTTTCCGGTTGCGGTGGCCGTACTCCGGGGCCACCCATTTTTGCGGAAAGCAATCCACTCGTGGCTAATGCCGAGTCACGGATGGTCTCCCCAGAAAGCCGCAGGCTGTTTTGACGTGCCAAGAGCTCATTTTCGGGATCTAAGCTTGTTAGCTCTGGTCGATATGTTGAGGCCTGTTGATAGGTAGACGATAAAACAATTCGTCGTTGGAGTGCTTTTACATCCCAATTGGAGCTCATGAATTCTGACGCAAGAAAGTCCAGCAAATCGGGATGCGTGGGGGATGCACCTTGTATCCCGAAGTCTTCGCTCGTTAAGACTAGGCCTCGGCCGAAAAACTCCTGCCATATTCGATTCACAAAAACACGCGAGGTCAACGGATTCTTATCCGAGACTAACCACTGAGCTAATGTAAGCCGAGGATCAAGTTCGTCTGCAACGGCGAGCTTAGGCAATACTGACGGTACTGCGGGTTGTACTTGATCTCCCTTGTCGAGATATTCGCCACGAATATGAATTCGTGTCTTGCGTTTATTCACAGCGGCTTGCATTCCCGGAGCACGCAATGCAATTGGATACTCTTTCTTCAATTTCTCCAATTGACCGCGGAGATCTGACAGACTCAGTTCACTAAACTTCTCTGGATCAACAACACTTCCATACCGCAGAAAGTAGTCAAGTAGATCGTCCTTTTGTCGCTGAGTTCTCTTGGCCCAATCGAGTTTGGCAATTTCAACACCTTCAAGTTGTCCTTCGCCTAAACCACCACCCCAGATTAGCCCTAGTAATTCGTACTGACGATCCCAGATATGATCTTCTCCGGGATTCTTATATGCGTGAAGTATCTTTTGTTCCCAAGTCTTTTGTAATTCATCAACGGCTAAACGGTTTGCAGCCAATAATTGTTGCCGGGCCTGATTGTAATCATCGCGGGATTCCCAGAATTCCTGTGCTCGTCCACCTAGAGGTGCATCAATATTCACTTCATCAGCGTTATTTAGTAGTGAGTAAAACTGGAAGTACTCTTGCTGTGAAATGTCGTCATATTTGTGATCGTGGCATCGTGCGCATCCAACGGTTAGTCCGAGCCACGTTGTACCAATCATGGTTACGCGTTCGATAACCTGAAGTACACGAAATTCCTCGATGTCCGCACCACCTTCACGGTTACTGAGAGTTTGACGAAGGAATCCAGTTGCAATGAACTGATCTTGTGAACGACTGGGAAGCAGATCCCCCGCGATTTGCTCAATGGTAAATTCATCGAATGGCTTGTTCTGATTTAAGGCGTCGATGAGCCAATCGCGATAGCGCCATGCTACCGGTCGCAACTGGTCCGTTAAGTACCCATCGGTATCTGCATAGTGGCATAAATCCAACCACGGTCGGGCCCACTTTTCACCATATCGCGGTGAAGCAAGTAAACGATCTACAACTCTCTCGTACGCTCCCGGTTGGTCATCGTTAAGAAATGCTGATACTTGTGCCGGAGTAGGCGGTATCCCAATGAGGTCAAGCGTCACCCGCCGAATCAATGTCTGTTTCATTGCACGTCGTGAAGGTTGGATATCATTATCCATAAGGCGACGCAAAATAAAATTATCTATCGAGCTTTTAACCCAATCCTTCTTCTCAGCAATACTTGGTACGGCGGGTCTCTCTATCGATTTATATGCCCAATGCACAGGTTCCGCACTGCTAGCGGATCCTGTCCCAAAGGCTAAGACAGTAGTGAAAACGCCGATCAAAGCGATCGAGGTGTTATGGAATCGAAACGTCATGCTATCAATGTAGCAGTGTTTAACAGCAGTCTCTAACAAAGGGCGTTAGTTTTATCGTGAATTCAGGTTTCATAAAATGTGTAGGATTAAGAACATGCTCCTTACATAAAACAACAAAATCTGATGTCGGAAGGCAGTGATGGTAAACGTATTTAACTTTGGTGCTCAGGGTGATGGTGTAAATGATGACTGGGCCGCGCTGCAACATGCGATTGAAAGTGGTGATGGCGTACTTCATTTGAATAAGGGTACGTATCGTATTACGAAGACCATCGAGCTGGATCTGACAAAACAGGGATTCGGTGGGATTCGTGGTGACAGCGGTGCAAGCCGAATCATTATGGACGGTGCAGGCCCAGCAATTCGAATCATTGGTGATCACGATGGCACAGCAAATCCCAAGACTTATGAAAACCATACATGGGAAAAGGAGAGGATGCCGATCATTGAAGGTCTTGAAATCTACGGGCGACATCCGGCATCTGTTGGTATCGAACTTCGCAAGACCACCAAGACAGTAATTACTCGAGTACTAGTAAGAGAATGTCAGCACGGAATTCACCTGGTCGAGAGGAATAGAGATTTCATCCTTTCGGACAGTCATCTGTTGAACAATACACACCATGGCCTGTACTTCGACAACTGTAACCTCCACCAGATCATCGTTCATGGAAATCACATTAGCTGGAATAAACGGTCAGGCATAAAATCGCTAAACGGCGACGTACACAATCTCCAGATCACCGGAAATGATATTGAGTACAACCACAATGCGGGTGTGGACAAGTCACCGAATGATGAACCACGTGGTGCAGAGATTTGGTTTGATGCGAGCGATGGTATCATTAGTGAGGTGACAATCGCGAGTAATACGATACAGGCCACCATTCAGCCAGGTGGCTCAAACATTAGGATCTGGGGCGCTGATACTGATGGCGTAAAAGCTGCACGCCTGTTTACCATTTCCGGCAATGTACTTGGTTCGCAGACCAGAGGTATCGAAATACGCCGCGCTCAGCGCATCGCTGTTACGGGCAACACGATATACGACTCTAAGGATAGATCCATCCTTTTCGAAGATTGTGGTGGGTTCGCAATCGGCTCGAACACGTTCGTTTGGCGTAGCGATGATGAAGCTGACCAGCGTGACGGAATCTATTTAGAAGACTGTTATGACGGAACCATTACGGGCATAACCGCTACTCGGATGTGTTTTGGAAACGGCCAGCAGGGCGGCGCAGTGACGATGAACAACTGCCATGATGTTTTGCTTGGGCAATCTCAGATCCTTGATAGTTTCACTCGCGGAGTCGACTTAATTGACTGTGAGCGATGTAGAGTGTCAGATTGTTCAATTATTGATCGCCGTAAGGAGCCGAGATCTGCTCAGGCCGTTCGTGTGCGTGGTGGTCGGAATAATCTGATCCAAAACAACATGGTTGGTGGTGCCAGCGATGAGTTGATAAGCATTTCAGATGGGGCGGGTGTGGCAGTAACCAATCACACGATATCCTAGGGGCTTACCAAAGCATTCTATTGAGTCGCTTCCATCGCGATTAGCTGTTACTGTCACCCATGAAGCAACCACACGCAGTCACGTCACCGCTCTTGAAGATTCTTGGTGTGTTAATATTTGCGCACTTGATTGTTGACTGGATCGCATCGACAGTTGTGCCCATCTTTCCGGACCTGGAACGTCAAATGGCGTTAGGCGAAGGCGGGTTTATCATCGGATACATCATTTGGAGAGTGGTGGACTCTGGTTCCCAAATGGTCTTCGGCTATCTCGGTGATCGATTTGATACAAGTCGCATGATCTGGCTTGGGCCGTGCATTTCTGTAGTGGCTTATTCCTTTCTAGGTTTTGTTACTTCGCCGGTGGTTGCGACGATTGTGTTAATGATTGGTGGTGCCGGAATCGCTGCATTTCATCCGGAAGCTGCAGTAATGGCAGGTTCATCGATGCCCAATGCACGTAATCGGGCGATGGCCCTATTTGCTTTGGCAGGATACATCGGACAATCTATCGGACCGTTTTACGCCGGTCGCCTAACGGCGGCACACGGTAATCTAAAAGTACTCGGCTGGTCGACCGTCTGGGCAATTCCGGCACTTGCTATCGTGGCATGGGGAATTCGTAATCGACCGAGAGCGCACCCCGGAAGCTCGGCAGATGAGCACGACGACCAGCCAACAATAAAACGACCGGGATTGCGGGAGATGCTAAAAGATCGCGAGCGCATCATGGTTCAAGTTGTCGCGAGCGGAGCCTTACGAATTGTGCCGATCCTTGGTGTTCCCTTAGCTATTTCTTATATCCTTAAAGCAGCTGGTGAAACAAATGCATCCATTGGCGATTTCCAATCTGCATTCATGTTTGGATTGGGAGTTGGCGGAATGTTTTGTGCATTATTTGTGGGACCAAAGATAGAACGATTTATTCTTTGGTTTCCACCGCTCCTTGCAGCGATTCCGGTTTTTGCCGTTGGATCGGTTACCGGGTTCAACCAGCTACTGATTATCGGTGTAGCGGGTGCGTTACTTGGCTGTACACTTCCGGTTTTCATTAGCTATGCACAACGCATGATGCCACAGGGGCAACGCCTGGCAAGCTCATTGACTATGTGTTTTAGCTGGGGAGTAGCATCTATCATTTCCGGGCTAGCCGTTAAGTTCTTGATGGCAAGTGGAAACTTAGACCAGATTTTTTGGTTCTTTGGAATCTGTTGCATCTTGTGTTCAATCGTGTGTATCGGATTACCAAATGCAACAGACGTCGAATCACCATCAGCAACGTCAGGAAAATAAATGGGACGTTACGACTTATTAATTTGTGACATAGACGGCTGCCTGGCGCCGGAGACTTCGGAGCCGATGAACATTGAGAAGCTGAGCTTGATTGCTGACCACAATCGCCGGGCAATAGCACGACAAGATCGGCCAATTATCACTCTATGTAGCGGCAGGCCAATTCCATTTGTTGAAACCTTATGCCGTGTTCTGCAAAACACCACGGTTCCATGCGTAGCAGAAAACGGTGTATGGCTCTACGATCCATCCAACAACGGATATGCGATGGACGAGTCGATTGGCCCGGATGAAGTAAAGATAGTACATGCTGCTGAACAACGCATGATGGAGTTGTATCACGAGCATGGTGTAAGGATTCAGCCCGGGAAATCAGCCTCGCTCTCGTTGTACCATCCGGATCCGAATTACCTTGAGAGCATTGCCCCGGCTGTTGAAAAGGAATTCCACTCACAGGGTTGGCCCCTTAGAGTGTCGCTAACCCTGTTCTATATCAACTGTGACTTCTCACAGATTTCGAAAGCGACAGGGATTCGCCGGTTACTCTCTCAAACCGGAATCGATCCTCATCGAACAGCAGGAATTGGTGACACATCCAGCGATCTGGGTATTGCTGAGGTGGTGGAGACATTCGGTTGCCCATCCAACGCAATTGCAAGCGTAAAGGCTGCTGCGGATTTTATATCAGAGCATGAGCAAATCGACGGTGTATTGGACTTCATCCAATACCTTGAATCAAATTAGAAACCGACAGCCTGCATAAGTCCTTTCATGTAACCATATGCATACAGTCGGCCAAGTTGCGTATATCCGGGTTCACCCTCATCTTCCCCAAAAAGCTGCGGCACGTGATCAGGGCGTATTGGACCGGTGTATCCAATGTCTTTATAAGCCTGCATTGCGGCAACCATATCGGTTGGCCCACTATCGTGCCATGTTTCGCGGAAATCCTCCTTGGACCCTTCAATGTCACGGAAGTGAATATATCGGATGTGAGGTCCGAGTAGTCGAATGGTCTCCGGGATATTAGCACCAATTTCGGCAAAGCTACCCTGACAGAAACAGATGCCGTTGCTAGGGCTGTCGATAATCTTCACGAGTCGCTCAAATCCTTCAACGGAATTCATTATTCTAGCGCGTCCCATAAATTCATCGAGTGGCGGATCATCCGGGTGCATGGCAAGTGCGATGCCAAGATCTTCGGCGACGGGGATTACGCGAGTCAGGAAATACTCCAAATTTTCCCAGAGTTCATCTGCGTTTAGTGACTGGTGTTCCAATTGCTTTGATGGTTGATCCAGAGATTTAGCATCATCGATATCGGAAAGTTTGAATTCAGTGACTCTTGCTCCGCCACGGCTTGGAACGTCCAGTCGTGTTCTTACCCAATCCGTTCCGGCCATGAAGTTGTAACAAAGAACGGGAATCTCAAGTGAATCCATAATCCGGAGTAGATTGTGGATCCCCTCGATTTCATTGTCACGATTTGGGCCGCCACAAATAATGTGTTCCGTTTCAAGCGCATCTTCCACAACCGCTGGAGTAAGGCCAAAATTTCGGATTTGTTCTACTACTGGTTTCCAGTCTTCGATATTTGGACCCTGATTACGCAGAGTGATATCCGTTACCCCGCATTGTGCTGCCAATGCGAGGTTTTCATCTGATAAGGGTGTTAACACAGAACCTAGACGCATGTTGTTATTCCTCGTGGTCGACTATTCTTTTGGTGGATCCGGTTGCTGCCACACACTCATGCCGCCATCGACCATTAGCATGTGTCCGTGGACATGTCGAGCTGCGTCACTGACAAGATAAACAGCGCCCTCGCCGCAGACGTCAGCCGTTGGAACGGTTTTGTTCGGTGTATGGTGTTCCATCCAATTTTTGAATTCAGGGTCATCCAGTGCAGGTGCGGTCAGGGGCGTATAGAACAACCCCGGAGCGATTCCATTTACACGAATGTTCATTGGTGCGAGCGAGACGCACAATGACTTAACCATAGATTCAACCGCGCCTTTTGATGTGTCATAAGCTGTGTGAACATCCTCTGCGAGCTTGGCATTGATCGAGCCAACCATCAGCACACGCCCGTTGATTTCGTCAGCCACCCAGTTCCGACAGAACCTCTGGGTTAAAAAGTAATACGAATAGACATTCAATCTCATCGTTTTCTCGAACGTCTCATGGTCCATTTCAAGATACGGCTTGTCGATATATGTTCCGGCATTATTCACGAGTATGTCTAGGTTGCTGTTTGCTGAAAGAGCATTTTGGTAGACATGATCCACACATTGCTGTGTGCTACCAGCTAAATCACCCGTGATAAGTTTAGCCTGCACACCTTCAGCCCGGCACATCTCAAGTGACTGAGCAGCTGCCGCATCGTCATGTAACCCATGCAGGACAAGATCCGCTCCAGCCTTTGCGAATGCCACTGCAATTGCCTGCCCGACACCCTGCGTGGCACCGGTGATTAATGCTGCATGTCCTTTTAGGTCAATCATGAAGTAACCTCAACATCCTCGAATCCATTTAGCATTAATTCATCTGGACGGCGGGCGGCCATCGCTTTCTTGAAGTGCAATCGACAGACACTTGTATATTGGTCATTGCCCCCAATTTTGATTTGCGCGCCTTGTTTAATCACGTTACCTTTTTCATCCAGACGCAGGACCATGGTGGCTTTGCGACCGCAATGGCAGATTGTTTTAATCTCTGTGATCGTATCTGCCCAGGCTAACAACTGCTCACTGCCCTCAAATAGGTTTCCTTGAAAGTCCGTGCGAAGCCCGTAACAGAGAACCGGTATATTAAGCGCGTCAGCAACGTCAGAAATCTGTTTTACCTGTTGCCGTGTCAAAAACTGAGCTTCATCAATCAGTACACAGTCGCGATGACAATTCTCATGGAGTTTCTCTACCAATGAGTACATGTCATCTGTTGGATTAAATGTAACTGCATCTGCTGAGATCCCGATTCTAGATACAACTTGTGCAGCACCGTCGCGATCATCCAATTCAGGACATAGCACAAGCGTCTGCATCCCGCGTTCCTGATAGTTGTAACTTGCCTGCAATAGTGTCGTCGACTTACCCGCATTCATACTGGAGTAGTAGAAGTACAGCTTTGACATATGAATGGGAATTATGAAGAACAAGGGGACGGTGTAGACCTACAAGGTGTTTGATCAGGAAAGTCTTTTTTAACACCCTCGTACAGCGTTGACTACAACGATTAGCGTATTCCGTTACGGCCAAAGTACAAAACAGAGACGGCTGCCAATACTCCTGCGACCGTTAAGAACATGGCATCATAACTGACTTGCTTGGCGATGATCCCCAGAATCCAGGACATCAGTATATGGCCGCTGTCGAATGTCATTGTTGCTAAGGCCGTACCTGATCCACGTTCGCTTGGTGCGAATTCACTTAGAATGATGGAAGTCATGGAGTGGTATATAAGTGCGTGGCCACTGCCGCAGAGAAATGCAGGTATCACAATTAAATATGGATTGTCTGCTGTAACCAGTGTGTATGTAAGCATGCCGAAAAACATCGAAACCACACCAGCCAAGAGTACTTTCCGTCTGCCAATACGGTCGGGTAGCTGCCGAGTTAAGATTCGAAGTGACATTCCCCAGCCGGCATAAATTAAAAAGAAGAGAGTTACAAAAGACACCCCTTCAAGCTGGATGCCTTTGTCGTCAATCCATCTGGTGAAAAATGTCAGAGGAATCGTCATACACATTCCAAAGCCGGCATTTACGGCGATAACCGTACCAGGCCAGTTCTTTCTGGCGATAGCAAAGAATGTCAGCAAGCCACTCGGACCACTTCTTTCTTCACGTTCGGGTACAGGCAAGATGAGAATTAGCAGTGCTGGAAGTGCGAGGCATCCCATGACGGTCATAAACATGCGGTCAAACACACCATCGGTGTATGGTCCAGTTCCAAGTACAAGATCCCAAAGTGCAGGTCCGACCATCAAGCCGATGAAACCGGCAACTCCAAGACTTCCGATCGCTTCAGCACGACGCGAATCCGGAGCGATAAGCGTTGCGTAGGTGAGCATGCTGGAAAACACAAATGCTGCACCTAAAGCTAAGCCGCCACGAAAGAGATAAATAGTCCAATGAAGATCATCGATCAGCAGGTTACCGGCCGTACCGCTGGCAAATACGACATATCCGATAGCAAGTGTATTCTTCGTGCCAAGGAAGTTGATGAGCTGTCCGATCCACGGTCGAAGTACCAGGCTAGCGACCATACCGCCGGCAGTAATCTGTCCAACCGTATCCACGGAGCCACCAAGATGCTTGATAAAGCGTCCATAGTGTGCAATGACCGCATTGGACATCACAAATCCGATTTGGCCCAGAAACATCACGGCGAACGCTGGTGTATAGAGCCGGTCGTGATCTGTTTTCGGAGATGTCATGCAAAGATGGTATGCAACGCTTTGGCATACACGTCAAAGGAAGGCATAAAAGGAGGGGCAAAGCAGCAATATACAGTTAATGTTCTGAATGAAATAGATGCACTGCTACTGCGGATTGTATTGCTGCACGTCTTGCAATTGCAGATACAATAGATGTTCAAGCTGCGATAAGCTGCATGTATTCACCGACTTTGCGGCGCATGCACGAGAGAGGATTTCGTCTAAATGTGGACATCGCGATTATTCTGGCGACCATTTGTGTTGTTCGTATTGCTGATTGTGATCAGCGGTGTGATTGCGCACTCGATGATGTCTATGTTGCAGCGGCAGCAATTGATCGATCAACTTGATCTACGATTAAAGAGCATCGCTATGGCTCTCAGGCCACAGGTTAGCGAATACATAAGTGCGCGGTTAGAAGACGAAATCGAACCACTCGTTGAAGATGTTTCCAATCGTACAGATGCCCGTATCACCATAGTGGAGTTGGATGGCTTAGTGGTTGCAGACTCACATCGCGACCCTAAAGCCATGGAACCACATGATCGACGCATGGAGATTCTGTCAGCAATCAAAAGTGGTGAAGGGAAGTCTGAGCGGCATAGTGATACGCTTGATATGGATATGCGGTACTTTGCTGTCCGTATTGGACAACAGTCCAATCCAGTTGGAACGGTAAGAGTAGCACTACCGACTTCGGAAATCGATGATCAAGTGTCAAGGATACAGTATTCCATCGCTCGTCTCATTGGGATTGTCACCGCAGGTGGAGTATTAATCTGTATGATCCTAGTGGCCTGGATGACACGTCCGCTCACTTCTCTTGTCAATGAAACAAGAGAGTTGACGATGGGTCAGTTGGGAGAGACGGTTAATTTAACCGGCGGAAATGAAATTGACGAACTCGGTCGAACACTGAATGAGCTCAGCCGGGAATTGTCATCGCGAATGGCGATGCTGGAAGATAACAGAGGCCAATTGCTTGCAACCCTAGAAGGAATGGATGAAGGTGTCGTTTCGATCGACGTTGATGAGCGCATTCGTTTTGCGAATGACGCGGCATGCAAAATGTTTGAATTCAGTGTGCCGGACGATGTTGGTAGGCCCGTCTGGGAAGTGATACGAAATCAAATCATTGAAACAACCATCGTCGATGTACTCAGCTCGGGTGAAACACAGAGAGTAGAGATTGAGTTGCTGGGGCCACCGCAAAGGTATCTATCAACAACGGTATCAGCTGTGCCAGGAACCTCGGATGGTGGTGTGGTTCTTGTGTTGCATGATATTACTGATTTACGACGGTTGGAGAATCTTCGTCGAGAATTCGTAGCGAATGTATCGCATGAATTGAAAACACCTTTGGCGTCAATACAGGCATATTCAGAAACGCTGTTAGCCGGTGCATTACAGGACGAAGAGAACAACGAGACTTTCGTCAGCAGAATTGTAGAGCAATCAGAACGCCTGAGTATGCTAATCCAGGACTTGTTAAGTCTGGCACGCGTTGAGGCAGGCGATCATCCGTTTGAATTCGTTGAATTGAATCTGGGCCATTTTCTCCGAGACGGTCTCAATCATCACAAGTCACGTGCAGGCAAAGGTGCGATTGAACTTCGTGCCGATACTCCGGAGCAGGAAGTATTTGTACATGTTGACCCGGAAGGGATGCGTCAGATTTTAGATAATCTCGTTGACAACGCAATCAAATACACACCGCCGGGTGGCACAGTGCAGATAGGGGTCAGGCCAGAGTCAGATCAGGCGGTTATTACAGTTAGCGATTCAGGAGTTGGTATAGGGTCATCCCATTTAGAACGGATCTTTGAGCGTTTTTACAGGGTAGACAAGGCCCGTTCAAGAGAATTAGGTGGCACAGGGCTCGGCTTAGCAATTGTGAAGCATCTAGTCGGTGCGTTTAACGGTTCTGTAGATGTTGAAAGCAGGGTAGGTGAGGGCACCACATTTACCGTGAAAATACCGCTCGCCTAGTTTTGAATGCGGTAGCCAACACCACGGACGGTTTCTATCAGTTCCGCTTTGTCACCGAGTTTTTTACGTAACGCCCGGATGTGTACATCAATCGTCCGCTCTAAAACTAACGTATTATCTCCCATCACGCTTTCCATCAGGTCATAGCGTGAATAGGCGCGTCCGGGGTGAGTAACCAATTGCCACAGTAATTCAAATTCGGTTGGTGTCAGTTGAATAACGTTTCCATCGTTTACAGCTTTATATTGGAAGCGATCAAGTACGATTCCACGGTACTTTAGGACGTCCTTTTCATTAGTATCTTGAATTGATCGCCGTAATAGTGACTTGATTCGAACCAGTAATAGTGCCACCTTGAATGGCTTCGTGACATAGTCATCAGCACCTATTTCGAACCCGACTAATTCATCAAGCTCTTCACTCTTAGCTGTGAGCATCAGGATAGGAATATCCCGAGTCACCTGCGATGACTTTAGATTTCGGCAGACTTCCAGACCATCAATTCCCGGTAGCATCAAGTCTAGTAAAATCAGGTCGGGCAGGTGTTTTTTTGCGGCGGCAAGGCCGTCGACGCCGTTGTCGCGTGAATGAACGACGTATTGCTGGGACTGGAGGTTGTACGTCAACACATCGATTAACGTAGGTTCATCCTCGATGATTAAGATTCTCTCGCCGGCCATAGGTTGCTAATGGAGTTCAATGATTAGATCAGCTTTAAACATAATGATCGCGGAAAATATCATCAATGTCCGTGACGTACATCGTCCCCTTTTACCATGTAGATGACTTCTTCACAGATGTTACAGGCTTGATCTCCGACTCGTTCAAGCGCACGACCGATCAGAATTTGAGACAATCGACCAGCAATATCCGTGGGGCCTGAGATCATCTCGCGAACAACTTCATCACTGAGAAGCTCTTTCATGATTTGATCATTCAGAGAATCGATTAGTTCATCATGACCAAGTGTTGATTCAGCGAGGTCAGCATCTTTATTTACATAAGCTGTAACCGCATCGTGCACGATTTCGCGGGTCATCGTCCCCATTTGCAAGAGACGATGCTGTGGCGATGATGCACTCTTGAGGTGCATCATTTCCAGATAATTGATGATGTTGGTGGCCTGATCGCCCATGCGTTCGAGGCTGGTTGCAATATGAGACGTTGTTAGCAAATAACGCAGGTCCGAAGCAACCGGTGTAAATACGGTGAGCATTCTTACCACTTCCTGATCGACATCCATCTGCATCTGGTCGAGCTCTTGTTCCTGCTCATGGATATTCTCCCGCGTTTTATCATCAATTGAATCGAGAGAGTCAACGGCGAGCGCGAGCATGGACTCGGCGCGTTCGGCCATCTGTACTAGGCGGTGCTGTAAGTCAGTTAATTCCTGATCAAATTTCTTCATTTGATTATTGCCAATTTATGGTCGACGAAACCGGGGCAAGAACGACGCTAATGAAATCCTATCCGTATCGCCCTTGAATATACATTTCAGTTTTTTCATTTTCCGGGGTCATGAACAGATCAGCCGTTGGTCGATGTTCAATGATTTCCCCAAGCAGCATGAAAACGCATTCATCGGATGCTCGGCGAGCTTGTGCCATATTGTGAGTAACGATGACGACCGTGAATTCTTCGCGCAGTCTCTCGATGAGATTCTCGATCTTCCCCGTACCTTCCGCGTCTAATGCCGAGCACGGTTCATCCATTAGGATGATTTCAGGTTTAAGCGGCAACAGTCTCGCGATACAGAGCTTTTGTTGTTGTTCTAGTGTCAGCCAAGTGGCTCGCTGTTTAAGGCGATCTTTTACCGAATCCCAAAGATCGACTTCGACTAATGCTTCTTCGACAATTTGATCTCGTACGGACCTGCTTATGCCTTTATGCGCTGCATGAATATTGCTGCCAAACAGCACGTTGTCGTAGATAGAAATCGGGAGAGGATTGGGTCGTTGAAAAACCATGCCAACCGATTTTCGTAACTGGCGAGTGGAAACATCAGGGTCGAGAATGTTCTTGTCGAGGATGCGAATTTCACCAGTTGTCGTTACGTTTCCATATCGCTCATTGATGCGATTGAAACACCGCAGCAACGTTGTTTTGCCGCAACCGCTCGGTCCAATAAGACTCGTAATGATTCCCTTACGGATATTGAGTGTCACGTTTTCAAGTGCTTGAAAATCTCCATACCACAAGCTCAGATCTCGAGTTGTGATACTCACTTCCTGAGTCTGCGGTTCAGTAACCAGTGTCTCGACTTCAGGTTTTTGTATTTTTGTTTCCATGAGATCAACGGCCATTTAACCAAAATCCCCCATTACATAATCCAAGGTGATTTGCTCTTCCGGCTCGGAGAATATCTTCTCAGTTGAACCGTACTCAATTAATTCTGATTTATTGAAGAATGCTGTATGGTCAGCCAGTCGTCGCGCTTGTTGAACGAGGTTGGTAACCAGAACAATAGTTAGCTCTTGTTTAAGCTCCAATAGCACATCTTCGATTTTCATTGTGGTGACCGGGTCAATTGCGATCGAGAATTCATCTAGGCACAGGATTTCCGGTTGATGTGACAGTGCTCTGGCGATGGTCAAACGTTGTTGTTGTCCACCGGACAGCTTGGTGCCAAGCATGTTCAGCCGATCTTTAACTTCATCCCAAAGCATGGCTTGTCGCAGGCATTTTTCAACCAATTCATCCAAGACACGCCGGTCGTGCATCCCGGCCCGTCGCGGGGCATAAGCGACGTTTTCATAAACCGATAACGGCAATCCCACAGGCAAAGGGAAAACCATACCGATATGTCGTCTGAGTTGATGTACCCTCCGACCTCTGATTGCGTTGACATCTTGTCCATTTACCTTGACTGAACCGTAGACTTTCGCGGATGGGATGAAGTCTAATGTTCGGTTAATGGACTTTAACAACGATGTTTTTCCGGCATTGGCTGGACCAATGATTCCGAATATCTCGTTTCGCTTTATCTGCATACTAAACGGTTGGAGAGCTACATCCTTACCGTAATAAATACTGACATTGTCAAACGATATATGAACGTCACTTGCGTTTTCTACAGCTGATTTCGGCTTATCGTGTTCGGTTAATTGTGTGGAGGAGTTTTGATTCACGGTTACCATCTCTTGCGTGCACGAAGGTAGATGCGGAAAGCAATTGACACGCTGTTTACCATTAATACCAAACCTATGAGTACAACAGCCGTTCCGAACTGGAATGACTCCGATACGTCCTGAACTTGAGTAGCCACGGTAAACAAATGATATGACAGGGCCATGAATCGATCATCGAGGCCGTACGGTGCAAATGATTCGAATCCTGAGTCAGCGACTTTCTTATAGAACAGGGCACCGGTAAATAGGATCGGCGCTGTTTCACCTGCAGCCCGGGCAACCTGAAGGATCACCCCGGTGAGAATTCCGCTGATGGAGTTTGGTAGGACGATTGTCCGGATAGTTTGCCATTTCGTTGCTCCCATGTTCCAGCATGCAGCACGAAATGACTGAGGTACAGAGGACAATGCTTCCTTGGTACTTGTGATGATTACAGGAAGTGTCATCACAGCAACAGTGGAAGAAGCAGCCAGCAACGATCTGCCCATGTCCATAAAGTAAACAAAGGCGCCGACACCAAACAAACCATGCACGATGCTTGGTACTCCAGCAAGATTCACAACCGCAAGATTGATGACTCGAGTAAACCAATTCTCCTGAGCGAACTCGCTGAGATAAACGCCCGCCAGAATTCCGATAGGAGCGGAAATGACAAGTGAAAGAAGGACAAGGAGGAATGTACCGATCAGAGGTGCCCAAATACCACCTGCTGTCATCCGTTTCTTGGGATTCAGCGTGAGGAAGTCAAATCCGCCGTTGTCCATATTGAAGATGGTTATTGAGACTAACCAAATGGAGACGCCGGCGAGAATCGCAATGGCTATACCCATTAGGAGTTTGCGATTGTCCTCACTGCGCTTCGCGGCTTCGATGAGGAAGTACGGAATCAACAATCCAACACATCCGATGCCAATAACCATGTAGGTATAAGACAAGACATCAAAAGCTCGATACGCGAGATCCCACATAATCCAGAGCATCGGAATTACCAGTGCCATTGCCATCAGGAAGAAAACGACTTTGGTGACTAATTCAAAGCGTTGGCGGTTTACTTCCTGTTGCGTTGTTGCAAATGGATTCTTATTGCTAGGCGGTGAAATATTTATATTAGCCATGCTTTTCCATCCTTATCCCCTTCACGATGACATCAGCAATGATGTTGATCAGGAATGCAAAGGTGAATAAAACAATGCCAATAACGAATAGCACCTGATAGTGCATATCACCGGGTGCCGTTTCACCGAGTTCCGCTGCAATGGTTGCCGTGAGAGTACGTACCGGATCGAGCAATCCCTCTGGAATTTGCACTGCATGGCCGGTACACATCAGCACCGCCATCGTTTCTCCAATCGCTCGTCCGACTCCAAGCAATACGGCGGCCAACAGCCCATGCTTGGCTGCTGGAAACAGAACCTTGAAGACCATTTCCGTCCTGTTCGCTCCAAGTGCCATTGCGGCTTCACGGTAGGAGTCAGGAACGGCACGCAGTGCATCTTCGGACATGGAAACAATGACCGGAACGCTCATCAGTGCGAGAATGATTCCGCCGTTTAAGAGATTAATACCAACAACGGCCGAGTCAAAAGTATCGAGCAGAATGGGTCCGAGAACCATATATCCCACAAACCCCCAAACGACCGATGGAATAGCAGCGAGCAATTCAATCAACACTTTAAGTATTTCACGTGTCTTGTTGCTTGCAAACTCTGACACGTATATTGCGGCACCGAGCCCTAATGGAACGGCAATTAGCATCGAAAGAACCGTGACGGACAACGTACCCATGAGCATCGCAAAGATGCCGAATTGCGGCTTCTTAGCAGATTCAGGTATCCACTTCTCATTGGTGAAGAAGTCGACTAAATCAAGTTGACCTTCGCCACTTCCTGTGATCGCCGGCAATCCTTCGATAAACACAAAGAAGAAAATTGCCAGGACAAACAGAATAGCGCTCCACCCACACACGTAGATGAAACTAACAAAAAACCATTCAAACTTGTCTACTAGAATGTTGGAGAAATAGCGGAAACCACGCTGGCTTTCGCCAGGTGGCCTACTACCATCATCGGTAATTGTAGGTGGTTGCGTGGATGTTCCCGCCATCGCACTCCGCCAATTAAATGAGGATCAGCAGTTTGTCAGCACTGTTCGAACCAATCGTTATTTGACTGGTACATAACCCATCTCTGAAACAACTGCCTGACCTGCATCGGACATGATCCAGTCAAGGTATTCCTTTACGTTGCCAGCAGGTTCGCCCAGCGTATAAATATGCAATGGTCGAGCAATTGGGTAAGTGTTGTTTATAACGTTTTCTGCCTTAGGCTCAACAGCATCTCCGTCATCACTCGATTTGATTTTAAGCATTTTTACGTCGGGTGTTGCATAGCCCATTCCGCTATAGCCGATCGAGTTGAGCGTTGTGCTTACCAGTGCGACAACATCTTTTGAACCACTCTGGTCGATGGAGCCAAGTTTAAAGTCCTCTTCGTCCAAGACCGATTCGCGGAAGTAAGCATAGGTTCCGGAATTGTTTTGGCGGCTAACACGGGTGATTTCATCAGCAGTGCCTTCAGGCATTGTGATCCCAATATCACTCCAGTTAGTGATGTTTCCGCCATCGGCATAGATTGCCTTGAGTTGAGCCAATGAAATTTCATCGATGGGATTGTCTTTATGCACATAAACAGCAAGTGCATCGCGTCCCACGATTAACTCCACCGGGTCTTTTCCAAGTTCCTCTTTGGCTCGTGTCTTTTCCGAGTCCTTCATTTTGCGGCTAGCGTTTGCCATGTCAGCCTGACCGCTGATCAGACTTTTGATTCCAACACCCGAGCCTCCGCCGGATACTTCGATTTCAACGCTGGAATTGGATTCTTGATAGCGTTCTGCCCAGGATTGAGCCAGATTGACCATCGTATCAGAACCTTCAATCCTGATTGCCGATTCATCTTCGCCTTTGGTGGATCCATTGTCCCCACTGCCGCCACATCCTGTGATCATGATTGCCACTGCAAGTAACGCGGCAAACTGCTTTATTCGTTTCATTTCTTATTCCTACATTATTTCTACGTCAACACACAGCTTCTCGAACCGCTTCGAGTGATATTGCTAGTAGCTGTGAAACCATCTAATACGAGCATCGACAGCTGATATGAGTTATGTGTATCACCACTAAGTTAAGAAAATGTTAAGAATTATGAAGTGGTAGTGATAAAAAAAACCAGCATGCAAAAATGCATGCCGGTCGAATCAATCTTAGCGGCAAAATTACATCTGGTGATGCAATATAGTTATTTTGCTACTGTAACGATGGATTTTGGGGAGATGAATTGACTACAGCGAATATATGCTTCAATCACGTCTGCATCAGCACCTTTGATCGTCATACCCAAAGGGCCGGCTGTCGGAAAGACAACACATTTTGCGGGCTCTCCGTTTCTAACGAATTCTCTATGAGCATCACTATCGTTAGCGAATACCCACAGTCGTCCATCTTCAATTGAAACGGCAAATCCTGTTTCGCTAATCACATACTCTGTGATCGTGCTGGCTGCATTACTCTTTAATGTCATGCCATTGATGCCAACTCCCGGGCGAATGATGTGCTTTGCGAGTTCTCCATTAGTATCGAATTCTTCTATCGCCGGGTCATCGGACTTAAACACCCAAAGCCGACCTTCGACTAGACGGAGTTCATAGCCTGTCTTGCTCGCCAGATATAAATCAATGACATCACCGTCAGAGGACTTAATGGTCATACCGGCTGGACCAATGGACGGTCTTACGACACACTTCGCAGGTTCTCCCGTCCTGTTAAATTCAGCGAGTTCATCGCTTTCATTTTCAAATACCCAGAGTCGCCCATCTTCAACGTGAGTGGCGAATCCTTTCTTGGAAACGATGTATTGTTCAATGACGCTGCTGTCGTTGGACTTCACAGTCATACCCATCGGCCCAATTCCCGGCTGCACAACACATTTGTCTGGCTCACCGCTCGTCAAAAACTGACTCAAGTCTTCCGATGGCACTGGGAAAACCCAAAGTCTGCCATCTTCGACAAACGTCTTAAAGCCAGGTTTATCGAAGGTTTCGGTCGTTGTGGAAGAAGCAATTACCTGTCCATTGGGCAAGTAGTGGCACCAGTACCAATTATCAGACTCAGCGTCGAATTTGTAATTCACTCGATGATGTACGGTGATTCCAAAGAGCTTACCATCATCTGACTTATGTTCGGTGACAATCATCGAACCGTATTTAAAGAATGCATCCGTACTGTAGAACGCAAAGCGACTTAAGTATTGTGTGTCGTTCTCATCGACATCAGGGCCGTGGCCTATATGAACACGGCGGCTGACTTTGTTCCACAGCTTGTAATTTGATGCATATCTAAATAGATCGGCGTCGCGTAGGTTTTGAACGTGTTTGGAAAGTTGTGCATTGGCAGTTGTTGCCAGAACAAGAATGCACAGTAAAGATAAAATGCTTTTTTTCATTTCGTATATTCCTCTTGAATAATTCAAGTTGTTTTGGATTCAGTTAGTCCTTGTCTCAAAATTAAAAACTCCATTCACTTGTTCCCACGAATGTTCGTTTGATTATCCGAAGCGTCCCGTTACGTAGGCTTCCGTTTCCGATGTTTGCGGATTGCTAAAAATTTTGTAGGTGGGACCATATTCGACAATTTGTCCGAGGTACATAAATGCCGTGTAATCACTCAGGCGTGATGCTTGTTGCATGTTGTGAGTGACGATCAGGATTGAATAGTCTCCGGAGAGTTCCTGGATGAGCTTTTCAATCTTGCCGGTAGCCACAGGATCTAAGGCTGAGCAAGGTTCATCAAGTAGCAACATGTCTGGATCACTGGCGATGGCACGTGCGATGCACAAACGCTGCTGTTGACCACCAGATAGGCTCAATCCGTTATCACCGAGTCGGTCTTTTACTTCATCCCAAAGTGCAGCCCCACGTAAGCTGCGTTCACATACGTCGGCCAGTTCTGATTTGTTGCGTACGCCGTCGATTCTTAGTGGATAAAGCACGTTTTCGCGAATACTCATCGGAAATGGATTTGGCTTTTGAAACACCATCCCCATGCGTTTACGCAACTCGATGACATCCACACCCGGTTCAAAAATAGAATCTCCGTCAATCATCATGTCACCTTCTATTCTCACCGAGTCTATCAGGTCATTAATTCGATTGACGCATCTCAATAAAGTCGACTTTCCACAACCGGATGGCCCGATCAAGGCTGTAACCTTTCCTCGCGTTACGGGCAGGTTGATGTTCATTAAGGCTTGATTTTGTCCATACCACAAGTTTAGGTTTTCGATGTTGAGAACGGACTCTTCGTCATGCACCTCATTGTGAATGACCGGTGGTACGTACTCACCTTGTTCAATTAAACTCATCCGGTCTGAATCAGGTGGTTGGTCGATTTGCGGAAGCTCATCGGCCCGTGCGTCGGAGTGGTCTTCGGATCTGAGTATACTGTTGAGTGGTGAGCTAGAAATTGTCATGTTCCGCGACGTTTCCTTGTTAATACAGATATGAAGTCATCTAAAAATGACCGACACTAAGTCGTTTACGCAGCCGGTTTCTTAATCCGATTGCTGAAATATTCAGGAATGCAATGATTCCTACCAGTAATAAGGTCGTGGTATAGACCATTGGTTTAGCAGCTTCACTGTTTCGGCTCTGAAATCCTAGGTCGTAGATATGGAATCCAAGATGCATGAAGCTTCTATCGCCATGTAAAAATGGAAACACGCCATCTACCGGTAACTCCGGTGCAAGTTTTACAGCACCAACGAGCATTAAGGGCGCAACTTCTCCAGCACCTCTGGCCATGGCTAGAATGACTCCCGTCATTATTCCGGGTGCAGCATGCGGGAGTATAACCCGTCGTATCGTTTGCCATTTGCTTGCCCCAGTCGCGTACGAGCCTTCCCTTAGAGAGTTTGGTACGGCTGATAACGCTTCTTCTGTTGCTACGATGACTACAGGAAGGGTCAGCAGCGCGAGAGTCAGTGACGACCAAAGTAATCCCCCTTTTCCAAACGTTGGATTAGGAAGATTGGCTTCATAAAAACCGGAAAAGAATGGTGTCTTGACCACCATGAAAATTGCTGTAGTTAGTGCCGCAACCCAAGCGACTATCGGCAATAGATAGGCCATTCGCCCGAACTTACTATGACGCGAAATACGTTTTCGTGCTAGCAAAATATGAGTGAGAATAGCGGCAACCATGAGGCTACCGGTGCTCATAAGGCCGGCATACCAAGATGCAGGTGTCCACACCGTTACTCCTATACTGGCTGGGCCACCGTCAATATAGGCGCCACAGATGTAACAAAAGAACCCCATGCCAAAAACACCGAAAACGATACTTGGCACACCTGCGAGGTTGTTAACCGCTACTCGAATCGTGCTTACAACTATTCCACCTTTGGCATATTCACGTAAATAAAGGGCTGCCAATACACCAAAGGGTGCGACGACCAAACACATGATCAATGTCATGGTTACCGTACCAACGATCGCCGGCCAAACTCCCCCTTCGCTATTTGCCTCTCTCGGGTCGTCGAACAGGAATTCCCTCCAGCGACTGAAGTAGATACTGACTTTGTCACTCCAGGAAAGTTGATTGGCCGGATACGCCCGAACAATCTCGACAAGTGACATGTCCTTGAGACGGGCCTCTTCTCCCATTTCCCGGCCCTGCCAGTGTGAGGTTTTCATGACGATATGAAAACGATCGTTGTCTTCTTTAATGTCGTTAATCGTCGTGGTTATTCTGGCCACGTCGAAATCTGATTGTTCGTGGATTTGAAAAAAGTCGTTAACACTTTTCGATACATCAACGTGTAGTGTTGAGATGCTATTCCATAATCGCTGCCGTTCTGACTGCGGTTCACTGCGTTGAGTTTGGAAGTCAGCATTTAGCAGTTCAGCGATTTCATCTGCCAATGAAAGCAACAGAGAGTCACTTTCCGCATAAGTTTCCACCCGCTTAATTAAATCTAATTGTCTCTTCTTTTGTTCATCGATACCTTTTAGTGTTTGATTGTGTTGTCGAATTTCATATGCCTTGTCCAGCACTCTCACATCAAATGCCAGCTCAACTTCTCTTAACTTCAGGCGAGCTCGCTCCATTTGTGTGCTAATGTATCCGATGTCATGTTTTTCTAGTTCACGGCGACGCTTGGCATTATCGAGCGATTGCTGATGAAATTCTTGAAACTTTTTCCAAATTAAAGCTTCACCGCTCCAAGTATGAATAGCAGAGATTACATTTCCATGCTCATCTGCGTCGTATTGAGATATCTCAATTAATCCTGCCGACGTATCGAGTTGTATTAACTGACCGTTTTTTTCTTGTTGCTGTTGATCGATAAACGATGCGATGACTGACTTGCGGAAGTTTTTTAGTTGTTGATGAAGTGGTTCCAGTGCAGCACTGATCTCATCAGTGCGATCGGGAAATCGCCATTGATTGGATTGAATTAGCTCGATCAGCGAATTCAGCTGGAATTCTTCACCGCCAATTGTTCTTGGGTTGTGAATATGAAATTTGTGCGGTGTCCCATAGAAGCGTCCCCACGCAACACGCTCCATGATGATTGCCCACTCAGGATTCGATGCGTTTTCAGCTGCAAACTGAAAATTGCTTATCCATTGAAAGTCCTCATTGGTAATATCGAAATTTCCGGTGCGGACAAGACGTCTTTCAACGTTTACCGTGAGCTGATCACCTAGAAGAGTCTTTGCAGACTCCAGTGTATTTGAGTCATCGATATTTGGCAGATCAGTCTCAGAGAGATTATATGTATCCGACCGTGTGATCTCTCCCATGACTGTAGTGCCATCGTGTAATTGAACTTCAACAACCGGTACAGGCCAAAACGTCGAGGTCCCGGCATAGAAAACCAACGCGAGCAGTCCAACAATCATGACTAAAGATGCGGCCAATGCTCCACCGGTTAGCCACACAGCAGGCTCGCCCTGAGCCATTAGAGAAAGACCCGGTCGTGAGATTCGACGCCGTCGAGTTGGTCTAGCCGACGACTTCTCACCAGCTTTTGCGGTTTCTAATTCAGTGGTCATAGTTGATACGCTCGCTTTCTAAATCTCAAGCGCACAACTTCAGCGACTGTGTTAATTACAAAGGTGAGCACGAATAGCGTTAATGCGGCGAGAAATAGTGTTCGATAATGCGTACTACCAACGACCGCCTCAGGCAATTCCACGGCAATATTTGCCGAAAGTGTTCGGAAGCCATTAAAGATATTCCAGTCAGACACTGGTGTGTTTCCGCCAGCCATCAGGACGATCATTGTTTCGCCGACAGCACGGCCCAATCCAACCATCACTGCTGAAAAGAGACCGCTCATTGCCGTAGGTATGACGATGCGTATTGTTGTTTGCCACGTAGTTGCCCCTGCGCCATAGGAGGCACTTCTTAAGTGTTGGGGCACTGTGGATAGGGCATCATCAGCAAGGGTGTAGATTATCGGGATGACTGCAAATCCCATAATAAATCCGACGATCAGCGAATTACGTGAAGAATACGTGTCAACAAAACTGCCGCGAGGATCCCATCCTGCCGAATTCAGCGAGAAAGAAATGACCCAGGCGATCAATAGTGTGGCTATAGATCCAATTAAAAACTTCGCCAAACTCAGTAACGCAAATTGTTTGCGATTAAACTTGCGAGTGAACGTTCTTACAGCTGGATTTATCCACTTCATCACAACAATTGCAGCTGCAAGGATACTTAGTGGCAGCAGAACTAACATCCATGCTCCAATTCCACTTCCTATTTCATGGTTACTTAACCAAATCTTGATATCGCCGCCAAACCACAATTGCTCAATCAGTGGCCCACCAAGATAAGCCACGCAAATACCGACTGGGATAATTGCGAGCATTACGATGATCCGCTTGCTTTGTAATTTGATACTGGTTTGTTGCGGAAGTAATTGCCAAAAATATCCACCGAGTAACAAGAATGCGGGGACGACAAAGATTCCTAACAAAAGAGCCGGAACTATATCGTCTACAGCAGGTGCAATTACGATAGCGGCCATGAATCCAAGCACAACACTCGGCAGGCTAGCCATCATTTCTATAGTCGGCTTAATAGACGCTCGCCACTTCCGTGGCAGATATTCGCTTGTGAAAATTGCGGCGAGAATTGCCAGTGGGGTTCCAAACAGCATCGTATAAAACGTGGCCTTAAGCGTTCCGAATATCAGCGGACGTAGCCCAAGTTTCATCTCCGGAGCAGATGAAGCATATGAAGATTGCCATACGTTTTCGGGTTCGTCGTAACTCTCATACCACACAGGTGTGAAGAGTGATGCAAGCGATGTTTCGGGATGCCGAGGGTCGAATTCTGCTTGCCAGATTTTATTCTTTGTAAGTACTGTGAGCCCATCATCCTTGGGTGTGATTTGAGCTGCAATTATTGGGCTCTCCTCACCAATGGAGGTTTCCAGAACGACCTGCTCTGTCGTCACGTGAAAGACTTTGAGACTGCCATCTGCGTACCCAACAACAATCATCCGACTTCGTTTCGAAGCGCCGATTGAGGATACCGCGGCGGATCCGGATTTGAGAGGATGGATTCTCTTTAGCACGAATTGACGATGTGGCGCATCGGTAACGGACGTGCCCGTACTATCTTTGGAATTGTCTTTGACCTTAGACCGAACGCGGAACCACCCGTTTAAGTTTCCGAGATTATCACCAACCATCACCGTCTCTCGGCCAAGTGTGAATTCGCAAGTAGTGACCTGGGTATCTTCGGTCGGCAGTAGATCCACCGAATCCAGAAATGAGATTTCTTGTGGGCGGCGTGAATCAAATCGGTGCAGAGTGCCTTCCTCCCAAATCATATAGATGTTGTCGCCACGACCGGTTACGAGCAACTTGATTGGTTTACCACATGATTCAGTTGTTCTGAGAATCTGATCATTCGGTATGTTGTGTGTCTCGGCATGGAGAGTTGTTTCACCCGTAAACATGTTTACTTTTTCAGTGAGTATGGAGAAGTTTGATTCCCCATTTTCAGCGTAAGTGCAAATTGAATACTCGCCAGCCCCAACAGATGATCCATCCGTGTTTGGCGGAATGACATCGATTAAGTGGATCGGACTATCGGATATTTCTATTTCACTCGAATATGACGCCCTGAGTTTTTGTAATCGAAATTGACCTTGGTTGGTCCGTGACAGTGTGTGGCCTTCGTGGACGACTAATTGATCATTGGCCAAATCTTGTAAATGCTTCGGAGCGTCATCTTCGTTCAAGAACGAAGTTTCATACTCGATCTTGCCAGTGATAATGGCGCCGGTTCTTAGCCCGAGTACAAAATCGCTTGATTCGATATCGAATTTTGCACATGTAATCTCATGTTCGGTGACTTGAATTGTCTCAAGGTGCGAATTATCCCATGCCGCATTAACGCTTAACTGTCCATTGGCATGTAATCTCCAGCGAATTGTGCGGTACTCGTCTACTCCTGTGCCAATTAGTGCACTCTCTGCAAGATCGGTAGCAAGACTCTTCGATGGTGGCTCGGTTGAATTGGAAACCTCCGCATCAAAGAACAGAGGAAGTACAACGATTATCAGCAGTACGGCAACGAGCGAGACTGCGACAATTGTGAAAATGCCACCACCGCGAATAATGATTCTTGCCAGAACATCACTTGCTTTGACAGACCAACGCGTGGACTTTCGGCGTTTGCTACCGGATGGTCTGGTTGTACTTTTGTCTGGCATGATCTGGTTTAAACAGGGATTTGAACTGGGCTATTTCGATTCCGTTTATTAAAGGAACGGGCGACGCCTTCCCCCGAAGGAGAAAACGCCACTCGTATCGCGGGAACAAGTCTTATCAAGCTCCCAGCCCGGAAGCGGTGACTGGCGTAACCGGGCAGGCGCGATGGGTTAGTCAGTGATCCCAACCTGTTGAAGTGATTTTTCAGCGATCACGGCACTGATTGGAAAGTATCCGTCTTTCACAACATCAGTTTGTCCTTGAGCACTAAAGATATATTTAAGGAATTCACGACGCAGTGGATCCAGCTTGCTGCCTGGCTTGTGGTTAACACTTAGCCAAAGGAATCGAGCGAGAGGATATTCGCCGGTGTATGCGAATTCTGGACTCGCAGGTACGGCTTTTGTTTCCGCATCCTTGGAAAGTGGTACAGCACGGACGTCAGCGGTCTTGTAACCGATTCCGCTGTAACCGATTCCGTTTTTGTCAGTAGCGACACCTTGAACAACCGAGGCACTCCCTGGTTGTTCCTTTACATTTGGCTTGTAGTCGCCATCGCCAAGGACGTTTTTCTTGAAGTAACCGTAGGTACCAGAAGCGGAGTTTCGTCCATAGATGCTGATTGCCGCGTCCTTAAAGGTACCGGTCAGTCCAACTTGTCCCCACTTACTGATATCTTGATTGAATCCAGACTTACGAGTGCTTGAAAAAATGGCATCTGCCTGAGCCAAAGTTAATCCTTGCACAGGGTTATCTTTGTGAACGTACACTGCGAGCATGTCGATACTGGTTCCTAACTGGATCGGTTTGTAACCGAATTTCTTTTCAAACGCATCAACTTCAGCAGGTTTCATAAGGCGACTCATCGGTCCGAAGGTTGAAGCACCGGAGATTAGTGCAGGCGGAGCAGTGGATGATCCTTTGCCTTCAATCTCCACTCGGACGTTTGGATAGTACTTCAGGAATCCTTCAGACCAAAGAGTCATCATGTTGTTCATCGTGTCCGAACCGACACTCTTAATGGCGCCGGAGATGCCGGCTATTGGTGTGTAATCCTTTAAATTGGGATCAACTTTAACCCCTTGTGCTTGGGTACTGCCGGCGACCATTACAACAATGGTTAGTGCCGCAACAGCATTCACTAAGAACTTCTTCATTTTTAATTTCCTTACAGATAAACAATACAGGTGTCTGGCAGTGTTCGTTTGTACGTACACTGAATTGCCCCAGCGACTCTTCAAATTAAACCCACTCATTGTGAAGTCATCATGATGCTTCGGTTTAGATTTAATGTGAATTCAGTTAAGAGAGCGTGAAGACTTTTGAGTGATTTTTAACACGTTGTTAACAAAACATTTGTGCTGGATTAACACTGCGGTGTTAGATTGCTGGTGTAGTAATTACATCGCGGGAAGCAAGGAAGCGATCGTTGTATTTACTGAGATTTTCATTAGAGAGAAGAGGAATAGGGTGTTAGAGACGGAACTGAAACTCCTGCATCGAAAGTTGTTGGCAATTTGCACCATTGCCGAATCGTTACTAGCCGAGTCCGTGCATAATGTGATCAATCCAAACCAGAATCGTATTTCAGAAATGACGCGGCAGCAGAACGTCTTGTCAGGAATGGCAAATCAACTCGAATCAAAATGCATTAGTGTGCTAACGCTGGAGCAGCCATTGTTGACGGATCTTCGTCGGATCACATCAATGATCAAGATCGGAAATGAACTTGAGCAAGTAGCAAACTCATCAATCGAACTTGCTGCCTCATCGTATGATTGGACGGATTACCGTGGTTCGACGATTCTTTTGAAAATTGAAGCGATGGCTTGTCTGGTGATTGGCATGCTCAATCGAAGTATTGACTCTTATGTGCGAGTAGACGAGTCGCTCGGGAAGTCTGTTGTATCTCAAGTGGTCGATGTCCGTAAATATTACTCACAGATACATGATTATTTAATTTCCCCGGAAGTGGATTCACAATTTGCGAGTTGTTATCTCACCTATGTAATTCAGCATCTTGCATCGGTTACAGATCATGCAACGCGAATTGCATCGTATAGTGTGTTTGTTGCATCCGGTCAGCCGTTACGGCCTCCGCGCGTTCTTGGGTACAGATTATTGGAAGAAGCGGCATAGCATTAAGCCGCGTAGTTTCCTATTCTCCACCACCACAACTATGCGCCACTCTTCCTTGCAACACTCATCTTGATCGCGTAAGTGTCACCTCTTCACAAATTGATAGCAGTACTCAAAAGGCCGCTTAACCAAAAAGCTAAGCGGCCACCGAGAGCTCAATTCAAATCGAATAGCCATGCAACATCTTGCACACTCATTCAATTTACGGAGGAATCGAGTTGGCTGATACCACTCTGTCTGTTCGGATGGTAACAGCCGCCAACGCCCACAAGCGTGTTATGTGACTACTGATTCATTCGACGTTTATTAGCCAACACTATGTTAAGAACCTGTAAAAGACACAATTATCAAAACTAATTGCAAATCCTATTTGAGCGACTTGATCCAAACGGAGTAACAGATGGTCAAAACAATCCAGAGACAGGATGTCTCGAACGTGACAGCGGCAGAAAATTTAATGAAGAAGCTATTCGTCTTAGATACGAATGTGATCATGCATGACTGGGAGTCGTTCCTGAATTTTCAAGAACACGATGTAGCTGTCCCAATTACAGTTCTGGAAGAACTGGATAAGTTCAAAAAAGGTGATGAAGATCGAAACGTTCAGGCGAGACGGTTCCTGCGACGAATCGATGAATTTACAGGCGATGCACTAACTGAATCGGGTGCTTCGCTTGGAGAGGGTCGAGGATGCATTCGAATTGTCCTGGCTGGAAAACTCAAAAAGAAGATCGGTGATGTGTTCCTAATGGACACGGCTGATCACAGAATTCTAAATGCGGTCTTACGGCTGCAGGAACAACATCCGGAGCAGAAGGTAATACTGGTATCCAAGGACACCAACCTGCGATTGAAAGCCAGAGGGCTTAATGTCACTGCTCAGGACTATACGACAGATAAGATTGAGAGCTTTGAGAAACTCTATTCAGGTAATCGCGTGATCTCCGCTGGAAGCGAGTTGATTGACGAGTTTTATTCAGATTCGCACTGGGTTGGAGCATCGGAGGCTGGCGTCATCGAAGCTCCCGTTGCTAATGAATTCTTTGTTCTTCGCAATGGATCCAAGTCAACGCTCGCGATGTATAAGGAAGGTGAAAAGGCATATCAACGGCTGGATAAATGTAGTGCTTATGGAGTCAGCCCTCGCAACGCCGAGCAGACATTTGCTCTACAAGCATTACTGGATGATGGACTACCACTTGTAACACTAGCTGGAAAGGCAGGTACAGGAAAAACGCTTTTGGCGCTTGCCGCAGCTTTAGAACGAAGTGGTGTTTATCGGCAAGTATTACTGGCAAGACCCATTATTCCACTGAGTAATCGAGATCTTGGATTCCTGCCAGGGGATATTGATGCCAAGTTAGAGCCATACATGCAGCCGTTGTATGACAACCTCGGTGTCATACAACACCAATTCGCTAATACGGATCCTCGAGCACTTACCATTCGGAGCATGCTCGAAAAAGACAAGTTGTTGATTACGCCCCTCTCATATATTCGTGGCCGCAGCCTACAAAACGTATTTTTCATTGTTGATGAAGCACAAAATCTCACTCCACATGAAATGAAGACGATTATTACAAGAGCTGGGGCGGGAACCAAAGTTGTCCTGACCGGTGATGTTCACCAGATTGACCACCCATATCTGGATGCTTTGTCCAATGGGTTAAGTTACTTGATCAACAAAATGAAAGGTCAAAACCTGTACGCTCATATCACTTTGGAACGTGGTGAACGAAGTGCATTAGCAGATCTTGCCAGTAAGGTCTTGTAAGGCGATACGCTGTGAGTTTTTAACTCGACAATTACGCGAGCGCTTCTTCGACGACGTGTGCCTCATCCGGCCCAGTTAGCCGCTGATCGAGGCCCTGATAATAAAAAGAGAGTAAATTGTGGTCCAGACCCATTAAGTGCAAGATCGTTGCATGAAAATCTGAAACGTGCACGGGCCGATCAGCTATTCCAAATCCCAGGTCATCACTTGCGCCGATGGCCTGCCCGCCTTTGACTCCGCCACCAGCTAGCCACATGGTAAAGGCATGCCAGTTGTGATCACGACCAGGTTTCCCGATTCCTTCACTTGTCGGTGTGCGACCGAATTCACCACCCCAAACAAACAGCGTTTCATCCCACAGGCCAATATCTTTCATATCTTGCATTAAGGCTGCCATGGGCTTATCTGTTTCACCGGCATGAAGTTTGTGATTGGTGATACAGTCAGTGTGACCATCCCAGGTATCTTCGATATGGCCACCACCGGAGTAAAGTTGAATAAACCGCACTCCGCTCTCAAGTAAACGCTTGGTTATTAAACATTTTCTGCCAAAGTCGGCGGTGATTTTGTCGTTCAATCCATAACGTTCATGCGTCTTTGCTGATTCCTGAGACAAATCAACAACGTCCTTAGCGGCCACCTGCATGCGATATGCCAATTCGTAGGACTCGATACGGGCTTCCAGTTCAGACTCGAATTTTCGAGTGCGTCGGTGTTGCTGATTGAGTGCTCCAAGTAAGTCCAATGACTTGCGCTGGCCACGATCGGTAACTCCCTTTGGATTCTCCATGTTTAACAAAGGTGTGCCGCTGCTTCGGAACATGGTTCCCTGATATGCTGCCGGGATGTAACCACTACTCCAGTTTGAAGCGCTTCCAATTGGGCCGCCACGTGGATCGGTCATTACAACGTAGCCTGGTAGATCCTGGCTGATCGTTCCGAGTCCATAGTTTACCCATGAACCGATCGACGGGCTGCCGATTCCCACTTTCCCGGTATTCATCTGAATGCAACCGGAGGCATGTGCTGCGGTATCGGTGTAGCAACTACGAAACAGGCATAGGTCATCAGCATGCGTGGATAGATGAGGATAGAGGTCGCTGATCTCCAATCCACTCTCGCCATGTTTCTGAAACTTGAATGGTGACTTCATTAAGTAACCAATGGCTCTTCCATTGGATCCAACTTCGAGCTCTCCCTTGTACTCTTCGCCATGGTGTTTATCCAGAACGGGTTTGGGATCAAACGTGTCAATTTGACTTGGGCCGCCATTCATAAAAAAGAAGACACAGCGACTTGCTTTGGCTTCAAAGTGCGGCTTTTTCGGCGCCAACAATCCACTCAATCCCTCTTTGTCTTCAGCTCGCAATTTATCAAAGAATCCGTCGCGACTGAGTAAGTCCAGCATCGCAAGACCTGTAAAACCCGCGCCGGTTTCCCAGAGAAACTCTCTACGCGAATTCCTACACGGTGTTTGATTTGGACTCATAAATCGATTCATGTCTTACTTTCACTAGCGTGAGACGAGTTATCTCTCGGTTAATCCGGATACGCGAACTCGTTGAGGTTGAAAATGACTCTGCAGATTTGAACGAGGGCTCTATATTCGGGTGACGTGGCCAACTTTCCATCCGCATCCTCTTCCCTGAACTTTTTTGTTTCCGTAGCAAGAAAGTCAGTCATAACTTGCAACTCCGTGGCTGTTGGTTCACGGCAAAGTGCAAGTTTAAATGCAAGCGTTATTTGCGCTGCTGAGCCATCACCGGCTTCAGTTTCTAATCGTTTGGCAAAGTACTCTGCCTGTCGATTAACGAACTTGCCGTTAAAGAGAGTCAACGCCTGAGGCGCTACGCTGGTAACAATCCTTTGTGGCGTGGATTTGGTCGTATCACATAAATCCAGAACTTCTAAAAATGGCACAATCAGTGACCGCTTTACATAACTGTATATGGTGCGTCGATTTGCCTCTTCTTCATTAAACGCAGGCCAGATTTTCTGTTTGTCAGCATGGTTATCTAGAGCGTCGGACGGCACATATGGGTACATGCTGGGGCCATACATCTTCCGATTGATTTGGCCACTGACTGCCAAAATACTATCGCGGATCGCTTCAACCTCTAGTCGGCGATACGGGCGTCTCCACAGTAAGTTGTTTTCCGGATCTTCTGCAGCATATGACTCGTTCCATTCTGAGCTCATGCGATACGCATTACTCGAGAGAATCAATGCATGTAGCTTTTTCAGAGACCATTCGCCTTCATTGACAAACCAATCTGCCAACCAGTCAAGTAACGCTTCGTGTGTCGGAGCTGCGCCCATTACACCGAAGTCGTTCGGTGTGCGAACAATACCAACGCCAAAGTGATGTTGCCAAACACGATTAACCAACACTCTCGCGGTCAGTGGGTTGGCATCACTGGCAATCCAATTCGCCAACGCCAATCTTCGACCGGTCGTGTGGTTTGTAGGATTATCAAAATCTGGCTGCACGCTTGTAAGTACTGTCGGTACACCAGGTTGCACAACGGGTCCGGGACTGGACGCTTTGCCACGCACGAGGAGATTTGTTTCCGGTACGTTTTCAAGAGACTCGGTAAAGAAGTATCCACGCGGTAAATCGGGTGTTTCTTCTCTTAGGGCTTTGATAGCCTGCTTCGCCTGAGATAGTTGGTCCCGTTGTTCGTCGTTCAACCCGGAATCTGCATCTGCTGCAATCTCGTTGCGTTTGCTTGCAATCAACTTAACAGCATCTGAATCTCGATCGCCAGCCGGGGTCTTAAGTGCCTTCTGGATTGCCTCATCCAGTTTGGATGTGCCATCTTGTATACGCTTCAGAGCAACCGCCAAATTGATCGAGTCGATGTTACTGTTATGCTTTGCAATCTCACCATTTCGCTTCTGCTCATTGGCCAGTTGCTCAACACTACCAGCCGGCAAATCCAGATCCGACCTTCCGGATTGCGGTCGCGTTAGCGGATTGAAGATCGCGATCATCTTGTAATAGTCATGTTGCGTGAGTGCTTCAAACTTGTGATCGTGACAGCGGGCACAAGCAAGGGTGATCCCAAGAAAAACCTGACTCGTTGTGTTAAGCATGTCGTCGAGTTGATCGAACCGATCTTCAGCGAAATCAGCAGGCTCATCGTCAAATGGTCCCAGCCGATAGTAACCAGTAGCAATCACCGTACGTGAGTCAGCAGTTTCCAATTCATCGCCAGCAAGTTGTTCGAGGATGAATTGATTGAAGGGTACATCATCGTTGAATGCTCGAATGATGTAGTCACGATATCTCCAAACATTTGGTTTCATACCATCACGTTCGTACCCGTTTGTTTCTGCATATCGCACGATATCCAACCAATGGCGAGCCCATCGTTCTCCGTATGCTTCACTTGCCAACAGTTTTTTTACTAGGTCATCAAATTGTTCCGGATCGCTGTTTGCATCGATGGCTGCCTGTTGCTTGAGCGTAGGTGGTAAACCGGTTAGCCCCAGATAGAGACGTCGCCCAAGCGTTCCTGGAACAGCGGCAGGTGCAGGCTTCCAACCCTTTCGTTCCAACTTTTGCAGGATAAACGCGTCGATGGGATTTCTTACCCAACGATCATTTTTCACTTGGGGAACGTCAGGCCGTTCGACTTTTTTGAATGCCCAGTGATCACGATCATCCTGCGTGATCTTTGCATCGCTCGCTTTAAGGTCAATGCCCACCTCCGGCATTTCGCCAGGCTCTTCAGCCAGCAGTGGAAAGCATATAAGTAGACAGAGCGTTATAGAAAGTGATCTTTTCATTTTACTTTCGACGTTGGTCGATGATC
>MDTE01019791.1_pt1 | contig 38819 bp, 44 predicted proteins | sample 811231 | NCBI WGS metagenome assembly MDTE01 (sample SAMN05326651, study PRJNA326480) | marine metagenome | isolation source: seawater | place: Indian Ocean: Red Sea | collected 2010 | reverse complement strand
GGCGGGTTCGATCCGCTCGGACGAATGATGTTATCCAGCCAAAGCTACCGTGATATTACGGCCGAGATGAAAAATCTCGCGGTCGAACTTTGCGGAGGGCGACTATTGTTTACTCACGAAGGTGGCTATGCTCCGGTTCATGTCCCATTTTGTGCCAACGCAGTAATTGAGGAGCTTTGCGGGCTTAAACCCATCGCCGAGGATCCATTTGTTGATTTCCTCGAAGGAATGGGTGGGCACCAGCTTTATCCACATCAGGAAAATATCATTAATGAAGCAGCGCAACTCGCGGCGAATATTGAAAAATAACTCTTATTTGTTTAGCAATTGGTGTTATCTTGAAGCAGGTATTACCTAGAAAATAAGCATATAATATAATGAAAAAACACCTTCTTATAAGAGCTCGATAAACTCCGCTTGTATGTGCCATAAAAAGCGTTTGAGATGTATTCATTAGGCCAACATATGGCATTAACAAAACGATGAAACCTCAATTCATGCACGCTAAGGCTTTGCGTATTAGTCCAAGTATTTCACATCTCTAATTTATTGCCAATTGAACTTATTTAGTTAAAGGGGCCCCATTAAACGTTTCCAAAGCCGTAATCTCTTCAACTGGTCTGCGGCTTAGTTTTGTGAGTTGCTTTTTTGGTCGACCCATTGGCACGAGAGCGCAAACAGCAAAATTGCTTGGGATGTGAAACATATCCTTTATGAAGGGCTCTTGAGCAATGGGCAATGTTGTAATTGAGCCACCAAACCCTAGCTGCCGCGCCGCCATTAGAACATTCCAAACAAATGGATAGATTGAGGCTCCACTAATCACTCCCACCCGATCAAGCTCACTATCCATCGAAGCCACGAGCTCCAGGTTTACGAGAAATAAAAGCACCACCTGGGCACTTTTATACTGGTCAAATAGCATCTCCGGGACGACGGCCTGTTCTATTTGACTGGGGGTCACTTTGGTAGGAATAACGGTATTCCATGGACTTTCACCTATTTGCATTTGGGCGACATACTTTTTTGCGGCTGGCTCCACAATCTTGGCTAGTTGTGCACGAGCTTCGCGATCTCGAACAATAATTACCTTATTACCCTGGCGATTTCCGCCACTCGGGGCAAAACGAGCATTGTCAAGTATCTCAAAAATAACGTCGTCAGGTAACGGATCGTCAGTAAAATCTCGTGCAGCAAATGTGGATCTCATAACTTCATAAAGTTGCACGCCAATTCTCCCTGTTTAGTAACTATTAGGATTTCAGTAAAATTTCTGCCAAGAATGATAACCTCATTCTCGAAATTCTCATGTGCAAGCGCCTACTAGGTTGCAAGCAAACTACCGAGAATTTTCTTCGCGACTATGATGCTATCTCCATCGGGTGGCAATTAGGAGTCAAACGCTTCAAAAATCTGGGTTTTCTTGACCGCTGCTAGATCTAGCATCTTAATCTTACTCTCCTGGACCTCTTGATCATCGATGTCACTCCAGGTTACGGCCAATAACCATTCAATTATAACGCGTATTCGTGTTGTAGGTCCTTGTGAATACTGGCACAACTCTTCAATATACCGCCCAATTGCCCGCCCACGGACTGTCCTGCTAAGTAGTTTACAGTACGCCGAAGGCTGGGCAGCTGTCTCGGCAGTACAATATAGGGAGCGCTTCATGCATCTGACGGTTCGAGAAGAAGAGCGAATTCAGTTATGGGCGGCGGCTGAAATGGCCCGCCGGCGCCTTGAGCGCGGGGTCAAGCTCAATTACCCCGAGACTGTTGCACTGATCTGTGACGAAATCTTAGAACGCGCACGCGAAGGCAGCATTCCCATGCTGACAGACATGATGGAATATGGCGCAACGATAGTTAAGAAAGCTGACGTTATGGATGGCGTGGCAGACATGCTGAAGATCGTCCAGGTCGAAGCTGTATTTCCCGACGGCACAAAGCTCGTCACCGTCATGAACCCTGTTCGCGACTAGACAAGGAAGAGCGAAAATTATGGCTGCTAAACGAAGTTGGTCGCCTCCACCTATTCCCAAATCCGTCGTGCCAAAGGAGGCCTTTGATGTCGGCATGCCAGAGAAGTGCGGACATATCGAATTCGCCAAAGGTGATATCGAAATCAACGCCGGTCGGCCAAGCAGAAAGATCATTATGGTCAACACCGGTGACCGGCCAATCCAAATCGGAGCACATTATCACCTTGCAGAGTGCAACAAAGCCATGGCGTTCGACCGCGAGGCAGCGTTCGGAATGCGACTCGACGTTCCTAGCGGCTCCGCCGTTCGCTTTGAACCGGGCCAAAGCCGCAAAGTCCAAATTACCGGCTATGTTGGGCGCCAGGTGGCCTATGGCATGAACAACATGACCAACGGCTCAATGCGCTCTGATATTATAAAAGACCAAACCATGAGGCGGTTGCGCACCGAGGGCTACTGCTTCGAGGGCGAGCGCTTTCCGGTGCAGAAATCACCAGACGCAAAATACGCCAAGAAGTCGAAAGCCAAATCGAAGAAATAACGCGGCAACCTGGCTTGGCGCCGGGAGGGAGTGCAAGTGATGAGTATGAACATCAAACGGCCTGATTACGCGGCACAATATGGTCCGACTACTGGCGACAAGATCTATCTTGCCGATACCGGGCTGGTTGCTGAGATTGAACACGACTACACCACCTATGGTGATGAACTGGTGTTCGGTGGTGGCAAAACCATCCGCGATGGCATGGGCCAGGCGTCAAAATGGAAGCAAAGCGACGGCGGCCTCGACATGGTGATCACAAATGCAGTGATCATTGACCCGATACTTGGCATCATCAAAGGAGATATCGGCGTACTCGACGGTAAAATCGTAGGTGTTGGCAAGGCAGGCAATCCGGACACCATGAATATAACCCCGGGACTAATCATCTCACCCAACACTGACATCCTATCGGTCGAGGGCATGATCTGTACGCCTGGTTTCCTTGATATACATCCGCACTTTGATTCCGTGCAGCAGCTCTATGAATATCAGAATGCTGGCTTTACTACGGTTATCGGTGGTGGCTCTGGACCGAAGACGGTGGGCATCGAATGTCCTGGTGTGTTCAATCTTCAGCGCATGCTTGAGGCCATGGCCGATTTCCCACTAAATTATGGCAATTTTGGCAAGGGGAATGCGGCTACCCGCGGATCTCTAGAGGAGCAAATCCTCGCCGGCGCGACAGGTCTTAAGATTCACGAGGATTGGTCCTCCTCCCCGGCAGCGATTGAGACCTGTATGGAACTAGCAGACGAATATGATTTTCAAGTTCAGATCCACGCCGACACCCTAAACGAGACCGGCTATTACGAAGATACAGTGGCCGCAATCAATGGCCGGGTTATGCATATCTATCATTGTGAGGGTGCAGGCGGCGGCAACGCGCCGGACATGATGCGCATTACCGGTGAGCCCAATCTAATGCCAAGTTCAACTAATCCAACTAACCCGTTTTCGATTAATACCTATGACGAAGAGATCGACATGCTGATTACATGTCATAATCTCAACAAGAATGTACCGACAGATATAGCCTTCATTCAGGGTAGGGCCCGCGCCGAAACCATGCGCGCGGAGGATGTTTTGCATGATCGCGGAGCGATCAGCATGATTGGCTCTGACAGCCAGGGCGTTGGCCGCGCGGCGGAGAGCGCCCAGCGCTCTTTCCAACTCGCGGCAGTAAACAAAGTGCGGTTTGGTGCGCTGCCGGAGGATTCGCCCGGCAACGATAATTTTCGCATCAAGCGATACCTCGCCAAAGTCACAATTAACCCGGCGGTTTGTTTCGGCGTTGACAGTTATGTCGGATCTATAACACCAGGGAAAATTGCTGATTTGGTGTTCTGGCGACCCGAGTTCTTTATTGCCAAACCAGAGGTAACGCTAAAGGGCGGTTTTATTTCGCATTCAGTGATGGGTGATCCGTCGGGCTCGCTGATGACTGGTCAACCGCTCAAATACCGTCCGCAGTACGGTTCCTATGGGGCCAATCCTGCTCGTACTAGCCTCTCCTTCGTCACCAAAGCAGCGATTGAAAATGGGCTAGAAGACAAGCTGCGCACCCATCAAACCCTGGTGCCAGTGAAGCGCACACGGACGATTTCTAAGCGAGACATGGTTCATAACGACTACATGCCCAACATTGAGATCGATCCAGAAACTTATAATGTTTATGTGGATGGTGAACGCATTACTGTGCAACCGGCTAAAACCCTGCCCCTTACACAGCTGTTTTACTTCCGTTGAAGGCAACCCAGCTTGCAGAGTAGGACATGTCCGTTATTACTAAGGTGCTTGGCACCCTGGGAGATTTTGGCACGCAAATTCGCGACCATGATCCGCTCTTACTAACCTCAGATGAACGAGCAAGCTCACATATGGTGGGCTATACAAAACGTGGCCGTGATTTGCGTATTTCCATGCCGCGTGGGACAGAGCTCAATGACGGGGACGTGCTGGCGCTTGAAGACGGCACCACCATCGTTGTTGAAGCCGCACCGGAAGAGCTCTTCGCGATAAGCCCTGATAGCGCCTATTATTGGGGCGTAGTCGGCTATCAACTAGGCAATTTACACCGTCCAGTGCGCTTTACCGACGACGCGATGCTGACCCCGGCGGACGCCATGGTAGCTGATTTACTTACCCGCCTCGGCATCATATATGAGCAGAAGACTATGCCTTTCGTCGGCAAGCGTTATGGCTCCCATACTGGGGGGCACCACCATGAGCTTTAAACCAACTGAGCAACTGCTTTACTTCCTTCAAGTGTCTAACGCTTCCTTTCCAACCGGCGCGTTCAACCATTCCTATGGTTTCGAAACTTGGATAGATAGCGAATTGATCTCCGACGCAGCTTCTTTTGAGATTGCTTGCAGAGATTGGCTCATTTATGGCATCGCAAGCGCTGATGGAGCCGCGGTAGCACACGCACACCGTGCCATGAAAGCCAATGATGTTAACGCACTCGTGGCGCTCGACGACTTGGTTGGTGCACTTAAATTGAGCCGCGAGGCCCGTGAAGCTTCGGATAAAACAGGCCATGCCACGCTAGCAGCCGTGCGAGACATTTTCGAGCCAAAGCGTCTTGCGCAATTTGAAGAAGCGATCAAGGCGGGACGTTGTAGCGGTCATCAGGCAGTTGTTTTTGGCGCGGCAGCGGGCGATATGGATCTGCCAGAAAAAGACACGGTCCTAGCCTTTCTCCAAGCTGCGGTTTCCAATCTAGCGGGCGTCGCCTCACGCATTATTCCGCTTGGCCAAGTCGAGACCCAACGCGTTGTGCTTAATGCCTGGCCGCTGCTACTCGAAGCCACTCAACAAGCACAGAATACTCAACTGGATGAGATGGGTAATGCCATGACGTCGCTCGACATCGCCAGCATGAGACACGAGCGCTTGCACACCCGTCTCTGCATGTCATGAAACCCCGTACCAGTTAACAGAGAAAGAAAGAAGAAATGCGCAAACCAGTTAGAATCGGTATCGGTGGTCCCGTCGGCTCAGGCAAAACGGCGCTTCTCGTGGCACTTTGCCGTGAGATGGGCGGCCACCATTCCCTTGCCGCCATCACCAATGATATTTACACCAAAGAAGATGCCGAATTTGTTGTAAAAAGCGGCGCCATTGCACCCGAGCGTGTCGCCGGAGTTGAGACCGGTGGCTGCCCGCATACCGCGATTCGTGAGGACGTATCGATGAATGTTCATGCCATCGAGGAGATGACGGCCACGCATGCTAATCTTGACATAATCTTCGTTGAAAGCGGTGGTGACAATCTTGCAGCTACCTTTAGCCCGGAACTGGTGGACAGCCACATCTATGTCATCGACGTAGCAGAAGGCGACAAAATTCCGCGAAAAGGCGGCCCCGGCATCACAAAATCACCACTCTTGGTCATCAACAAAATTGATCTCGCGCCCCATGTTGGCGCAGACCTAGATGTGATGGACAGGGATTCTAAGAAAATGCGTGGTGCGAAGCCCTATTATTTTACCAATATGCGGGACGGCGTTGGTCTCAACAAAGTAATAACTTGGATTGAGCGTGACGTACTACTTCTCGAAGGTGGCAATTCAGATGTATCAACCAGTTCAGCCTGACCCTTCCTGGATCGTCGGCACTCACGCGTTGATGAACGTACATGCTCGTCAGCGTAACGGTCGAACAGAGATTGACCCCCATAGCTGGCGGATTCCCTTTCAGTGGCAAGGCTATCACTATCAAGATCATGACGACGAGCCGTTCATGCTACTGCTTAACTCCGCCGGTGGCTTTGTAGAGGGTGACGTATCAGAGTTTCATGCAACGCTCGACGCTAATACCCGTGCACTCTTCACTACCACCGCCTCGGCTAAATTTTATAAATGCCTGAACCACAAAACCTCACGCGAAATCGTCGATATCCTAGTCGGTCCGGGTGCACTGCTGGAATATTTGCCAGATGAGGCTATACCCTTTGAACACAGCCGAGTACAGCGCATCAATCGAATTACGATAGATCAAAGCTCTCGGATGTTCGCAACGGATATGATCTCTGCGGGGCGCATTCATTACGGGGATGGCGAGGTCTTTGATTTCGACGGTTTGATCTCTGAATTCGAAATCCGCCTGGGCGAGCGCACCATTGCCCTTGACCGGCTGCGCGCGACCACGCCGGAAGCTATCTCTGCTCTGCCACGTCTTTGGCACGGTGCATTTCACATGGCTACCGTCTTTGCCTATGCGCCAGACCTACCGAATGGAATGGAAGATGAGGTTCTGGCAAATTGTTCAGAAGTCCCAGAGACAGAAACTGGGGTAAGCCGCATCGAGAATTTAGTGATACTGCGAATTCTCTCGGAGGAAACTTGGCAGGCTCATGAAGCGATTTACAACGCCTGGCAGGCACTTCGTCCAGCAGTTGCAGGCAAACATGCCCGACCAATCAGTAAATGCTGAATCTTTGTTCGCGGAGCAATTGCAAATCTCCTGACACAAAAATTGAAGCATGCCAGCACAACTACTGAAAATGTTTTTCCACAAATTCGTGACAGGCGGCAAGTCATACAGGCAGCCGCCAAAATTTTCAGATGCGATTACACCTCACTAAGCCATAACCACTTGGTTTAGTTTACTAACCTGCACTCACTCAGCCTTATTTACCATGATATAAACGTTAATTTTATTAATACTGGATATTATTGTGTATATATTATAATTGTGTATATATTAGTTATAATAAAAATATTACTTATATTATATGTTAATTAAGTGGTAAGAAATGCGCCATTATCCAGCGTTTCTCGATATCAAAAACCGGCCCTGCTTAGTAGTAGGCGGTGGCGGTTCCGCTTTAGCAAAGGCTCGCCTGCTGCGCCGTGCCGGCGCCAAGGTCACGGTCATAGCGCCAACTTTTTGTGCAGGACTACGTGCCCTCGGTTCGAGGAACGAAGTAACACTGCATCCCCGTAAATTTATTGAACGGGATGCTGCAGGTTACGTATTAATCCATGCCACCAGTGGCATCGCGAACTTAGACGAAGCAGTCGCACGTGCCGCTCAAACAAACAATATTCTCGTAAATGTGGTCGACTGCTCAGAGCTTTCAAGCTTCGTCATGCCAGCGATCGTAGATCGAGGAACGATCGTGGTTGGCATCTCTTCTGGCGGTGCGTCCCCATTTCTGGCCCGCCGCGTGCGAGCAGAGATCGAAGCGTTACTTCCACATGGCCTCAGTCAGCTCGCCGATTTTGCCAAATCCTTCCGCTCTGCCGTGCGAGCGACCTTTGACGATTTAGAAACACGCCTGCGTTTCTGGGAAGGATTTTTTGATGGGCCACTCGCAGAGGCAATTATCGATGGGCAGCCGAGCGATGCACGCGCGAAAATGCTTTCACTTGTAAACGGAGCGCAGCTTCCGCCCACAGGGGACATCTATGAAATCATAGTCGACCTTACGGCGCCGGACCTACTCACGCTTCGCGATATACGCCGCATAGCCCGCGCCGATGTGATAGTACGTGACTTAACCATTGGCCCTAGTGTTCTCGATCATGCCCGTCGCGATGCACTCTTCGTTGAATCTCTGGACGGCATCAACCTCATCAATCAACGGGTGGTGCATCTCACCACTCACACACAAACCCAGCGCGCCGCAAGCTGAAAGAGGCGGTACCTTGAAATTAGAAATAGTTAGTGCCAACCGGCTTACGGACGGTCGCGTGGTTTATCTCTCGCACGGAGGTCGTTGGTCTGAAAAAATTGTCGACGGACGCACCGCCAGAAACGATAAAGAGAGCGCTGCACTCCTTACCGAAGCGGAGGCGAGTGTTGCGAAGTGTCTCGTCATCGACCCCTATCTCCTCACTATTTCTGACGAAACCGGGGCCTTCACGGCAATGCGGTTGCGCGAACGTATCCGCCAGTTTGGTCCCAAACAAAACCAAACACCCGGTCAATCGGTGTAAGCCCGGTCCTAATCATGTATCGCTATGACGAATTCGACCAGACCTTCGTGCGCCAGCGCGTTGCGCAATTCCGAGACCAAGTAGCACGCAGATTATCGGGCGATCTGAGTGAGGAGGAATTCAAGCCACTCCGCTTGATGAACGGACTTTATCTTCAACTACATGCCTATATGCTGCGCGTGGCCATCCCGTACGGTACCTTTTGCTCTCGTCAGATGCGCCAGCTTGCAGATATCTCACGGCACTATGACCGGGGTTATGGCCATTTCACCACGCGCCAGAACATTCAATTCAATTGGGTCAAGCTCGACGAAGTGCCCGACATCCTCGCCGCACTTGCCGAGGTCGAGATGCACGCAATTCAGACCAGTGGCAACTGCATCCGCAATGTCACCGCAGATCCATTTGCCGGAGCAGCGGCAGACGAGATTGAAGATGCTCGGATCTGGTGCGAAATCATTCGCCAATGGTCGACTCTTCATCCTGAATTTTCCTTCCTTCCGCGCAAATTCAAGATCTCAGTGAATGGCGCAATAGAGGACAGAGCAGCGCTAAGGGTTCACGATATCGGTCTACAGTTGAAGCAAAATGACACCGGAGAGATCGGCTTCGAAGTGATGGTCGGTGGCGGTCAAGGGCGGACTCCGATGATCGCAAAATCGATCCGCAGTTTTCTTCCTAAGGAGGAATTGCTTTCTTATCTGGAATCCATACTCCGCGTCTATAATCTCCTGGGCCGGCGCGACAACAAATACAAAGCACGCATCAAAATTCTCGTTCATGATCTCGGAGCTGAGACCCTGGCCAATATGGTAGAGCGTGAATGGCAGCAGTTGCGCGAGGGCTATGTCAATTTACCTGATTCGGAATTGGCGCGCATCGCATGCTACTTTGCCCCACCCGACCTTGAGGACGCTGCCGAAACCGATAACGGCCTCGACAGAGCACGCCGAGCCAACGGTCAATTCGAGTCCTGGCTGGAACACAATGTTAATGCTCACAAGCAGCCTGGCTATGCCATCGTCACAATATCCCTCAAGCCCGAAGGCGGCGTACCGGGGGATATCGACGCCGATCAGATGGAAGTGGTAGCAGATCTAGCGCAGCGCTTCAGCCACGACGAGTTGCGCGCGACCTATCAGCAGAATCTGGTTTTACCGCATGTAAGGAAGCGTGATCTCCATGTGGTTTGGCGTCTGTTGGCTGCTCACGGACTTTCCACAGCGAATCATGGTCTTATCAGCGATATTATCGCCTGCCCTGGTATGGATTATTGCAGCCTCGCCACAGCGCGCTCGATTCCAGTAGCCCAGTCAATCAGCCGACGCTTCAATGACCTAACGCGACAGAAGAACATCGGTGATCTCAGACTCAATATATCGGGCTGCATCAATGCATGTGGCCATCATCACGTCGGTAATATCGGCATTCTCGGATTGGAAAAGAACGGAGCTGAGAACTATCAGATCACTCTAGGCGGACGCTCCGATAGGAGTGCAGCAATTGGCGAGATTATCGGGCCAGCATTCTCTGCCGAGAAGATCGCCGATGCAGTGGAGACTGTGATCGACACCTATCTTGATCTGCGACAACCTGGCGAACGATTTGTTGATGCATATGCCCGGCTGGGCCGCGGTCCCTTCAAAGAGCGTCTCTATGCCACTCATTAAAAACGGTGCAATCACTGACGACCCATGGCAGTTTCCAGCCGAGGACGGACCCATACCGGAAACAGGTTCTGTTGCGGTTTCCCTCACTCAATGGCAGCGTGAGAAAGCAGCACTTTTAGCACGCAGCACACCCCTCGGCCTGCTGCTTACGGGCAATGATTCACTTGATAACATTGTGCCGAATATCACGGCGTACGATCTTATTGCGTTCGTCTTTCCGACCTTCCAGGACGGACGACCCTATAGCATGGCGAGACTGTTGCGCGAGCGGTACGGCTATACTGGGGAACTGCGTGCCACCGGCGATGTTTCTCGCGACCAATTCCTATTTATGTATCGCTGCGGTTTCGATGCCTTTGAGGTCTCAGCGGGCAACGTGATTGAAGATTGGTTGCGCGCAGTTTCTGAGATTTCAATATGGTATCAACCGACGAATGATCCGCGTAGTGCGCTGACGACCCTTCGCCATAAACTTCACGCACTGGAATAGGAAAACAATCATGAACGGATTCGTCGAACCGACCCGGCCCGACCATTCAGCGCTCACAGGGGCGGCGGAACGTGCAAAAGCGCTCCGGGAGCGCTATAGCCAACTCGAGAGCGAGTCGCTACTCCGCGTAATGCTGGAGATGGAATACAAAGGGCGTATCGCCCTGGTTTCGTCCTTTGGTGCCGAGGCGGTGATACTACTGGATATGGTGGCACGGATCGATCCAGCCACGCCAATTCTCTTCATCGATACAGGCAAACTTTTTCACGAGACCCTGACCTATCGCGATGTCGTAGTGCGTCAGCTTGGCCTCATGGATGTGCGCACACTAAAACCGACCTCTTTCGATATCACCAGCCATGATCCAGATGGCAAGATATGGCAGCGCAATCCCAACCTGTGCTGCTATTTACGCAAGGTGCTGCCCCTCGAGCGTGCGCTTTCGGGTTTCGACGCATGGATTACTGGACGTAAACGCGCGCAAGGTGGTGAGCGCACCGAACTGAGAAATATCGAGGCGGTCGACGGCCGCATCTGCTTTAATCCGCTGGCGCACTGGAGTGAGGAGGATGTCGAGAATGCCTTTCAATTCCTCAATCTGCCGCGACATCCCTTGTTTAATGATGGCTATAATTCGATCGGCTGCGCGCCCTGCACCGCGCCAAGCTCGCCAGATACGGAAGCCCGAGCCGGGCGCTGGCTTGGTAGCACGAAAAGCGAATGCGGAATCCATCAAGCACGCTGGTCGCCAAGCCGCCTGAAAAACAATCCGCACACGAAATTTCCTTCTAGCCTCTGAACCGAATACCGCCATAACTAATCCGGGCTGGGCATTTCAAATAGTTACAAGGCTAGGGACACGGAAGTTGACAGCCGTCTACCCACCCGGAACACTCGGCACTGACCATGTCACCCGAACTCCATAACAGTGCGTGTCCGCATGATTGCCCTTCCACCTGTGCGTTAGAGGTGGAGAAACTGGACGATTTCACCATCGGTCGCATACGCGGTGCGCGCGATAACAGCTACACCGCCGGCACTATTTGCGCCAAGGTTGCTCGCTATGCAGAGCGCCTGCATCATCCCGGTCGCCTGCTGACGCCCTTGCAACGGAAAGGTACCAAGGGAGACGGCCTGTTCCGCCCTATCTCCTGGGATTCAGCACTTGACGAGATTTGCGAAGCGTTTCTCATGGCAGAGCGACGCTATGGCGCAGAAAGCGTCTGGCCATATTATTTTGCTGGCACAATGGGACTCTTACAGCGCGACGGAATTAATCGTTTGCGCAACGCCAAGGGCTATTCCCTCTTTCACACCACCATTTGCGTCAATATGGCCTGGCTCGGCTTCGAAGCCGGAACTGGAAAGCTCCAAGGTGTCGACCCACGAGAAATGGCGAAATCAGATCTAGTCGTAATCTGGGGCACCAACGCTGCAGCAACTCAGGTAAACGTCATGCACCATGCAGTGCAAGCGCGAAAACGGCGCGGCGCAACCATCGTCGTTATCGATCCTTATCGTAATGCTACAGCACGCCAGGCAGATATGCATCTCTGCGTCCGGCCGGGCACTGATGGTGCACTTGCTTGTGCAGTGATGCATGTGCTCTTCCGAGACGGCATGGCGGATTGGGAATATATGGAACGCTATGCCGACTCACCGCACGAATTGGAGGCACACCTCAAGAGTCGCGGGCCAGATTGGGCAAGTCCAATCACCGGCCTCTCGGTCGAAGAGATCGAGGCATTCGCAAAGATGGTAGGGATAACAAAGCGCACATATTTTCGTCTGGGTTTTGGTTTTACCAGAAGCCGCAACGGCCCGGTCAATATGCATGCTGCTGCGTCAATAGCGACTGTCAGCGGTGCCTGGCAATATGAGGGCGGCGGTGCCTTTAAGAATAATGAAGGCATCTATTCTTGGAATAAATCTCTGATAGAGGGGAAAGAGCATTACGATCCGTCTGTGCGCCTCCTCGACCAGTCACGAATCGGCGCAATTCTGACCGGTGAAAAGAAGGACCTTGGCGGCGGTCCACCAGTCAAAGCACTCCTGATTCAGAATACCAACCCGATGGTGGTTGCGCCTGACCTTAATAAGGTTCATGCAGGGTTTGCCCGGGAGGATTTGTTCACCTGCGTACATGAACAACTGCTGACTGACACCGCCAAGATGGCTGATATCGTCCTGCCGGCAACCGCCTTCCTAGAGCATAGCGATATCTATCAGGCAGGCGGCCACCAACATGTGCAGTTGGGGAAGAAGATCATAGAGCCACCTGGCAAAGCACGTGACAATCACTTCGTTATTTGTGAGATCGCCAAACGGGTTGGCGCCAAGCATCCAGGATTTGAAATGACAGCTGATGAAATAATTGCTGCCACCCTTAATGCCTCCGGCATGCCTAATTCGAATAAACTCGCCGGGATGCGCTGGTTTGATTGCCAACCAAGCTTCGAAGAAGCGCATTATCTGAACGGTTTCGCCCATGATGACGGCAGGTTCCATTTTCGCCCTAATTGGGCCGAGTTTGCTCCCAATGCCTGGACGACAGCGGGGTGCTCACACGGTGTGACCGACGCTGCGGGAATGCCAGAATTTCCTGACCACTGGGCGGTGACAGAAGCGGCGAGCACAGCATTACCCTTCCGACTGATAACCGCACCAGCGCGGAATTTCCTCAACTCCTCCTTTACCGAGACGCCAACTTCTCGCCGACAGGAACGCCGCCCCAGCGTGCTGCTTCACCCCAAGGATGCAGCGAAACAAGGTATCGCAAGTGGCGACCGCGTTTGCCTCGCCAATGAACGCGGCTCGGTGGTGCTCCATGCCGAGTTGTTTGACGGCTTGCAACCCGGTGTGTTGGTAGTCGAGAGCATTTGGCCGAATGATGCCTTCGAGGGCGGAATCGGCATCAACGCTCTGACTGGCGCTGACCCGGTGAAGCCGATAGGCGGTGCCGCTTTTCACGACAACGCTGTGAGCCTCGTCCTAGTCGATGAAGTATGAGCAATACGAAATCTGCAGCGATGCAGCGCAAGGTCGGGCCGCTCGCAATCATTCTTCTGTTCACCGCCGGACTGGTCTACAGCCTCTTATTCCCGGCTAACCGGATCGCTTCCGAGAATGGCGTACCAGCACTCGGATATGTACTGTGGATATCACTCGGCGGCGGAGCGCTAATGCTTCTAGCCTGCGCCCTCTGCGGCAACTTGCCGCGCATTGAGCGCCGCTATCTGGTGACCTATTTCGTCGGTGGTGCACTCAGCATCGCCGCACCCATGACTCTTTTAGCGCTCGCAGCACCCCACCTACCTTCGAGCGTAATCACAATGATCGTTGTCCTCTCACCGCTGCTCAGCTACCTGTTTGCACTACCGGTGAAGCTCGAACGCTTCCGTTGGCTTAGCATCGCTGGACTGCTCTCGGCGTTGAGTGGCGTGCTGCTGATTCTACTCCCCGAAGCAAGCCTTCCCGGACCCGACATGGTGGGATGGGTGCTCCTTACCCTGCTTACGCCGGTCTCCTTTGCGTTCTTCAACATTTTCATCGACCTCTACGCACCTCCGAAGGAAAGCGGACTGCAACTAGGAACCGGTACGCTGCTTGGGGCCAGCCTAATCATGCTACCTATAACCGCCATCGCGGGTGATTTTTACCTATTTCCTGGGTATAGCAGCGAGGGTGATTTCGCCGTGCTTTGCGCCATCCTGATCAACGCACTCAGATGGTGGCTGATGTTCATCATTATCCGCATGTCGGGTGCAATTTTCGTCTCGCAGACCGCCTATATTATCGTCCTGGCCGGCTTTGCCTGGGAGGCGCTGTTTTTCGCCAGCGTCTTAAGCTCCTTTATTTGGGCCGCGGCAGCGCTTCTACTGGTTGGCCTGGCCGCGAATACCTATTCAAAAACACGCGAGCAGCGCGGCATGAGCATTTCAACCTAGAGAAATTCCACATAAGTCTTGCGCTCGCCGTCATGCACAGTGCGGCGGAAGGCGTCATATTCATGTCGTTTCACCACACTATAATTACGGCAAAACTCCTCGCCTAGCGCCTCTTTAACCCAGTCCGACCCATCAAACGCATCGAGTGCCTTGCCCCAATCGTCTGGCAGGCGCTTGACGTTTTGCTCATCAAGGTCACCGCTCGACGCAGCGCCGGGATCTATATTTTTGGCGATCCCATCGAGCCCGGCAGCAAGGTATGCAGCAAAAGCCAGATGGACATGGATATCGCCGCCGCAAACGCGCAGTTCGGCGCGCGTTGCCTCAGGCGTTTCGTTCAAGACGCGGATGGCCGTAGTACGATTATCGATGCCCCAAACGAGAGAAATCGGCGCAAAATTGGCTGGAACCAGGCGACGGTATGAATTGGCATTGGGAAAAAATATGGCTGTCAACTCCGGCATGTGCTTGATCACGCCACCAATAAAATAGCGGCAGGTATCACTGATATGGTCGGGCTGTTCGGGTGCAGCAAAAATGTTCTTTCCATCCTTATCGGTAAGCGACATGTGGATATGGCAAGAATTTCCGGTCACACCGTCGAACGGCTTTGCCATGAAAGTAATGCGCCGTCCCATATTCATCGCGGCCTCTTTCAAGGTGGCACGAAAGAGATGCCCATCATCCGCCATGCGGCGGATTTCCCGGTAGCGCATAGTCACTTCGTATTGGCCAGGACCGTACTCGTAATGACTGTTCTCCAGTTGGCCGTGCGACGAAGCGGCTTCGAGAAGCGTCAATTCCTCGGCAAGGAACTCCGTGCGTTTCTGCATCGAGTAACATTGCAGTCCCTCATCTATGAGCTCATGATTTTCATTCAACAGGTAGAATTCGAACTCCGGCGCCGCATAAGCACTGAAACCCATATCAGCAGCGCGCTGGGTCACCCGCTCCAATACATTTCGCGGGCAGCCCTCGAGGCTCGTACCATTGGGCCAAACAACCTTTCCCATAACCTGCGCAGCACCACCTTCGTGCCGCAACAGACGGAGAGTTGACAGGTCCGGTTTAACGATCAAATCGCCATAGCCAATGGATTCGGCATAATCTGTTCCCATCACCACATCTGCGGTGACGGAAAATGCGAAGACTGTCGCGCAGAAAGCGACGCCATGGTTTAGTACATGCTCAAACTGCGTGAGGGCTACAGCTTTGCCACGCGCGATCCCAGCATAATCGGTATATTCGACTCGAATACGCTCTACTCCGCTGTCACGCAGCCACGCCATGACATCTTCCTCACCGCCAGTAAAGAACACCGGCCAATCGCCGTCCACATCCATGGCTCAGCCTCACCTATTTATTCTTTTGAGGTTGAGAAGATAGCTTAACAAGCCACAACGCGTCGAGCCTACGTTGCTGTGAACAGGAACGGTCGATAGGCTGTCGCGCCACCGAAAATTGGGTAGGCAGTAGTGGGAGAAATACAAAATTGAAGGCTAATCACGATCACTCTCCCCACCTGAAACCCGGCATCGGTTTACTCGCGCTTATTCTCATGTTGGTTGGCGGCTCAATCGCTCCGCTCCGCTTCGTCATTAACAAATTCGCGGTTGAGGGTGGCGTGCCACCGTTTGCCTTTGCCTTTTGGCCCATGCTGTTCGCAGGGGGTCTGTTGCTCCTTATCGCGTTAGCGCGCGGTGAGCGTATGAGCATCGAGCGCACCCATCTCCGTGCCTATTTACTGACCGGTATCTTCGTACTCGGTATACCCATGGGTGTACTGACCTTTCTCGCAGACCGTTTGCCTCAGGGCTTAATCAGCATGGTCGTCATCCTCGCACCAACCATGACTTATCTCTCCGCGATTTCATTTGGCATCGATCGTTTGCGCTGGCTGTCAATTGTCGGTCTTCTTCTCGGAATTGCTGGAATCCTGGTAATTATGCTGCCGGATGTCAGCCTCCCAGAACAAGGTATGGTTTGGTGGCTGCTCCTTGCACTCCTCGCACCGATTTCACTAGGCCTCGGAAATGTGCTGACTGCGGTTACGCGCCCGCCCGCCATGCCGCCCACAGTACTCGCGGCGGGGATGATGCTATCCGGGGCTGCATTATTACTACCGGCAATGGCTTTAAGCGGACAATTCTATCTATTCAACGACTCAGCGTCGGGAACTAATTGGCATTTCCTTTATGCCACCTTGCTAAACGCTGTCTTCTACACACTTTTCCTCGAGCTGATTCGCATCTCAGGCCCGGTATTTTTTTCACAAATCAATTATGTTGCTGTGGCTACCGGTTTTGGTTGGGGTATGGTGGTGTTTGCTGAGCGCTACAGCCTTTATGTATGGGGCGGCACATTACTGATGGCTCTGAGTGTGCTGTTGCTTACCCTCGGCGCGCAGGTCAATAACAGGGAGAAACACTAAGTTTTAGCAATTGTTTCGCTAACGGTGAAAAACCTGTATTTTTTTTCTATGAACAGCGACACTCCTCGCCCCGTCCTGCAAGGCGCCGGACCGATTCATTTCTTCTTGATGATCTCGATTGGCGCGATTTACCCTCTGCTATTCACCCTCAACAATTACGCCGTCGGTTCGGGTACGCCGGCTATCGCCTTCACTTTTTGGCAAACCTTCGGTGCGGCCGTTATTTTACTCTCTATCGGCGCCGCACGGCGCGAATTACCTCGCCTCGAATGGCCGCATCTTAAGGCCTATATCATTATGGGCGCGACGGGGATCGCCGCGCCCGTCGCACTTATCACCTGGCTCTCGACCAAGTTACCGGTCGGCGTGATGTCGATCATTGTCGTGCTATCGCCGCCGATCACATATGCGCTGGCGCTTGCCTTCGGCCTGGAGAAGGTGAAGCCACTCAGCCTAGTAGGAATCGCCTGCGGTCTGGCGGGCATTCTGCTGCTAATTATTCCAGAACTAAATCTGCCAGAATCAGGCATGTTCTGGTGGTTACTCCTTGCTCTCCTCGCGCCCGCCTCCTTCGCACTAACCAACAATCTGGCGGCGCTAATCCGCCCGCCAGACTCGCCGCCGGTAAGTCTCTCTGGCGGGCTAGTGTCCGCTGCCGCCATCATGCTGGTGCCAGCAATGTTTCTATTCGGTCATGAATATGTGTTTCCCGGGCAAAACACCTGGGCGGATATCGCAATCCTTGGTGCCGCAGCCATCACTTGCCTGATGTATATTACCTTCCTCGTTATAGTTAAAGCGGCCGGGCCAGTATTCTTTTCCCAGTTCAACTATGTCATAGTTGTCGCTGGGCTTCTCTGGGGCATTCTGCTCAAGAGTGAAAGCTATGGCCTCAATGTCTGGCTCTCCGCGGCGCTCATGCTGTGCGGCGTCGCTTTCCTCTCTTGGTCAGCAAGAAGGACCTCAAGCGCCCAGTGTTAGTTGATATATTCAACGCCCCTCACACGCCAGTTGAGAGCATCCGTAAAACGATAAGACTAGGTCACCGCCTCGCGGCAATGTTGACTCTAATCATCCCCGTCATAACCGTAAGTCCGAGCAACCATACGTTCGGAATGCTCGCCTGCCTTGATTGCTTCGTATTTCCATGGATTTTCCGTGCTGACACGGCCCGGTAGTGCTTCGACCAGTACATCGTAATCGACGCCAAAGAACTGGACCAGAGAGTAGCGCTCGACCGGCTGAGTGTTGATCACTCGATGCGCAGTGGAAACGAAATAATCGTTTGTCCATTTCTGCATGAGATCACCAAGATTGACTGCGAAAGTGCCCGGGATAGCAGGTAACTCATACCAATCGCCTTCAAGAGTAAGCATTTGTAGGCCTGGCACGTCATTTTGCCAGACTGTTGTGAAGCATTCATAATCGGTGTGCGCACCTAGGCCAATATGAGCAATATCAAAATCTTTGCCTTGCGGAGGATAGTAACAAACTCGGGTTCGTGAGAGAGGCTTGTTATATTTCGATGTGAAATAACCTGGCTCTAGATCGAGCGCCAATTCGAACGCACGGTAGATGCTACGGCCTAGCTCAATCTGGCAGTCGTAATATGTTCCAAGCGCCCAGCGGAATTCTGGCGGATTGGTCGGCCAATTGTTGGGGCCGTAAAAACGCAGACCGCGGAGATAATCCGAATCATCCTCCGGCAAATCGTCCGCCATCTCGATCGCTTCGGAGATGTCATTGCCCTTCAGACTGTGATCCGCCTGAATGCCATGGAGCGGCACATAGCCGCGATGATTGGGCCATTCGAGATAATGCGTTTTCATTTTCTCTTCCAGCGGCAACGCGAAAAACCGTTTCATCGCCGAATGTGCACGGTCAATAACTGATTGGGGAAATTGGTGGTTGGTAATATAGAAATAGCCCGGCCCCGTACAAGCGTCCCTCAGTTCACCCGCTAACTCCTTATGCTCAGCCTCGTTAGCACAATAGATGCGGCCGAAATCGATGACCGGTACATCGCTCGGTTCAAGCCGAATTATCTCGCGATTATGCAAACCTCTTCGAAGCTGGAAAGGCGTATCTGGGATAACGGTTTCCATAGACTCGCTCCAAATCAGGGCAAAACCTTCCGGCCACGAAACTCCGCAAACAGGTCGAGAAACATTTTTTCCGTATCAACCATTTCGGTAAATCCTTTGTCGATACGCTTAGCATCTGACATGAGCACATCCCAGGAGGTGTCCATATTGAAATCGAAATAGGGCCAACCGGCGGTCTTTTCATAAGGCAGCTTTACCAAACCATGTTTTTCGACGATACGATCCCACACACGGCCCTTATCGAGCATCACTTTGGCTGAGATGACACGTTGCGGTTGGCCAACCTCCATACCGAAAGCGGCAGCCCAATCAGACCAGACATTAACATAACGGAATCCGTCGCCATTAGTGATGTTGAAAATCTCATTAGCAGCGTTAGGAGAAGTAGCACTCCAAACGGTCATACGTGCTAGAAGACCAGAATCGGTCACCTGGTTGAGCGCTTCGAAACCGCGGATATCACCAGGGTATTTGAGCGGCATACCGAGCTCTTTCGAGATTGCTGCATAAGTACCGAAGCACATAATCAAATTCATTGGGTTGCCAACAGCAAAGCCACACACAGCTTCCGGGCGGAGAACCGCCCAAGTCCAATCCTTGCCCTTTTGAAACTCGATCAGGAAATCCTCTTGGTCGTAGTAAAAATTAGGCGGCATGTGGCGTGAATCAGATTCTTTGGCGGGCGTCTTAAACGGACCCAACTGGCGGCCATAGGCCTTACTACCTTCCTGTAAAACGACACGCTCTAAATTGTCCGAAATTGATGACATGATAGTGACTGGGTTGGCTACCAGAGCACGATTCTGCTCCGTCGTAGTTGCATCGATGCCGCCATAAAGGGCGCAGCAGAACATGTGAGTAACGTCGGTCAGATGCGCGAGCTTACTTTCCGCAGCCACCATATCCAGGAGATCGCATGAGACGAAGTCCGCCTTTGCTGCCATTTCCGCATCTGGCTCGCGGCGGCTAACCGCCACGATATTCCAATCATCAAGCTCAGCCATATGATTGATGAGATTACGCCCAATTACGCCAAGGCCACCAATAATCAACGCTTTTTTACGCGCCATACATCCTCGTTTCCTTACTAAAAAAACTTGGCTGCGGCTAGCGGCCCAGTCCTAGATCAGCGCGAAATGCTTCCACTTCACCTTTCGCTTCCGACGCGGCGCTGTCAGCGTTCGGCAGCGCTGCGCAATAAGCATCAATCGCAGCATCGCCAAGCGGTGCCCACTTGGTCACCCATTCACCGAGGACATCCTTGTTGCCGTCAATTTCAAGCGCGAAGCCAATCAGCGATTTGGTCCAACGACGCGATCGCGCATTGTCCGTTTGATGCGCATCCATCAACTGCTGCAACAGACCATCACCCTCGCGCCGCGCCACACTGCCTAGTTGGCGGACAAAAGCCTCGTCGATGGCCGGCTTGGCGACAAGATTAAGGGCAGTAAAGTGCTCAGCCCAATCATATGCAACCAGTGTTCGTTCCATCAGTTCACGGAACCCATGCCACGCGGCATGCCCCTGCCAATGCCCGCGTTCCCCGTCGACAAATCCGGCTTCGGGCGCGGCCAAGGAGAGTTCCTTCGTGCGATAAGCTATGCGCGAAACCCAGCGCAATTGATCGGCAGATTGAAGCATGGCGCAATTAACGATTGTGCTCGCAGGCGCCATCTGCACCAGATAGGCTGATCCCATCTGCGCAGCATGAAGCAGATAGCGACCGGGTGTGTACAGCTCTGCAAGCTGTTGGATCCAAGCAGCGTTTAAACCGCCGTCATGATCATTGGCGTTATATTCGTCCAGCAATCCGTCAACATAGGTCTCCTGCCCGTCCTGCATGATGTTGTAGGTCCGGTAGACCATTTCATCAGGATCGCGAAAGGCATTCCAATCGGAGTGCTTGAGTGGTGAAGCGTCGCGGTATTTTAAATACCACTGGTTCATATGCACACCAGGTGCCAGCTCCCACGGGACCTCCTTGTCGGTACTCCACAGGAGATTAGTCGAAACGATCTCATATTCGCTAGGCCGACGGCGTTGGCCAGCGAGATGACTCCACGTCTTGAGCGGCTTGAAATCTGATGAGTCAGTCATAGTCCGTCGCTTTCAAATATTCTCGAGACTCACAGTTCTTTTTCAAGATAGAACCGCATGTATGTATCAGTGGTCTCGATCCGGCCAGCAAAAGAAGTGAGGTTTATCTCCACCTCTGGCATCGTAATCGGGCGGCCTAGCATTTCGGACAGAGTTTCCTGACGAATGAAACACTCGCCTTCCGTCTCAACACGCACATAAGCGATGCGGTTCTCAATAACGAAATCCTTATCAGGATTATCCTCTTGTATCGCCTCGACAACGGCGTCGGCCACCTCACCCGCGCGCAGCACCGGGCCAACGGAATTACGCCTCTTTTGATCCATATCAGGCATGAGCGAACTTCGCCTTAATGCCAGCAACGTCAACTAGCACATCGTCGCCCTCTACCTTGACCGGGTATTTGGCGAGCTCCGCATGGTCCGGATTGATTCCCCTGCCGCTAGTCACGTCAAATTGCCATAGGTGCATGCAACAAGTCAGCTCATTGCCCTCCAACTCGCCGTCGGCGAGGTCGACTTCCTGATGGGGACAAATGGCCTGTACCGCGTGGAATTCACCATCCATGGTGTGAATTAACAATATCTCCGTTCCATCTACTTGATAGGCTTCCATTTCACCCTGCCAAACGTCATCAACGACGCAAACTTTCGTAAATGCCATGCTATGCTTTGCTCGAATCAGTGAAGTAAATATCGATACTGTCGAAATATTTGATACCGGCCTCGGCGACAGTCATGCCGCGTGGCCAGGGTTCGGCGTCATCGGCATCGGTCGTCGGTCGGACGCGGAGAATCTTGCCCGGCTGATCAGCGACATGGAGGCCGATGGAGTGATAGGCACATGCCTCGGCTAACATGTCCATGGTCTGCGCCGCCTCGGCTTCGACCACCTTGACGTGGCAGTCATATTGGAAGCGAGAGAGAATCGGAAAAGCCGACATTGACCGCCTCCTACTCCGCTGCTTGGGCCCGGAAACCATCTATCCAGCGATAGTCATGACCGTCATGGCCACCCTCGCTGACGACGCCTATGCCCATATAGGTCAGCACATTGTCCAGCGTCGGTGGGTTGATCTCACCGGAATACATACGGTCAACAATGCTCTCATGTTTCTTATAACGCTCTGGATCAGTGGTAAAGATCCAGCGGCACGGCTCGGTACAGAAATTATACCGCCGCCCCTCATGTTCATGCTGATAGACTCGCGCCTTCCATAACTTGCCTGGTCGGTTGGAGATCGGAATCTGGCACATGTTGCAGATGATCGGAATGCATTCGGGATGGGTTTTCTCTTCCCGGTCATTGAGAAGATTGTCAGTTATAACATCCCAGTAAGTGCCGAAGCTGTCATTCCAGCCGGGATATTTTTCCTCCAACCACTCGCGTTCACGCGGGCCAACGGCACCCGGCGGGTTCCACCAAACTGTCGGGCGCCACGACCAAATGCCGCCCTGCTGACAATGGTGGTGATTTTCGATGTCGTCCTTCAATAAATCCCAATACCACGGTGTCTCCAGACCGAGTTCACGCACCTGGCGGTCATACTGGCGGATAATCCATTCGTGCATGAATTCTTTGAATGACAAGTGGCGCTGTTCGAGCGGAATGTAATAGTCCATCGGGATGCCGACGGTAATGGCAAACAATCGCCACATGCGCCAGAAGGCGACATCGACAGCTTGCTGAGCTTCCGCCTTACGGCCGTTCTTTATCATAATCTCAATCGCTGGCGAGCCGAGCTGTGCATGGCGCGCCTCATCCGACTGAATGCTGGTGATCATATTAGCAAAAGTAAAATCGCCCATATTCGTCGCATCTGTCGAGAGGCCGACCATTTGCAAATTTGTCAGGCCGGTTTCAAAGGCAAAAGACACCATAATTGCGCCGGTTATCGCGTCGCGACACATCATTACATCATCCATCGCGTGGCGACCGCCGAGTATCGCCCAGTTATTAGTGTGCGCTGCCTCATGCGCCCAATCGTAATGGCGGTCACGTGGCAATAATTCATGCGGAAAATAGAGTTGCAGCTGGGCATGGCGCAACTCATCAAGCATGCCATAAGTGGCCATGTTGCGCATTGATGGCGACGGGCCAAATCTCACCATGCGTGCTTGGAACTGGCTAGCCTGATATTCAGTCAACGCAACGGCGCCATAATGCAATTTGAGGACACTGGCCCAGCCTTCGTCCAACCCGTCGTGAAACTTGGAACGCGACAGCGCCGCTTTCACTGAATATGCAGAAGAATCTTTCTCGCGCTGCACCTTGACATATTCGCGGTAGGATACCTTGTAAGGTTCGTCAAAGGTCTCCCATTCCGCTTGAGGAATGTCATACGGATCACTGAGTTCAGAAGGAAATAATTCTTCCCGCGGAACAAAATCTGGCGTCCAATTTGTATCACGTGCAATGTCGTACCAGTCTGAACGTTCCAACAGTGGCATCGCTGTCTCCTAACACAACCTTGGTTCGTTGGATATTATTCGGAGACTACGAAAAATCCAGCCCTATATAGTCCTGTGACTTGACGGCGAACCATCAAAACCTCTTAATCTGTATGCTAGCTTACTGGAGGAATTTGCAGAATGACCACGGGAAATATCGAGTTCCTGTTTGACGGGCCCGAAGGGGCGGATGTGACCGTTGTTCTCGCACATGGCGCGGGCATGCCCATGGACGCACCCTTTATGAAGGTTTTCGCCGACGGTATCGCCAAAGGCGGCCACCGGGTGGCACGATTTGAGTTTCCCTATATGCAACGTCAACGGGCCAAGCGCAAACGCGTCCCGCCCAACAATGCGGCAGTGCTAATTGAGCGCTATCTCGCTGTCGCAGGCGCACTCGGTGGCGGCTCACGGTTGGTGATTGGCGGTAAATCGCTCGGCGGACGCATCGCCACCCTGATCGCCAATCAAATTGGCGCCAAGGGCGTCGTCTGCCTTGGCTATCCGTTTCACCCGCCGGATAAACCGGAGTCTTCGCGAATCGAATATCTCAAGAACATTGCTGCCCCGACGCTGATCTTGCAAGGCGCTGAGGATCCGTATGGCGCTCCCGACGAAGTGGCAGGTTACGGCTTGCCGGAGAACGTTATAATCACTTGGCTCGATGGCGGCGATCACCATCTCACCACCAATGGCAAAGATGGCGCCAGCGACAAGGAAAATTGGGCAGAGGGCGCATCCGCCATTTCTCAATTTGTCACAGGGCTGGAATAGGGCATCCCATAGCCATAATAATGATGTATTGTAATACGTCACATTTTCACTGCTTGACGGGCTGGAACTGCTTCGCTATTCACGCCTTAGCAAGAACGAATGTGCAAGTTGCTGGGCTCCAAGCCCAGAAACAGAAGGGAACCGAAATATGCCTTGGGATCTAGGTTTGCCGCTGCTTGTCTGCCTGGTTACGGGTATTCTCTTTGTCGGCATCTATTGGTCGGCAAAGAAACTTTTGACGGACCCGCGCGCCAAGGAAGAAAACGAATAGCGTTTACGTTACCTAGCTTGGTCTTATTACTTTTGCATAACCCCAGTGGAACTAGGAACACCAGCGTCAATTAGATGTTTCGAGACAAGGTGACCGTGCGTTAAACTTCTAAATTGTCGATCAGGCGTGTCGTGCCGAGACGAACTGCCGCAAATAATCGTGCACCTCTGACGAGTAATTGGAGCGGTTGAAGACTTTCGCCGTCGCAGAGAGCTAAATAGTCGACCCCATCAAATCCTGCAGCACGCAACAAGGCAGTTCCGCGCTCAATTTCGCCAACAACCGTGCCTCCTTCTCGAAGACAAACTGCCGTCTCTTGAAGAATTTCAAAAAGACGTGGAGCGGTAGCGCGCTCAGTGGAAGATAGGTATGCGTTGCGAGATGAGAAGGCGAGGCCATCCATCTCCCGCACCGTAGCGACTGCCATGATCTCGCTTGGTATATCTAGGTCACGCACCATGCGGCGAACCACTTGGAGCTGCTGATAATCCTTTTCACCAAAGACAGCCACATCGGGCTGACACTGCAGTAAAAGCTTGCATACAACAGTTGCCACCGCAGTAAAAAAATGCGGACGGACTGTACTTTCAAGCCCCCTGCCGGGTCCGGACAAGCAGACCGATGTGACAAAATCCTCTCTATACATCTCGCCTGCCAGTGGCATGAAGACGAGATCGACGCCGGCTTCCGCAAGTTTGCGCAAATCCTCTTCTTCATTGCGCGGATAGAGTTGGAGGTCTTCCGATTGAGCAAATTGCGTCGGATTAACGAAAATACTAACAATGGTCCGCGAACAAGATGCGCGTGCAGCCGAAATTAATTCCATATGACCCGCGTGAAGTGCACCCATAGTCGGTATCAGGGCCACACGGTCGCTACTGCTACGATATTTCCCGGCCGCACGGCGCAGTGCGCTCACAGAACGGATAATGGGAGGAAACATGCTGTTAGACGCTTTCGCGTCGCGACCAGGCGAGGTGGTCATGAGTTCAGGCGCCGCGCCGACCTTTAGCATTCGGCCTGCCTGCCATATCAGTAGTCACTGCCGCGAGCCGAGGTTTGCCAACACCGCCCTTGGCAGGAGGGTTGAAGCAATGCTCTGCAGTTGGGAAACGCCGGGCACGGACGTCCTCAGCGTATTGCCCAACTGCCTCGCGCAATCCGTCACCGAGCTCAGCATAACGTTTGGCAAAGCGGGGCGTGAAATCGCCTCCGAGGCCAACAATATCCTCGGTTACCAAGATCTGTCCATCGCAGGCTGGGGAAGCGCCAATTCCTATGGTTGGCACTTTCAATTCCTCGGTCAGCGATCGGGCAAGCGCCTCCACAGTGTGTTCAATGACGATGGCAAACGCGCCTACATCGGCAATTGCACTAGCATCAGAGCGCACGCGCCGAGCACCGTCATCTGTCCTGCCCTGTACGCGGAAGCCACCAGCAGCATTCACCGATTGCGGCATTAAACCGACGTGCCCAAGTACCGGAATACCGCGCTCGACGAGAAAGCGTACCGTCTCCGCCATCTCCACACCGCCTTCAAGCTTCACGCCGCTGCATCCGGTTTCAGACATCATCCGGGCCGCAGCACGAAATGCAGCCTGCGGCGATTCCTGATAAGCACCAAAAGGCAAATCAACAATCACGCAAGCATGATTTGTTGCCCTTACCACGGCGGCGCCATGTACCACCATCATATCGAGGGTAACGCCAACGGTGGTGTCCATGCCGTAAACGACCATGCCTAGAGAATCGCCTACAAGAATCATGTCTACCTGATCATCGAGTGCGCGAGCCATCGGCGCGCTGTAGGCCGTCAGGCTGACTATCGGCCGGTTTCCCTTCATGGCGGCCAGATCACGCACATTTAACCGGCGCTCTTGGCTGTGGGTTGACATGGTATACTTCTCCTACTCAGGTCAGGCCTCGGCATCACACCGAAAAATCTAGAATCGACATTTTGGCCTAATTTGGAAAAATGTCCATCTCATTGCTGCAATGCAAAATAGTATTTTGCGGCCGCGAAATTAAACCAAATGGCGCTCCACAAAATATCGACCGTTTTCGTAACGCAAAGCACAATTGACAAGCATACTGTGCTTAATCGGCCGAAGATCACTGGCCAACTCTAAATTTTGCTCAGCGACATAAGTGTGGTTTTCCGAGTTATCGACCAACACGTGGTACCAAGGTTTGTCTTTCGGTGGGCGCGAACGCGCTACTTGCAGGTACCAATTCTCGCCACCCTGAAAATCCGCATCCACATCAACTACCACGCCGCGGTAATCGAAAAGCCGGTGATGTACGATCTGGCCAATCTCGAACACGGCGGTTGCGCTTATCACGTTGCTAGAACTCAAGATGGAATTAGGCAAAACGCGCTTCAGCGACACCGAGAGAGCCGAAGTCCGCGATCACCTCATCGCCTGAATTTACTTGAATGACATCAGCAGCGCTGCCTGTGGTTACTACTTGGCCAGCCTTCAAGCCGAGGCCACGCTCTGATAAAGCGTTGGCAAGCCAGACTAGAACATTGCGCGGATCGCCTAACACATTGGCGCCTGATCCTTCATCCACTAGCTTGCCATTCACTCGCACCGTCACTGGATGTAGCGACAGGTTGAGGTCGCGCCAGTCCTGCGCCGGTGAACCGAGGACTAAAAGCGCCGCGATGGCATTATCGGCGATGAGTTGCGGCATACCTGCCTCACGCCAATTTACATAGCGCGAATCCGGCACTTCGATGGCCGGGCACAAATCTGCAACTGCGGCCATCACTTCATCACGGCCATAAGCTACTTCCCGAGCCGGCAGATCCGCACCCATGATAAAGTCAAATTCAGCTTCTATGATGCGCAACCTTACCACTTCTTCGGCAATCTCGGCCGGGCTATCGAGGACAGAAGGCGTAAGTACACGGCCAAAAAACGGCGCATCCACATCAAATAATTCCTGCGCCATCTTGTTGGTCGCGCCGATCTTGTACCCAGCTACGCGCACGTCGTGCAACGCCTCCAGAGCCGCTTGCACTTGATAGCCGTCATCCAGACTATTCGGCCTGCACTGCTCTGGCAAACCATCTATCGGTTGCTGATCGCGCCAAGCGGAATATAAAAGTCGCGCGGCATCCTGCGCTTTCGAGTCTTCCATACGCTTATCTAAACCGGCTCTCGGCCCTAACGCAAGACGTACGGCCTTCCTTGCGATTGGCATGCCATCAGTCAATTGGTTATGGTGCCACTGGCTCCTGCTTTAAACGAGCCTTGGGCAACAAAATGTGAGAGATGAATATGACGACGGTTCTTATTACGGGCGCTAATCGCGGCCTTGGGCTCGAGTTCGTCCGGCAATACCAAGACAAGAACGTGATCATTCATGCCTGCTGTCGCAACCCGGACGCGGCCAACGAGCTCAACGCCCTGGCCGACAATTCCGGTGGGTTGATAAAGGTGCATCGCATGGAAGTGTCCGACCCATCACAGGTTAGCTCGGTCGCCGATGCCCTGAAAGGCGTATCCATTGACCGGTTGATCAACAATGCCGGAATTCTCGGCACAATCATTGATCAGCCTGGGAATAGTGCCTTCGGCAACTTGGACTACAACGTGTGGGAAGAAACCATGCGGGTGAACGTGCTATCGCCCTTCCGAATCTGCGAAGCATTTGTTGAGCATGTCGCGGCGTCAGATGAGAAACTGATGGTCTTTCTATCTACCCATATGGCCTCCATTACTGAACTTGCCGATGGCGGCTTTTATCCGTATCGATCGTCCAAAGCAGCACTTAATCTCGTCATAAAGGGACTTTCCATAGATCTCAAAGACCGGGGCGTACGCACTCTCGCCCTTCATCCTGGGTGGGTGAAAACCGATATGGGATCGCAGGCGGCGGCAGTGGATATTCCCGACAGCATCGCCGGCATGAAGGATGTCATCAGCGGCTTCAAAGCACCGCGTACAGGCGAATTCATCAATTATGACAATTCGCCGATCCAGTGGTAGACAAAAACTCTGCTATGATTCGAATCTAGGCAATGGGATCTTCTCCCTCTGGCAAAGGCTCGATACAGGCGGGATTGTCATTGCGAGCATTATTCACATTGCGGCTAACGGCATGAAAATCAACCGCACCCTCGGGCGCAGGGCAGAGCATGGCCTGAGCTTCGTTGGTAGTCAGATCCGGCGCGAGCCAACGCTCGAAATTTGTGGGATCAAGTATCACTGGCATGCGGTGATGAACGGACGCAAGTTTGGTATTTGCTTCAGTGGTGATGATAGTGAAGGTCTCGAGCGGTCCTTCCTTGCCTTTCTCCCAGCGATCCCATAGGCCTGCAAAGGCCAGCAACCCACCGCTCGAGGAAAAAATCCAGTAGGGTTGCTTGGCGCCCTTCTGGCCGCGCCACTCAAAAAAACCGTGGGTCGGCACGAGGCAGCGGCGTTGGCGAAAGGCTGAGCGGAAGGAGGGCTTTTCGGCCACAGTCTCGGCTCGAGCATTGATCATACGCGCTGCCATATCGCCGCCTTTTGCCCAGAACGGCACCAAGCCCCAACGCAAAAGATCGATCCGACGACTGCCCATTTCCTGCCGCACCACATGGGCATTCTGAATAGGTGCGATGTTATAACGAGCCGATAGATTGCGCGTCGGGCCGAAAATATCGAAATAGGAACGCAGTTCCGCCCAGGTATGAAATTGTGAAAACCGCCCGCACATGCCACCATCCCCTGCTGACAATCATGCAGCAAGCCGCCGGTCGGCGGCATTGGTCGGAGCGGCGGGATTTGAACCCACGACCCCTTGTCCCCCAGACAAGTGCGCTACCAGACTGCGCTACGCTCCGATAAGTGCCAGATACAATCTAACTTCCTAAGCAACCTTATGAATCTTATCCTGTAAGGGTCTGCTGTCAATCTGTCTGATACTTCCCAAACTATACAGGAATTGACCCTGACTGTCCCAAGAGTGTCCCACAGAAAAACAGCCTAATAATGAGATGGGATGGGACCATGAGGGTCGTATAGGGGAGGTAATCAGGAATTGTTCTTCATTCCTCAGTTGGTATTTCCTGACCCCCTACCCCCAAAATCCTGCTTGTATTCCAATACATAAAACACCGCCTTTGAATAACGAAACTATTTTAGACATCATCGCCAGTGTTAATATTGATTGGAGCCCTGGAAAAAACACACCAAAACGAAAGAAGAATATCTCCAATGGAACTGACTCTAAATCAAATTCTTCTATTAAAGATAAGCTTAAAGAACTAAAAGAATTAGAAAAAAAGGCCTGATCACCGCAGAGGAAGCAGCAGCTAAAAGAGCTAAAATATTAAAGGACTATTGAGGATTTAAGCGCTAGGGTAATTGCGATAAAAAACAAATATTCTCAAAAACCACCTTGCCTAGACTTCTCTGTTTATTCTTCCAAACCATGTCAGAAATCCCATAGCAACTCACTTTGCTCCCCTACTGCTTGTGGGACCTCGGCGTTAATTCTGGCTTGATTTTTGCACCTCGCCGGGAAATCTGCGTTATTGAGAATACACGACCTAAGGAATTGCAAATTACCCATCATCGTTGATTAGATCCTCAAGCCTCGCCTTCTCCTCGTTGACCGCAAAAGAAACCCAAGCCATAATTTGGTGTCGAAAATGTAATGGTACTGCCTTTTGGGAAGTACAGCAGATCACCAGGTGTTGCTTTGATCTCCACCCCAGAAGAGTCACTGATATTAAACTCTCCATCTATAACCATTTTCATCTCATGGTAAGTGTACCTATAGGTTAATTTTTTTCCTTTTTCCAATCTGAATAATCCTGCAGTTATGGGAGAATTAGGATCATCCGAAACAGCAAAGTCATCCAGGTAAGCTGATACACCCTCTTCATCCATAGGAGTAAGGGCCTTAAGGGAAATTTTAGGTATATGTTTCATTTAATAATCCTCCATGTGCATTCTTAATATATCAATTCTTGGTTCTACCAATGGGACCATTCTTATTGTTTCAACAAAAACCTCTGTGCTGAATATGCGTTTTAGGATCTCAGGGTCCGGAGATATCCGTTTGGCAACCTCCGGGGATTCAGCTTCTACAATGATTTAAAACTCCGTGTCGTCACCTGTCTCTATTGCTGCAAACAACATTTTTATACTAACAGCTTTCATCTCCTCATTTTGGATTGATTTCTGGCAAAACTCGCTTCCTCGCCCCTCGAACAACTGCGCTAGGCTAAGAACTGTCATTCCGCAATTTTGGACCCCCGAGAGAAGGCGATGGCAAAACCTGCGCCGAGGGCGATTCAATTTACAGTGTAGTGAAATTACTTAAGTGGGAATACGGCCACGCAGCATATCGCGCAAGACTTCCAACTCGTCGAGAATCGCTTTGCCGCGAACGCCAATTTCACGTTCTAAGTTATTCGCGGCTTGCGGCATGGATGCAGGATCAGGCTCATCCATTAGGCCAGGAACCTTGCCGGCGGTCTCGCGCATGAGCTTCTGCACGCCACGGATTGTATAGCCGTCGGCATATAGCAAGGAACGAATTCGCCTTAGAAGCGCGACGTCTTCGGGGCGATAATAACGCCGACCACCGCCACGCTTAAGTGGCCGCACCTGGTTGAACTTAGTTTCCCAAAATCGCAGTACATGCTGCGGGACGTCTAGCTCCTCAGACACTTCTCGGATAGTACGAAACGCGTCCGGGGATTTGCTCATGCGACCAGACACCTGCTCACTAGATTCCAAATTCCTCATAATTTAGAGGCTTGAATCTCCAACAGCCGAAAATTCAGGAGGGGTCGCAGATTTCTCGTCCAGTTCTCTGCCGTTTATCTGGTCCTTCAGAACGTGTGAGGCGCGAAACACCAGGACCTTACGCGGCAGGATCGGAACTTCCTCGCCAGTCTTGGGATTTCGGCCAATCCTTTGCCCTTTCATCCGCACCGAAAAACTGCCGAAAGATGAAATCTTTACAGTTTCACCTTGCGACAGACTATCGGTTATCAAACCGAGTACGGATTCGACGAGCTTCGCTGACTCGTTTCGCGAGAGCCCCACTTCGCGAAACACTGCCTCTGCCAAATCGGCGCGAGTGACCGTGTTGCCGGTCATGTTTGCTTTGCCCCCCTAATTTGAGGAAGAAACGGTAGCGCCTCGGGGCTGGGTCGTCAACACACGCGATGTCAATTTTTCAGTCCATGTCAGCGCTTTATCATAATGTTTGGGTGTATTACCAACGCACCAGTGCAGAACCCCAAACGAATCCGCCACCAATTGCCTCCATCAAAACCAGGTTTCCTGTCTTGATTCGGCCATCTTCGATGGCCTCAACTAACGCGAGTGGTATTGACGCGGATGAGGTATTGGCATGACGGTCGACCGTTACCACCATCTTCTCTCTTGGTAGGTCGAGCCGTTGCTGGATGGCGGTCATGATACGCAAGTTGGCCTGATGCGGCACCAACCAATCAATCTCGTCTGACGTCAAGCCAGCAGCGTCAAGTGCTTCTCCAGCGACCGCGGCAAGATTGACCACCGCATGGCGATAGACCTCCTTGCCCTGCATCCTGAGATACCCTGCCGTCTGGCTACTGGAGACCCCGCCATCGACATAGAGTGCATTATAGTGGCGACCGTCTGAATGCATCCTGACCGCGAGAACGCCTTGATCCGAAGGATTTCCAGGCATTTCTTCGGCGCTCAGCACCGCTGCGCCGGCACCATCGCCGAATAGAACGCAAGTTGTGCGATCGTTCCAATCGAGGATACGCGAATAAGTCTCCGCGCCGATGACCATGGCGGTTTTTGCCTGCCCTGACCGCAAGAAATTATCAGCCACCGTCAAGGCACAGATAAAACCCGCGCAGACCGCTTGAACATCAAAAGCAGTGCCATGATACATCCCAAGACGAGCCTGTACCTTAGCTGCCGTGGCAGGAAACGTATTGTCCGGTGTAGAAGTAGCCAGCACTAGAAGATCAAGCTCGTCAGCGCCGATACCAGCCGCTTTCATAGCCCGCTCCGCCGCCGCCAAGGCAAGATCGGAGGTTAATTCGTCCTTGGCTGCAATATGGCGCTGAGTAATACCCGTACGTTCAACAATCCAAGCGTTCGAAGTATCGACGGTCTTTACCAGATCGTCATTGGTTAACACTTTTTCCGGTAGGTACGAACCGCAACCGATAATGCGGGACCGTAGCATTTAAATAGCGGCCCTCTTAGGCTCGGCTGAATCCTCAAAATTCATGCGCGACAAGTCTTCAATGATTTTTGGATTGATACCCTGTGCGACCATGTCTGCCGCTACGGATAGAGCATTAGCGAAACCCTTATGGTCGGTACCGCCGTGGCTTTTTACCGCAACGCCATTGACGCCAAGAAACATGGCGCCGTTGTAGGTACGCGGGTCGAGGCGCTCGCGCAGCATCTTCAGTGCCGGGCGGGCGAGCAAATAGCCAGCGCGCGACATAACCGAGCGCTTGAAAGCACTGCGGATATAGCCGCCATAGAGCCGCGCAGCACCCTCAGCAGTCTTCAGAGCGATGTTGCCCGCGAAACCATCGGTGACCACGACATCAACGGTCCCCGCGGCGATATCATCGCCTTCGATGAAACCATGAAATTTAATCGGCAAATCAGATTGGCGGAGCGTCGCCGCAGCAGTGCGAATGGTATTGTTGCCCTTGCCTTCCTCAGAGCCAATGTTCAAGAGGCCGACCGTTGGTTCGGTAACACCGAGCACATTACGGGCGAACACTTCGCCCATGATAGCGAACTGTACAAGATGATTTGAATTGCAGTCTATATTGGCGCCAAGATCGAGCATAACACTCTCGCCACGTTTGGTCGGAAAAATTGAACCCATGGCTGGCCTGTCTATACCCGGCAGGGTCTTTAGGACCAGTTTGGAAAACGCCATCAGAGCGCCCGTATTGCCGGCTGAAACGACACCATGAGCCTCTCCCTTACCGACGCTGTCCACCGCAAGACTCATACTCGAATTACGCCGCTGGCGCAGAACCACCCTAAGCTTCTCATCACTCTGGACGGCCTCTTCCGTGTGACGGACAGTGCTGACAGAGTTAAGCTTCTTGAAACGGTCAAGAACTGGTCGGATCGCTGTCTCGTCGCCGAATAAGATAAATCTTAGATCGGGATAACGAACCCGGGCGATATTAGCGCCCTTGACGACCATTTCCGGCCCCTGGTCGCCACCCATGGCATCGAGCGCAAGTACGATCTCCTCGCTCATAACGCCACCACATCCACTATATGCGCGTGCCTAGGCCACATCCGCAGGTTCGGTCACTTCATGATCACCATATTGGCCGCAGGACGCGCACACATGATGGGGACGCTTTAACTCACCACAGTTAGTGCATTCAACTACATTGCCACGCTTCAATCTATCGTGAGAACGCCGCTGATTGCGTCGGGATACGGAAATTTTCTTCTTTGGAACAGCCATAGCAATACTTTCCTTAGCATGGTCCGCTACGTCCTTCTGGGGCTCGCACCTCAAGCCGGTCTGATATTTCGTGATTCGCGCGGAACCGTGAACCTAGAACATTACATTTTGTGTTTCAGTTGTCCAAGTTTTGCGAACGGTCCATCAGTGATTGGCGCCATATTCGTTGCACTGGGCCCATCGCCTAAGCCTTGCCAAAGCGCACCGGGCGCGCGTGGGTGCGGGTCAAGCGCCAACGCCAAGTGCTGAGCAACCAATTCGCCGGGGTCAATTTTCGACGTTTCGAGAAATTCAGTTGTATCTTTTCCAAAATCATCCTCTGAAATAACTTTTTCTTGCTCAACACCAAATTGAAACTGGATGGTAAACGTCTCCTCCAAATTTGTCCGAAATTGCTTGAGGGTCACGACGCAGACTTGCATAACCTCAGCACAGATCGCCGCCTCCAAGCGAAGCGCCGGTTCGCCCTCCGGGCCCCGTGCATGCTCAATGTGGATATTCGCCACAAGAGCCCGCAACTCTTCAAGATCAAAACGCCGGCAAAGCGCTTCGCATTCCTCGGACGTCGCCCGTAAGGCGCGGGAAAACCCTTCGGCCGGTATGTCACTTAAATCCAGCGGGCGGGAGAATTCTAATTGCGGTAGTAGATGATCCACGATGCAATGAACCTTTTCACGGTCGCACCAGCTTATAGCGCGCCGCATCAGGATTCCAGATTCGACCATGATCTAATCGTCTTCCGATCGGGGGCGCACCATATGGGCAGCCACGGGCAAGGTCAATATAGCCGCGAAAGTTTTCGATCAACTCTCCGAACTCTGGGGTGCCGATCAAAATTTGGCCTCGTTGCCTTACGAATTGTTGCCCGGCGCATTAGGGAAAAGCAAGCGACCGGCAAGAAGCTCGTCCTCAGCCAGGCGGGTCAAAGCAGCCTCGGCTTGCAATACATAGGCCACTAGCGTGGAAATTTGCAGTTCGCTCGGTTCGTCAGCGCCATAAACATTGCGTTTTAGGGCAGCTTTCAGAGCCTCTCCCCCGCTGCCACTATCTCCATCGGATTTGAAAGCTTTTTCATAGGCAGCGGCTCGGCCATAGAACGCTCGAGCCATGGATTTCACTCGCTTACCCACTCGGAGATCGCTGACTCCCATCTCGCGCAAATTTAGGTCCATATCGTCCATCATAATGCGGAACATGTAGTCGGCCAGACGTTTGCCAGATTCACCCGCCGGGCTCAGCGCACGAATCGTCAAAAAGACATGTAGAACAATCAAATCGAAGCGCCCCTCCAGATCATCAGCTACACCACACTCTGTGTAAAAGCCGGACTGGCGTGCTTGCGCAACGGAAGCAATATAAAGGGCACGCGCCCGATCGCGATCACTGGCGCGCTGCTTCATATAGCGCAAGAATTCTCTCAGCAGTTTCATTTTGCCTTATTTCATACCCTCATTGACAGCCTTGCATGCTAAGCGCATCTTCGCGCTGCTAGTTTCTTATAAGCTACAGAGCGCGGAACGGCGCTATAATATCGTGACAATGATTGGATTTGCGACATATCGACGGCGAATCGGGCCAATCCTAGCGGTTGCGATGGCCACGGCACTCAACATCGCTGGCTGCGCCCCCGAGGTCAATGTGCGTGGCCATGTGTTGAATCCGGATTCGCTAGCGCAAATCAAACCAGGACTACAAACCCGCGACCAAGTGCTCGATCTACTGGGCTCACCAAGCTCCATAGGCACTTTCGAGGACACGCGCTGGTACTACATTTCGCGGCGAACAGAGCATCTTGCATTTTACGAGCCAGAGGTGATGGAGGCTCATGTGGTGATGGTGGAGTTTGACACTGCAGGGTTCGTGAAAGACGTCGCCCATTTACCGGACGAAGATATCCGCGAGGTTGAAATTGTGGAGAGGAAAACGCCTACAAAAGGGCGCGAACTCGGCTTCCTACAACAGATTCTTGGTAATATCGGCATGCGGGCCGTATCAGAATAGAATGAAAGGTAAATTCCGGACGGGTTATCTCACCCGCCCGAAATTTGTTTAAACCCCCTCAAAAAATTCCCGGCTTTAATGTCCGCCGGCAATCATAGCGATGATCGCGAGCATAAGGATTGCCACGATATTAGTAATTTTGATCATCGGGTTGATCGCTGGGCCTGCGGTGTCCTTGTAAGGGTCACCGACAGTATCACCGGTTACCGCTGCCTTGTGTGCTTCCGAGCCCTTGCCGCCCAGATTTCCATCCTCAACATATTTCTTTGCGTTATCCCAGGCACCGCCACCGGCGGTCATCGAGATGGCAACGAAAAGGCCGGTGACGATGGTACCCATCAACATAGCACCAAGAGCAGAAAATCCTGCCTCCTGGCCGGCAATAGCCCAGATAATCACGTAGAGGAGAATCGGGGCACCAATGGGCAGCAGTGACGGCAGTATCATTTCTCTGATTGCCGATTTAGTTAGCAAATCCACAGCTCGGCCATATTCTGGCTTACCGGAGCCATCCATGATTCCCGGAATCTCCTTGAATTGCCGCCGGACCTCAATCACTACAGCGGCAGCCGCACGACCCACCGAGAGCATCGCCATAGAACCGAACAGGAATGGCAGCAGACCACCAATGAAGAGCCCGACTACGACATAGGGATTGCTGAGAGAGAACTCGAGCTTGCCCTCTAGATGTGGAAAATATCGCCCAATATCCTGCGTATACGCAGCGAATAGCACCAGTGCTGCAAGGCCCGCCGAGGCGATGGCGTATCCCTTGGTCACCGCCTTGGTGGTGTTGCCAACCGCGTCCAGCGCATCAGTTGTGCTACGCACGTCCTCCGGCAGTTCAGACATCTCGGCGATACCGCCAGCGTTGTCCGTAACAGGGCCATAAGCATCTAGCGCGACAACCATTCCTGCTAGTGCCAACATTGCAGTAACCGCAATCGCCACACCGAAAAGGCCCGCGAAGAGATAGGCGATGATGATGCCAGCGGAAATGATAATCGCTGGAATCGCTGTTGCCTGCATCGAGACCGCAAGGCCCTGGATAATATTAGTGGCGTGCCCGGTGGTCGAGGCATTCGCAATGGATTTGACCGGTTTGAACTCAGTTGACGTGTAATACTCAGTCACCCAAATCATTAAGCCAGTAACGACAAGGCCAATCAACGAACACCAGTAAAGGTCACTACCACTTGAAGCCGTGCCTCCAATCACGAACTCCGTACCCCAGCCGATAACCCAGTCTGTGATGAAATAGAACCCAACAGCGGCTATCACAGCGGAAGCGAGGAAACCCTTATAGAGTGCGGCCATGATCTTCTGGCTCTTACCGAGCCGGACAAAGAAAGTGCCAATCACCGAGGCAAGAATACCACCACCACCAAGTGCCAGCGGGTAGAGCATCATTGGATCAAGAAGATCGCCCGTGAAATAGACCGCCGAAAGCAGCATGGTCGCAACCACAGTTACCGCGAAGGTCTCAAACAAATCTGCCGCCATGCCAGCGCAATCGCCAACATTGTCACCAACATTGTCAGCAATGGTTGCCGGATTGCGCGGGTCGTCCTCGGGGATTCCGGCTTCCACCTTCCCCACGAGATCTGCGCCAACGTCAGCGCCCTTAGTAAAGATGCCACCGCCAAGACGGGCAAAGATCGAAATCAAGGATCCGCCAAAGCCAAGTGCGACGAGCGCCTCCAAAATGGTTCCCGTATCAACGCCAGTAGCCAAGAGAATGCCGTAATAAACAACTACTCCCAAGAGCCCAAGGCCAACGACCAACATGCCAGTCACTGCTCCAGAACGGAAGGCTATGCCAAGCGCGGGTGCAATGCCCTGACGCGCGGCGTCAGCGGTACGAACATTGGCACGAACCGATACATACATGCCTATGTAACCCGCCGCTGCCGATAACACAGCGCCGATGGCAAAACCGATGGCAACCTTATAGCCCAGCAGCACAAGCAAAATGACGAAGATGACAACGCCAACTAGGCCGATGGTGATGTATTGCCGGTTCAAATAAGCTCGCGCGCCCTCCTGAACAGCGCCGGCAATTTCTTGCATTCGCTCATTGCCGGTGCTGGCAGCGAGCACCGAACGAATAGCGTAAATTCCGTAAACGAGCGCGACTATGCCGCCACCCAATGCAAACCAATAAATCCCGTCCATTTCTGGCTGGCCCTCTAACAATGAAGAAGTGATGATAAGCTGGAGTTACGATGCGAATTTCTGTGCGACTCCCGCCACTATATTTTTGAGCGCGCGGAAGGTGCCAGAAACCGAATAAGAACGCAACCGGCCTGGTAAAGGAAAATTTTGCGCGCAACGGAGCGCCGCCCAAAATTTTTGAAATTGAAGGCTACAGCATAGGTATTAAACACTTTGCGAACCACATTACTGCTTAAAATTTGATGGGCCAGGGTAAGAATACAGGTCTCGACAAGACCGAATTGCAACCTATCAAAGTGCCAGCTGGTTTTTTATGCCCGAAACACAAATTCGTCTATTAAGCGTTTAAGAATGGTGTAACGACACTGACAGTATTTTTCATACTTAAAAAAGGCATGAATGACAAAACTTAAAAAAGGCATGAATGACAAAAACAGCGCCATCAGCGCTAAAAATGAGTGTAACCGGCGTTC
>MDTE01077840.1_pt1 | contig 38831 bp, 26 predicted proteins | sample 811231 | NCBI WGS metagenome assembly MDTE01 (sample SAMN05326651, study PRJNA326480) | marine metagenome | isolation source: seawater | place: Indian Ocean: Red Sea | collected 2010 | reverse complement strand
CTTCGGATTCGTATTCATGCGCTTATTCTTGTAGCGATCGTGCGCCATGCGACGACGAACCATGCCACCAGACATGCAGATACCTTCCGCGCGGACGACAACCTATTCACATCGAAAACAAAGAGTCTCACCGTCAGTATCTCACCTCTCGCGTCGCGTCTCGTCGCGGCTCGCGCGTCAAAGCCCTAACCAGCCCGAGCCCCACGCATCGCATCCCCTCGTCGCGCGCCCCTCCCCCGCCGGTCGTCTCCATCGACGACGCGCGCGCGTCCCCCGCGTGCACACGCATCCCCCACGACACGAATCACCCTCGCGCGCGCGTCGCGCGCGCGCGCCCACGCGCGTCATCCATCATCATCCCGCCGCATCGCACGCACCACGTGTTGGCCTTGCAACAATTGCTTGGCGACGATCGAGGCCAATCGACCGAAGAGGTGACCCTTGGCGTCGATGACGATAACCTACGGTGCGCATCGATGGGTCTCGTTCGTCAGTCGTCTCGCTCGGTCGTCTCGTCGTTCGCGTCGTCGTCGGCGTCGATCGATCCATCGTTTCGGGTGGTCGGGAAAACCCCAAACGCGCGCGATGGTTCGCGCGATCGTTCCCGTCCATCGCGCGCGACGTCGCGAGACGCGCGTTCGATCGTCCGCGGCGAGAGGGTCATTTTCATTCACCTCGCGCGCGTCCTCGCGCGGTCGTCGACGCACCTTATCCATGACGCGAGGCTTCGAGAGAGGCGGACGGGACGACGCGCGCGCGAGGTCGTCCCCGTGGACACGGTGGTCCGGGTGTGGGTTGAGACTGATGCCGGAGAGCGTTATTGTACGTGTTACAACTGACTGGACGACGGCGGAACGAACGAACGAACGAACGGTGGTCGCGCGCGTGGAGGTGCGAATCGACGTCGGTCGACGTCGGAATCAACGCTGGGGCGCGCTGACGCGGCGGTGGAGGTCGAGGAGGAACTCGCCGTAGGAGGCGGCGCCGGCGACGTTGGCGGGCCCTCGATCCTCGACGAGGTACGGGAAGAGCTGCGTCTCGCTGGGATGACCCTGGGTGACGACGGTGAGGGCTAAGTGACGCGCGCGAGAGGCGTTGGCGCGGATGTCCGCGATGACGGCTCGCACGCGACGGGAGAGGTCGTTGTCCTGGGGGGGCAAGACGCAGTCCGCGTCGGCGCTCGGAGGGCCGGAGGGGCCGAAGAGGTCGGCGACGAACGCGGGTTCGAGCATCTTGCCGAGCCATAAGAGGAGACGACGACCGTCGTCGACTAAGTAGGCACCGCGTGCGTCGATGCGATCGCCCGCTAAAACGGTTCGCGGGGGTAAGATGACTCGGTCGTACTCATCCTTGGTGCCGGATTCCTTCGGCATCGAGTGCAACGCGTGCATGGTTGGATAGAGCAGCTTTAAGATTTCCTCGGTCGACGTGGACATGATGTCGTAGATGTTGGCGATTCGCGCGTCGACGGGGACGTCTCGCGCGCCGCCGCGCATCGCCGCGCTCTTGAAGGCGGCGAACGCGAAGAGCGGCAACAACTTCATGCTCTCGGGATAGATGAGTCGGTTGAAGGCTCTCGCCGCTTGCGTGTTGAGAAGCTTGAATTCCCGCAACGTGGCGACGACCTTGGTCATCACGGCGTCGCGCGCGTCCGACAGACGCACTGAAAGCGTGCGCTCAACGCCTAAGCGCGCCATGAACGCACCCATCGCGCCGCAATCCACCGCGCGGTACATCTCCGCGATGTCCGTCACCACCGGAACCGCCATGGTGTGCACGCGAATTCTTCGTTCACCCTCCGCCGACGTGTAGAGTAACGCGCACTGCAGGTAAGAAATGTTCGTGCTCGGCACCACCTCATCGTGCGCGATGTGCACGCCGTACGCCTTGTCACCATCCGTCGCCGGAAGCGCCAACAAATCCATCGAACGAATGAAAAAGTGTCCGTTAAAGGCGCAAATTCTAAAGCCTCTGCTGCACCGCACGCGGCAGACCGCCTCCCACGCCGTGAAACGCGTGAGGTTGTTCTTCAACTCCTTTTCGAACTTTGCGCCATCCTTCTCGAGCGTGAATCCGGGGTAGTGTCTCATCTCGCCACCCGTGTACTTGCACAGCACCGCCATGGAGGCGAGGTCGGAGAACGGCGCGGCGATGGTGTAGAGGTCGATGCAGATTTGATGCCTAGAGCACTCCGCCGACGTCTTCTTGAAGTAACTATCCACCGGTCCTCGGAGCAAGTGTTCCTTGCTCGCCTCCGGGGACGCGCGCGTGTCGTCTCTGTTCATCAGACGTCCCGCGCCGAGCGTCGGGAGGCACGACTGAAACACGAGAAGCTTTCCGCCCACGTGCGACATGGCCATGAAGGCTGCCTGAATCGCCGGCCCCATGGCGCTCTCCATGTTTTGTGTCTGAGCGTGCATGTCGCACACCATGTCTAAGAACGCATCGATCACGGGTCTGGACTCGGCGAGGTTGACGAGCAAATCGTCCGGCATCGGACAAAACGGATCGTCGAGCTCCGCCACCACCATCATTTGTGGTTGCGACTGGTTCGCCTTGAGGCTGTAAAAGTGAAGCGTGGAGTCGAACGTCACGAAACCGACCTGCGTGCGCTCGCTCTTCTTCGAGATGGCGTCGAGGGAGTCGCGAATGACTTCCACAGTCTTTCGCAAAAAGCCGCTATTCACCGCCGTGTGCGACACGTCCAACGCGAAAAAGTACGAAGGGGGCATCGGCGGTCGAACCATGTACTCTTGACTCGCTAAGAACTCCACGGTGCCACTATTCAATTCCGGTCGCTCCGCGATGTCTCTTCGAACGCCGTTCGCATCGAGAGTGCAGAAATAATCCACCGGTACTTCGTTCGGAAGCGCGCACACGTTGCATCGAAACCGTCTCCCTCCGTCGGTGAACTGCACGAATGGATTAATGTACGTACGACACCTTCTGCAACGCACGATTCCCGAGCTCCCGAAGTGCGCGGTCGGAACCGTCTTCTCATCGCCCGGTCGCAGAGGCTGCACGATGCACCCGATCGGCATGGCGAACCTCGTCTTCAGGCTCGGACTCGACGGCAACACCCCGCACGTCAAACGCATATACTTTGGATCGCACGACAACTCCATGTTCGGTCGCGGCGCGTCGTCACCCGGACGTGGGAACGTCGACGGGTCCATCCCGGGCTCGCCCCCGGGTCCGCCTCCCGGTCCGAGATTCAACGACGCGAAATCCTCGACGAAGTTCATCGAGGGCGCGCCGCCGTACGCCGCGCCCGGCGCCGGCGGGTACCCGCCCATCGACGCTTGCGGCGCCATTCCCGGTCCCGATCCCATCGACATCGGCGGCGGCGCACCCGCACCCACCGGCGCCGCCGGAATCGGCGACATCGGCGGCGGCACCGCGCCCATCGGCGGCGCCGCGGGCGGCGCGGCGACGGCCGCCGGCGCCGGTTGTCCCGTCGGCGGCGGCCCGTACCCACCCATCTGCGTCGGCGGCGCGCCCATCTGCGGCGACGGCGCGTTCATCTGCATCGGCGGCGCGCCCATGGCGACACCACCGCCCATCTGCATCGGCGGCATCGCGCCCGTCGCCGGCGCGCCCGTCGGCGGCGGCGCCGCGGAGAATCCTCCCGATCCGATCTGTCCACCACCCAGCGTCGGCGGCGCGCCGTATCCACCCATCGCCGGCGCATGCGCGCTCATCCCCGGCGCCCCCATCGCCACCGGCGGCGCACCGACCCCACCCCTCACCATCGGCGGCGCACCGCCCGTCATCGTCGGAGGCGCGCGCGCACCGCCCGTCGTCGTCGGAGGCGCCCCGTCGCCCGCGTTCGCGCCGTGCGCGCCCCCAGTCCCGACGCCGCGCACCGGCGGCGCCGTCCCTGTCCCACCCGGGTGCGTCCCGAACGTTTCCGAACGCATCGCGCGCGCGTGTGACGCGATCGTCTCGAGATTGCATCGCGTCGCGTTTGAACGTCACTCATCCCCGCGCGCGATGCATCGCCTCGTCGCGCGCGCCGACGTCGCGTCGCGCGCGCGCGCATCGTCCAAGGTCGACGCGCGATGTCTCGCGTCTCGCGCGAGGTCTCGATGGACGACGCGATCGCGCGCGACGACGACTCGACGGTTTGATTTGTGCGATTTGCCCGGGGACCCATCGCTGGTGGTGCACACCAACGTGCGCATGCAGGACAGTAAGCGTCCGTTCATGCTCGCGGCGTCTCGATCCATCGCGGAGACGTTACAGAAACCGGAGAGTTACGTCGCGGTGTGCGCGATGGACGGTCTGGACATGGTGTGGGGAGGGAGCGACGAGCCGTGCGCGCTGTGCCGGGTGACGAGTCTGGGGGCGATTAATTTGGAGAATAATAAGGCGTTGAGCGAGGATTTATGCGAGTTGTTGGGTGAATTCGGCATCAAAGGGACGAGGATTTACATCGCGTTCGAGGACGTGCCCAGGGAGAACATGGGGTACGATTTCGCCACCTTTGCGGGGTGACGAAGAGGCCGCGTAGGCGCGCCGCGCGAACGCGACTCGCTTGTAATACGTAATACCCGACCGCGCGCGAGTGCGAGTACGTCGGTGGTGTGCTACCGTACGATACAGACTATATGACAATACACTATCGACGACGCGGGACGTCGAGCGCTCACGCGCGCGCGTCGTGCTTGAACATTCGAAGTTTGACGATGTCGCTCGAGGGCGGGAAGGCGTCCGCCACCAAGACGTTGGGATCGGCGTTCAAATCATCCACGATTCCGTGCCAATAGATCACCATCCCGGGACCGAATCTGTTGACGTATCCCTGAAACTGTTCGTTTCCTTTCTCCACGTGCACCAAGGGATCGCTGAAAGACGCCTTTGAATCGATCCAGTGCACGACGCGGCCTCGCACGGCGATCGGCGCCTCGAGTTTGACGTCCGGCGTTCTCGCGTGCCCCTCCGCCCTGAGATCGCGCTCGGTGACGAACGGTATCCCTTCCGCGGTCAATAATTCCTCGAGCAAATCTTCGTACTCTTTTCCCGCGTCGTGGCGCAGCGCGTCCACCGCGGGCGACGCTTGGTGGTCCCACGCCACCACGCGCTCGACGTCCAGTCGCAACCGCGCGCACAGTCGCTCCCCGTACGCCTCTCCCGGAGACCCGATCGGCGGTCTCGACGGAATTCGCGCGAACGGCTCTCGCAACAGCGCCCCCACGCTCTTGTGCCCGACGCCGAGCAAATGTTCCAACAGCAGACGCATCAACTGACACGCGGGAAAGTCGACGTTGGCCGCGACGCTAAACACATCCTCCCCCAACAGGTACCGCTTGGCGTGCGACTCGATCGCGCGCACGTGTCGCCCGTGATGAGCTCGAATCTTTCTCGACGATTCCTGCGAGTAAATGGACACGAGGGCGTCGAGGGTGACGTCCGGATGACGCGCGCGCACGTCATCGAAATCCGGATGACAATCGCACGGCGTCGACGCGAGTTCGTCTCGAATCTCCTCGTACGTCTCCAGACGCATGACGACGCGAATCACCGGTCCGTGTTTTTCTCGCGCGCGCGCGACCGACGACCGCGGACGTCCCTCGATGGACACTCGTCGCGTCGGGCGCTGACGCGTCACAAGTCATCCTCTCCCGCGCGTTCGAATCGACCATGCCCATCGAGATTCCCGACGAGTACGCGCGCGTCGTCGCCGCGACGGGGGTGACGATGATTCCTCTGTTTTACGGCGCGTATCGCGTGATGCGGGCGAGGAAGACGTACGACGTCAAGTACCCGAATCTGTACGCTCCCGAGAATCATCCGCACAAAAAGGCGTTCGATTGCGCGCAGCGAGGACACCAAAACACGCTGGAAAACTACGCGTCGACGGTGGCGTGTGGGTTGGTGAGCGGTCTGGCGTATCCATCGGCGAGCGCGGCGTTGATGACGGTGTGGAGCGTCGGTCGGGTGATGTACGCGCGCGGGTACGCGGAGGGCGGCCCGAGCGGTCGAAGGACGGGCGCGATGGTGGCGCACGTCGGAGACGTGCCTCTGTTTTTCATGACGTTCGCGGCGGCGTGGAAATTAATGGCGTGAGTGTGTTTTCGGTTTTCGGTGTAGTTTTACGCGTCGGTGGCGCTGAATGTAGCGGTTGTTTTTTTTTACACGCGCGTTACAAAATTCTACGAGCATCCTTCGACGAAGGACGGGCGCGTTCACGACCTTCTCGCCTTGTGAAAATCGATCGCGTTTTGTGAATCGTCGAACGTGCCTCCCATACGCCCTCGATTGCTCCCGACGCTTCGCATCTTCGGATCGCGGCGCTCGAGGGCCATGAACGCTTCCGCGCGACAAATGTTCGCGAGCCAGAGTGTATCGGGCGGCGGCGGTCGCATCTCTCGCAGATTGATGGAGGTTCTGTGCGAATGCAACTGTTCGATGGTCGCGCCTGCGCGCGAACTGAGCATCTGTAACATACCGTCGACGCTCAGACCGCCCGCGCCCGTGTATTCGCCGACGAATCGAAGACGCGCCGTGCCCGGCGGCGCGCGCGCGGGAATCGGCGCGTCGTCTCCGCCCAACGCCGCGCGCGTCTCCTCGTCGTCGAGCACCTCGAGACTGATGAGTTGTTTACGAAGATTCACGCGACGCTTTTTACCCTTTTTCGACGTCTTCGTGATCTCGAACGCGTCCATGGCCATCGTCTCGGCGACCCACTTTTTCCAATCCTCGACGCCGACGGCGCGCGCCTTCTCGCGTAACGCCGCCCGCTCGCGCGCCGCCTCCTCGGGATCGTCGAACGCATCGTCCTCGTCGTCGGAAGATTTCGACGAATCGTCGCTAGTCGTCGTCTTCTTTCCACCGCCTCGTTTATCTAATCCGCCCGGTCCGCCGTCGACGTCCCACACGGGCGCCGCGCCGCCGACCGCGGAGATTTCCGTCGCCGCGACGGCGCCCGGATACGCGACGTGCGCGATGAATTCCGCCGACGTCAAAAGTTCCGACATCGATTCCGTCACCGTCTTATTCGCGTACGTCACCGGAATCTCCTCTGCGCTCTTAATCGTCATCCCCGCCGGTAACGCCGCCGAGAGTCTGCTCGCCACCTCGCTCGGATCTCTCGGTTCGACGAGAATAATCTCCAAGAGTTCGGCGCGGCTCGACGCGCCGAGCGGTAACGGCATCGCCGTGCTGATTCTCAATCTCGAACTGTACGGCGAGAGCGACGTAGACACCGGAAGCGCCGCGCGTCTCGCCGCGCGTTCGAGCAGGCGGAGCGTGTCGAGGTGTCCGATGAAGATTTCTTCGCCCTGTTTGGTGAAGACGAAGCGCAGGCGCTGCGTCTTTCGTCCGTCGGGATCGTGGTGACCGGCGAAGGACGGCACCGGGGGCGGAACGGCGACGATGTTTTCCCCGAAATCCCCGCCGCAGACGCCGCACTCGGTGCACACGCCGCTGTGCGAACAATCCGGCACGGTGATGCCCTCGAGCGCTTTTTGAAGATCCGTCTTGAGCCACGTCTTAGAGATACCCGTGTCGATGTGATCCCACGGAAGCGGCGCGTCCAGTCGCGCGTCGGCGGCGACGCCTCGATCGATGCGTCCCTTGCCGCCGCCGCCCTGCCCGCGATACCGCGCGTCGCCGAGCTTATCCATGACGTCCCACTCGCCGTCGACGACGGCGCGGTACTTCCATCCCACGCCGCTCTCCTCGACGGCGCGGTCGAACGCGCGAAACGCCTCGGCGGATCCGTCCCACCACGTGGCGCGGTGCGCGCCGAGCTCCCACGCGCGAAGCAACACCGGCGTCAACGAACGGTCGCCGCGCCCGAGGAAATCTTCCATGGCGGAGATGCGAACCGAGGTGAAGTTGGCCTTGACGCCCTTGACGCCTCGAAGCGCATCGCGAAGGAGCTCGCCCTTGCGCTCGAATTCGGACGTCGACACGCTGTGCCACTGAAACGGCGTGTGCGGTTTCGGCGTAAAGTTGGAAATGGTGAGCGTCACGGTGAGTTCGTCTTTTTTCCGTCCCGTGGGTTTGGACACGGTGCGCACGAGCCAACCGACGGTTTCGGCGATGCCGAGAACGTCGGCGTCTTGTTCGCCCGGTAACCCAATCATAAAGTACAATTTGACGTTTCGCCATCCTCGGCGATAGGCGTTTTGTACGCCTCGAAGCAACTCCTCGTTCGTGAGTCCTTTGTTGATGATGTCGCGCAGACGCTGCGTGCCGGCCTCGGGCGCGAACGTCAGACCGACTTTTCCGCCGCCGCCGAGAATGTCGGCGATGGAATCGTCGAATCGATCGATGCGTTGCGACGGAAGACTCAGCGTGACGTTGTCATTTTTGAGCCTGTTTTTAATCTCCAATCCCACCGCGGGGAGCGCGAGGTAATCCGAACACGACAGCGATAACAGCGAGAATTCGTTGTATCCTGTCTTTTGGATGCCCTCCTCGACGGCCTGGACAACGCGATCGGGATCGACGTCTCGCGCGGGACGCGTGAGCATGCCGGGTTGACAAAATCGACACCCGCGCGTGCACCCTCGACGAATCTCCACCGTCATGCGATCGTGCACCGTCTCGACGTACGGCACGAGTCCGATTTGTAACATCGGGTCCGGCATCGCGACGCGTCGCTTGGGGCGCGCGGGCACGCCCTCGCGCACGGGAAACACGGCGCCACCCCATCCCGGCGGGGCGTCGTAAAATCTGGGCACGTAGATGCCCTCGACGTCGACGGCGAGACGAAACAACGTCTCCTCCCGCGTCAGTTTCTCCCGTTTCGAGCGCTTGATGCTCTCCGCAATCTCCGGAAGAACGTCCTCGCCGTCCCCGAGGCACACGAAATCGAGAAACGCCGCGAACGGTTCGGGATTGGACGTCGCCGTCGGCCCGCCGGCGAAAACCATCGGCCAACTTCCATTCTCCTCCACGTTCCACGGTCGATCCGGCGCGTCGTCCCGCGCCTCCCACGTCAACGGAATTCTCGCCAGATGCATCATCTCTAATATATTAATCGCTCCCAATTCATACGCCACGCTCAATCCCACCGCGTCGAACTCGGCCAATCCGCGCTTGGACTCGACGGCGAACAGCGGCGCGTCCCTCGCCCGCATCAATTCAATCATATCATCCGCCGGAAGATACGCGCGATCACACATCGTCCCCGGCGTCTGATTCAACACCGTGTACAACACGACGTGCCCTAAATTCGACGCCCCGACCTCGTACGTCTCCGGATACGCCACGCAGAAACGCGCCTCGACGCCGTCGCGCGCGTCCCACGGCGCGCGAAACGCCCCCACCTCGTTCCCGAGGTACCTCGCCGGCGTTCGCACGCGAGCCCAGTCGAGCTTTGAAAATCCGAGCGCGTCGACGTCGTCCTCGGCGGCGTTCGCGCTCGCGCGGGGCGAGAGACGTCGCCGCGCCCGCGCGCGCCGCCGCGCGGTCGGTCGGTCGCGGGCGATTGCAGCGACGCGCGCGCGACGAGACGACGACGCCATGGCGCGACGACGACGAGGAGGGAATGAATGTCGCGCCGTCGACGCCGACGCCGACGCCGACGACGCGCGTCGTCCTCCGTCGCGCGAGCGTCGTCGTCGCGCGCGCGTCGCGCCAATGGGCCGACAGACATAAACATGTACTACATACTCGTATACACACCCACACTACGTATACAGCACCACATGTCCGAACCCACCACCCCGGGCATCCCTCGCGCGCATTCCCGGTCGGTCGAGCCGCAGACGCGCGCGCGTCGCGCCGTCCCGCGTCGCACGCTCGCCATGCGTCGCACGGCGAATAACAATTCCTCCGTCACGGATCTCCAAGGTGCGCTCGCGCGCGCGCGCGCTCGCTCTCTCTCGCGCGCGAAAAGGATCGATGATCGACGAGGGATGAGATGCATGATTCGATTCGATTCGATGCGCGCGCGCGCGCGTTTCCGGAGCCGCGCGCGCGAAAAGGATCGACGCGCTTTTGTTTTCACGCGCGCGTTCGACTGACGATGAGACGCGCGACGCGACCGTCGGTCGTTTTCGAACGCGCGCAGCCTTGGCGGACGCCGACGCCGACGACGCGGGACGGGGACGCGCGGCGTCGAGCGCGGATCTGAGCGGCGCGTCCGGTGCGAGCGAACAGAGACTCGAGCGCGTGTTCATCGTGAGTAATTCTTTACCGTTGAAAATGTGGGAGGATAAACAAGCGGGGAAGCCGTATGGACACGAGTACGCGTTCGCGCACGACGGCGACTCCATCTATCATCAGACGCGCGACGGGGCGCGCGCGAACGGGCAGTTTGAACAGACGCTCAACGTCGGACAGTTGCCGATGCAGGTGCCGGTGGAGATGCAAGAGGCGGTGGCGTGTGATTTAGAGGAGAGGTTCGAGTGCGTGCCGGTGTTTTTACCGGATGAGTGCAAGGAGAATTTTTACAAGGGGTTTTGTAAAAAGTATCTGTGGCCGTTGATGCACTACGTGTTGCCGATGTCGCCGTTGGATTCGAGGTTTGAGAAACATCAGTGGTCGGCGTACATCGCGGCGAATAAACGGTTCGCGGATACTTTGATGGAGGTGGTGAGTAGTGACGATGATCAGGTTTGGGTGCACGATTATCATTTGATGTTGTTGCCGACGTTTATGCGGAAACGATTCAACGCCGTCAAGTGCGGGTTTTTTTTACACTGTCCGTTTCCTTCGAGTGAAATCTTTAAAACGGCGCCGTCGCGCGATTTAATTTTGCGAGGAGTGTTAAACGCCGATTTCGTCGGGTTTCACACGTTCGATTACGCGAGGCACTTTTTATCGTGTTGCACGCGCCTTCTCGGACTCAAGCACAGAATGGAACGCGGCGCGCTCATCATCGACAATTTCGGTCGGAACGTGTCGGTGAAGATTTGTCCGACGGGTGTGAAGACGTCGCGCCTTCGCGAAACGTTGGACGAGACCGTGTGCAAGGACAGACGAAAAGAGCTGCTCGTCGAGGCGGCGGGACGAAAGATTTTGCTCGGTCTCGACGATTTCGACGAGTTCAAGGGCATCGATCAGAAAATCGCCGCCTTTGAGCACATGCTCGAGGAGCACCCGGAAATCTCGGAACAAGTCGTGCTGTATCAGGTGTGTAACCCCCCGCGCGGGAGCAACAGAGACATCGACGATCTGTTGTCCACGGTCACCGAGATGGTGGAGCGAATCAACGCCAAGCACTCAAAGAATGGAAACGACGTCGTGAAATTTGAGGTGCGGCCCGTGCCGCTGCACGAACGCATCGCGCTGTACTCGGTGGCGCACATCGCCGTCGTCACCGCCACGCGGGACGGCATGAATCTCGCGCCGTACGAGTACATCACGTGTAGACAAGGTCCGAACGATGAAGAACAGGGCACGGCGGATGGGTTTGCTCTGCCTCGTCAATCCGCGTTGATCATCTCCGAGTTTACGGGGTGTTCGCCGTCGCTCTCGGGCGCGCTTCGCGTCAATCCGTGGCACGTCGAAGACATCGCGGATACCATGTACAAGGCGCTCTCCATGAGCGGACACGAACACGAGGCGAGACACGAGAAGCACTGGAGATACGTCAGCGAACATCACGTCGGTTTCTGGGCGCAATCGTGTCTCGCCGAGTTGCAACGCGTCACGGCAAAGGCGCAGAGCAACAAGTGCTACGGTTTGGGTTTCGGTTTAAACTTTCGCGTCGTTCATCTCAGCTCGACGTTTCGAAAGTTGGACACCTCCGCCGTCGTCGCCGATTACCTCAAATCGTCACGTCGGAAAATTGTCGTCGATTACGACGGCACGCTCGTGCAGCTCGCGTCCTTCGCGCAACCGCCGACGGCGCACCTCTTGGCGCTTCTCACCACGCTCGTCGGCGACGACGCCAACGAGGTGTGCATCGTCTCGGGACGCGAGCGTAAAACCTTAGAAAAGTGGTTCGGTAATATTCCTGGTCTTTGTATGGTGGCTGAGCACGGATATTGGTTCCGTCGCGGCACGGACGTGGCGTGGAAGGAGCTCGCGCCGAGCGGCACCGACAACAGCGTCATCGAGTGGAAGGACACCGTGTTGCCCATATTGGAGCAATACGTCGAGGCCACCGACGGTTCCTTCATCCAAGCCAAAGAGAGTTCGTGCGTATGGCACTACCGCGACGCCGATCCCGATTTCGGCGCGTGGCAAGCCAAAGAACTCCTCGACCATCTCGAGAGCGTCTTACAGAGCGACCCCGTCGACGTCATCGCCGGCAACGGCAGCGTCGAGATCAAACCCAAGGGCGTTCACAAGGGCTTAGTCATCGACCAGCTCCTCGAAACGAACGATTCATCCTCCGTCGCCGATTTCGTCCTCGCCATCGGCGACGACCGCTCCGACGAGGACATGTTTGTCTCCGTCGCCGCGCGCCAGCGACAGCCCCTCTACGCCGGCGCGCGCGTCTACGCGTCCACCATCGGTCAAAAACCGAGCAAAGCTCCAGCCTATCTCGACGACACCGACGACGTCGTCGATCTCTTACAGACACTCGCGCAGTATAACGTGTGCCACAGGCACTAGCGGACGTCCATCGGACGTCCCGGTTTTGTAACACTAGGTCTTCCGTCTCCGTACGCGCCGGACGTTCCCGCCTCGACGACGACGACGATGATGATGATGATGATGCGTGATGACGGCCGCAGTCGTCGACGCATGCGACGCGCGATGCGCGCGACGATATGCGTCATCGCGCGTGTATCTCACGTTCGACCGCCCGCGCCGTGCGTCGTCGCGTCTCGCGCGTGTGCGCGCCGAACGTGGTGGTCATCCTGGATGTCGACATCGGCATCATCGGCATCGTTTTCGACGCGTGTCGACCGACGCGCGCGCGCGATGGACGATGACGCGCGTGAGGTGAATGAGGATGGTACCGATGCGTCCGCGCGCGCGCTCGTTGACTCGTTGAAGAGTCACGCGTTCGATGGGTCGGCGTATACGCCGACGGGCGCGTTTCAACCGACGCGCGTCGACGACGCCAAGGCGCAAATCATGCGGTTTTTAGAGTATAAACCGCGCACTCGTCGAGAGTTGTACGATAAGTTGGTTGATGATAAAGGGTACGATCCCATGGACGCGAATGAGGCGTTGGACGCGATACAGCGGTGCGGCGCGCAGAGCGACGCGGCGTACGCGGAGGCGTTCGCGAGGTACAAGTGGAGACAATCGAAGTGGTCGGCGTGGCGCGTGCGAGGGGCGTTGCGACAGAAAGGGGTGAGCGACGCGGATATAGACGTCGGGTTTGAGACCATCTTTGCCGCGAACGGGGCGATGAAGGTGAACCTGTACGAGGACGAGGAGGAAGACGAGGACGACGACGACGACGACGACGACGACGCGGATTTGGAACGCCTCCGCGCCAGAGAATTGTTACAGTCGGCGCGCGCGCAGTTTCATCGAAACAAGCGAGGCGATTTTCAAGCGAGAATAAACCGTCTCATCGCGTGGCTTCAGCGTCGTGGACACGGCGGGCAAGTCATCCGAGACATCGTGACGGTGATGAAGAGAGAACGAGACGAACGCTCCGAAGACGACGACGACGACTTCGCGCTTCGTTTCGAAGATTGAGTTGTAACGGTACATGAATTTATCGATAGGTTGACGCGACTCACGCCGGTCCGGTGCGCGACGCCTTGGCCGCCTGTAACAACCCTCCGAACGAGGATAACTCCAACGGCACGCCCGTGAGCGCCACGATTAATCCAAATCCGGCGAACATGTACGCGAACGTCCCGACGACGTTGACGCAAAACACAGTCATCGCGAACGCCCACCGCTTGTCCTGATTCGGCGCGTACCTTCGGAAAAATTCGACGATTTTATCCGTCCCCGGGGAGATGGCGACCGACAGCGCGAAACGCGCCGGGCGCAGAAAGTTTTGAATCATCCAGAGTCCAAAGTACGAACTCGCGAACGTCTTCATCGACAGCGAGTTCACTAGAGGACTCGCCCCCGTCGTCTTCACCGCCGTGTACGTCGCCAACATGAGCGACGTGACGTAGAAGACGTTACTGACGAAGCCGTAGGATAAGAGCGCGGCGGAACCGAGCGAGGCAATCTTCTTTTTGTCAATCTTCGCCGCGTTTCGCCACCACGCCTTGATTTTATCCAACGCGGACGCGTCGGACGCGTTCTCGGGCGCGTCGTCGCTCGCCGCGGAGGACGAGGACGAGGAGGCGACGATGACGGTGGCGCCTCGCCCGCGCGTGAGCGCCGTGACGCGCGTGGGCGCGTGGGCGCGCGCGCGGGAGAGGATGGCGGTCGGTGCGGGGACACCGCGCGCGCGTCTCGCACCGCGGCGCGACACGACGGCGCGAGGCGCGAGGGACGCGCGAGGGACGACGGTGAACATGCCGTCGCGTCGCTCGCGCGCTCGGGGGAGGAGGCGCGGACGTCGACCGGCGAGGTGTGACGACGAGGACGGACGCGCGCAAGAGAGACGGCGAGACGGTTGGCGAACGGGACGCGGTTTTGTTTTTACGCGCTCAGATGAACTCTATCTCGACTCGGGAGAGCCACAGACGTAACCGTGATCCGTACTCGTTGCGAATCGTGATTTTGACTCGCTCGGAGGGTCGCGGCGCGGGCTCGTCGAATCGCGCGCGCGACTCGACGAAACATCCTCGTCGCCACTTGGACGCGGCGGATTCGGACGCAAACTCGGCGGTGACCGGTGATTTTTCCCCGTCTCGCTCGTAATCGAAGACGAGGCGAGGGAGCGGTTGCGGAGACCGGTGTTTGGCGACCCACGCGCGCGCGGAGACGACGCGCGAGACGTTGGAAAACGCGCGCGCGGTGGTGAAAGAAACGCCGCCTCCCGGCGCGAAGGCGACGCGCGCGGCCATCGTGCCGTCGCTCATCGCGACCGTGGTTTGATTGACACCCCAACTCCAATCTTCCCATTGCGGGTTGAGACCGAAAATCGGATTGAAGACGACGCTGCGCGCGCGCGCGCCCTCCATCGACGACGGCGCGAACGGCGCACACGCGGTCACGTTCGGCGCCGTCGGCGCGCCGCATGCCGCTCTCGCGCACGTCCGATCAACTTCAAAGCTTTCCACGAGGCACGGTAACGGTTCGTCCGGGTCGCGTCCGATGGTCAGATTGACGTCTCTTCGGCGAACTCTGGACGCCTCGTCGAAGCCGCAAAACAAGCCGCATTCGCCGGCGGCGCAGCAATCGCCGAACGCGCTCCAATTCCCGACGTGATCCGGGGCGGCGCATGATGTTTCGTTAAAGCCCACCAACGGTCTGAAACGTCTTTGCGTTCGTCTCGCGCTGAGCGTCGCCACGCGCTTCGCCGAGGAGACGGAGTAGACGCGCACGTCATCCGTGTCCAAATCTCTGTCAAAGTTTCCCTGTACGAACACGCCCTCGGGGTACTCGCGTCGCGCCCACGTCGCGCGCGCGCGAAACTTTTTCGCATCCTTCACGACGAACAGCGTGCGCCCCGGTCCCAACACCGTGCCGGGCTTGAGGCGATACCTCCACCCGGCCGGCGTCGAAATCGTCCAAAACGAGACGTCCACGGCGTACCCGTTGGGATTGCTCAATTTGACGTACGCCTCGTCCCCGTTCCTCTGCGCGTGGGAGACGTACACGCGAGCGTTTGAAGGCATGGACGGAGGAATCATGTACGCGTACTCGTTGAACAGTTGGTCCCTTCGTTTCGGAACGACTTGAGACAGTAATTGCGCCACGCCCTGGTCGATTGCCCGCACAGCGCCCACCGACCACTTTTCGCTATCTCGAAGCGCGTCCTTACGAATCTTCTGCAGCGTCCTTCGAACGTACTCGTCGATGAACGATGTCGCCAGGATCTCGTCCATGAGCGTGCGCAGTCGGGTGAGATACATCTCCTTGGTGGGCCAATACGCGAGTAAGACGTCGATGAGCACGTTGTACGTCGATCTCGGATCTTGTTCCGGAGAGTTCGGATCCGCATAGAAGATGTCCTGCGGATGGTTCCGATCGCAATACAAGGGGCTGTTGAACTTTTCGCACGAGAGTATGCAATACGCCGTGCTGCTCGGCGAGCACTCGCTCGGTGAGCAGAGACCGGTGCCGTACCGTTTATCGCCGGGAAACGCGTCTTCGACGTCCCACGGCAGACGCGACCACTCCCCCGTCCAGTCTTTGTGCATGTAGTAATTCTTCGTGCATCGATCGGCGCCGAGTATGAGCGTCTGCGCCGCCATCTCGTTGATCAGCGCCGGTAGATTGAGCGCGTCGTATAAGAGGTACGCGGACCCGTCGACGTTTTCGCGCACGCGTTCGATGTTTTGCGTGAGTTCCCATAAATCGTCCCAATTGTCGCCTTTCGACGCCTTTCGATAAATCTCGGGGCATCCGTCGCTCATCCACCGCGCGGGGTAATCGGGCGTCGCGTACGGACACGGAATGGACGGATTCCCGGCGCGTAGGTTGGAGTATTTCCAGTGTACGGCTTTATAGAGAGGGCCCTTGGGGTCCATACCGTTACGCTTCAGAAACGTACGGTCGACCTGTTCCACAAAATAGAACAGCCCGTAGAACTCTGTGTTCACTCGAACGTGCACGTACTTTGTGAGCGACGCGGGCACGCCCGCGCGGCGTAACACGCGAAACGCCAGCGTCTCTCGCAGGTACGTCTCCTCGCCCGGTTCCTGAAACGCGCTGTGAAGATTAATCTCCTCAACGCGTCGCTCGCCCCGATCGAATCGAAACACCGACCCCTTAAAATCGAGCTTAAACTTGTGCTTGGGCCATTGCGCGGCGGATAACTCGACGCCGATGACGGCTTCTTTTCGATTACTGCCGCGCCGTCGCATCAACACGTTGTCGTAAAACTCGCCCTCAAAGTACACGCTCACGCGCTCGCCCTCGTCCGTCGTGATCTTCCAGTAATCCGGCGTGTGAATGTGCAACACCGGCAGCGACGTATCCACCCGTAAACCCTTCTCGAGCACCGTACCAAAGTACCTCGGCCCTTTCCCGTCGTCGCCCGCCCTCGGCGTCTCGTAATACGACGGCTCCGTCGTCGTCACCCTCCACCGCACGCGCTCACCCACCGGCACCCCCACCGTCCGACACCTCCCCGCGTACACCCCATCGTTCGCTTTTTCATCCGGCCACGCGCCATCGTCCCGCATCCTCTCTCCCGTCTCCGCGTTTCGTCCCGCGCGACACGTCAGCGTCGCCGTCGGCGCGCGTCTCGACCACCCAGAGGTCTCGACCGTCGCTCGCACGACGACGTCGTCCCCCGACCCGACGCGCGATCCATCGATCGAGGTCATCGCCCGCACCGCCGTCACCGTCCCCGCGCTCGCGGTCGTCGCGCGCGCGCACGCCACGACCAGCGTCGTCACCACCGCCCCCGTCACCAGTGCGGACACCGCGCGCGCGTTCGAACGCGTCCCATCGCTCGCGCGCGCGCGTCTCGCCCTCGACCGCGCGCGCATCGCGACGAACATAATTTTCGTCGTCTCGTTCGCGCGCGCGCGTCTCGCGATCGACGTCCGAGCGCGCGCGCGGCGTCGGTTCTCGGAACCTCGGAGGTGCGACCGAGGGCACCGAAAAGTTGACGTCCTCGCGAGACGTCGACGCGCGAGCGACGCGCGTCTCGCGCGTCTGGGCGTCGCGACGCGCGCGGGGAATTTTTAAGAGACGCGCGCGGTGGTCGACGGGCGAGACGGGAGCGGGGCGACGACGAGGGCGAGACGAGAGGCGCGAGTCGGGTGGCGGAGGCGAGCGAGGCGCGCGCGGCATGGTGCGTTCGAGGAGGCGCGAGGAGGCGCGAGGAGGCGTCGGTGACGCTCGAACGCGGTGTGGTTCGATGGGTGGTGACGCGATGATTGACGGGAAGGATTCCGCGCGACGCAGAGACGAAAACAAAAACCGCAGAGGACGGAATTCGCGGGACTCGACGTCGTCGCCGAGGGCGCGTTGACGCCGACGGAGGTCGTCCGCGAGGCGACGCGTGAGGATGTCGAACCGAAAGTGGAGTTTAGTTCGTTGACGAGACACGATGGGGGGGTGATGGAGCACTCGAAGGCGCATCCGAGGATGTTGAAGAGTACGCGCGCGGATGAGCGACGAGCGCGCGCGCGCGGCGACGATTTTGGAAATCGAGAGGCGAACGCGCGCGGCGACGAGAGCGCGGACTGACGATGGTGTTCGCGCGGTGTAGGTAATGCGACGAGTCACGTGTGGCCGTTGGGAGCGTTGGCGGAGCTCATCGATAAGTGCGTGCGCGCGAAGTGAACGACGAATCGAACGCGCGCGAGAAAATACGCGAGGCGCTCGATCGGAGACTGACGTCTTCTGCCCTTCTTTTCCGACGCGATCAGCGCGCAAGACGCCGAGTGCGGCGCGACCGCGGTGCACGTCGACGCCATCGACCTTTCGAACACGGATAATCCGAAGAATAGTTACGGCATCGTCGTCCAGGATGACGGGTGCGGGATGAATCGACGCTCGCTCATCGGTATGCTCTCCTTTGGTTTCAGCGACAAGGAACACAAGGTCGGAAACGTCGGTCGATTCGGTATCGGATTCAAATCTGGATCGATGCGTTTGGCGAAAGATGCGCTCATCTTTACGAAACGCGAAGGGTACGCGCACGTTGCCTTTCTCTCGCAATCGTTTCTCGACGACGCCGAGTTGGACGACATTCTCATTCCGATGTTTTCTTGGAAGATGGAGAAGAACTCTGCCAAGGGGAAGACGAAGTACATCGCGAGCGAACCGACGAACATGCAGAAATGGGACGATCACATGGCTGTCATCTTGCGATACTCGTTCGTACGCACGGAACGCGAATTGTTGCAAGAGTTGGATAAAGTCGACGGCGAACACGGAACGCGCATCGTCTTGTTCAATTTACGCGACCCGCCCGAGCTCGATTTCACGTGTTTCAAGGATGACATTCGTCTCGTCGGCGCGATTCCGGACGAGAACCAACGGAGCGCTCGCGGGCCCGTGTTCCAGCAGACGCGCGAGGGCCAACAGGCGACGATAGACGTGCCGGAGGATTACAGTTTGCGCGCGTATATGGAAATTTTGTACCTGCGCCCGCGATGCGTCTTCACGCTTCGCGGCGCGCGCGTCGTCCCTCGGTGTCCGATCGAGCATCTCTCGCGTGAGTACTACGCGTTCCCCGAGTACAGGCCTCGAGGTTTCGCCGAGGGCATCACCTTGCACATAGGATACGCCGAGGACGATGGGAAAAAGTGTGGGTTTCACATTTACAATAAAAATCGTTTGATTCGCATGTATCAACGATTCGGGTCGCAGTTGCAGGCGAACACGATGATGAAGGATATGCTCGGCGTCGTCGAGGCGGAAGCGCTCGAGCCGACGCACAACAAGCAAGCGTTCAAGGAGGTGGACATCACGTATCAAAAGTTTAAGCGGTACATCGTGCAGTGCATGAATGATTATTACTTCGGTATTCAACAGTTTCGCATGGCGGGCGGAGGAGGACGAGGCAAAGAGACGACCAGAGGCAAACAGGCCGGCGAGAACGCGCAGAAGCGACGTAAAGTGCTCAGAAAGGCGGCAAGGCGCGGTTCTACGGATGCGAGTGACGATGAAGAGGGCGAAGAGGAGGAAATCACCGCCGCCACGGCGCGGAGAGAACGCGCGCAACGCACGTCGGCGCGCGGTCGACCGAGAGGGAGGCTCGTGACGCGCGTCTCGCGCATAAAGGTGATTCATCGCCAGCTCATGGTGCACAAAAACGCTTATATTTTCTTAAAACCGGTCGACCCGGTGTATTGGGAGATTCCAGATTATTTTGACGTCATTAAGCATCCGATGGATCTCGGAACGATTAACAAGCGTCTCGAGATGGATGATTATTACACAGAGCAAAATTATCAAAAGTACGCCGCCGACGTGCGACTGGTGTGGTCGAACGCGATGACGTACAATAAGGAAGATGACGTGGTGTACAAGATGGCGCGCATCATGTCGAGAGAGTTTGAATACCATTGGCAACAGAAAATAGTAGACGCCGACTTCACGTACGCGCCGGTGAAGGAAATAGCCGACGGCGACGACATGACGATTGATTCGTACACGAACGAGGACGACGTCGCCACGAACGAACCGATTGGTTCAGGCGCGGTCGCGGCGCTGGACAACGCGAACCCATCACCGGCGCCAGTGCCGAAGATGCTCGTGAACACGACGCCCGCGGTTCTCGAGAAGGGCTCTCGCGTCGTGCGCGTACCCGAGGCGCTCAGCACTCTGCTCGATGAAACCTTTTTCAAAACGCTCGAAGAGAGTTACGCGCAGCTCGAAAAAGAGCTCGCCGAGGAACGAAAAGCGAACGAGCGATACGTGGACGAGAACATCAAACCGAATTCGAGCGGTACGGCGACCATCTCGGCGGAGCAATTGGCGGCGTTCAAGTCGGAGCTCACGCGATTGCGCGAACGCGTGGAGAGGCGCGAGAAGGAACTTGTGATCGAGCGCGCGAAAGTGCGCAAGCTCGAGGATGAGAATCAGAGGCTCACCGCGAAACACGCGTCGCAGACGCTCAATATTCGAAAACCGCTGATCAGGGCGCCGACAGCGACGTTGGTCACAGACGAGACCGTCCTGGCGTTGGAGAAGAAGAAATTGCGCGAGTACGTTCAAAAGCATATCCCGGACTCGATCGACTTTCGCGAGGACGGGTGGCGCGTGCAGATATATATTCGTAAGAACGGTAAACTCGCCGGGACGACGTACAAGGAGTTCCTCTCGCCGGAGGGTGTGCGTTTCCGTTCGATGAAGGAAGTCGTCGCGCACGTTGGCGCGTCGCTCACCAAAGAACCCGTCGACGCGCTCCCGTCGGCGATGGCGAAGAGGACCGAAGAGGACCCCGAGGAGGCTCCTGAAATGAAATCGGAAGAGACGCGCCAGGGAACGCCCGAGAAGAGGCCCGCGCCCGAAGAGTGCGCGTCGCCGCGAGGACTCGAAGCGTGTCGACCCGAGGACCTGATGCCGCCGTCCGATCCTCGCGAAATCGCCGTCGGCACCCAGGGTCCCGCGTTGTCCACGTACGAACCGCTCTCGGAGTTTCTTCGCAAACAGCAGCTTTCGATGAAACCGAGCGATGCGCCCGCGTAACGCCGTTGTAAGCACTCTTCGTTTGTCGTCCCGAGGGACTTTTCCCACGTGAACGTAACGGTCCGTCCTCACTTCGCGGTCGATGGTCGTCGATGCCTCCGACGACGACCGTCGACCGTCGCGCGCCGCGGTGAAAACACCGTTCGCACACCTCTCGTACGCGCCCGATCGCGCGCGCGCGCGACGCGGCGACGCGGCGAGCGACGCGCGGGCGCCTCAGAGCGATTGTCTGAGCTGTCGAGTCTTGGGCACGTCCGCGTGCGCGCTCGGCGCCGCGATCGTGTCGTGGGAGGTGTATCGAGAACCGCGACGGGTGTTGTCGCATCGGATCGCCATGGGCGTCTTCGCGGGCGCGTTCGTCGCCCTCGGAGCGTACAGGGCGGTGATGTAGGCGCGAGCGCGGTGGCGCTTTGTAATGACATAGCTTCTAGTCCTTCTTTTTCATGCAGTCGGGCCACTTGGAGAGGTCCATGTGCTTGATCGGGGCGAACGTCTTGCGGTGATAGATGCACGGACCGTACTTGTCGATGGCGGCCATGTGCGCCTTGGTGCCGTATCCCTTGTGGTCTTTGAAACCGTACATCGGAAACTCCTCGTCGATTTCCAACATCATGCGGTCTCGCGTCACCTTTGCGATGATGGACGCCGCGGCGATGGCGACGTTCTTCGCGTCTCCCTTGACGATGGCCTCGGCCTTACCCTCCAACGGTTTCGGCACGCGGTTACCGTCGATCAATACCCAGTCCACGTTCGGCACGTCCGCCGCGCTCTTCGTCATCGCCTCCATCGTGCACTCCAAAATGTTAATCTCGTCGATGCGGTCCTGATCGATGACGCACACGCCGTACTCGATGTCCTTATTCGCCATCAATTCCTCAAAAATCTCGTCGCGTCCCTCCTCAGTGAGCTGTTTGGAATCGTTGACGCAATCGACGACGCAATCCTTCGGCACGTAGCACGCCGCCGCCACCACCGGTCCCGCCAACGGACCTCGCCCCGCCTCGTCCACACCGACGACGCGATGACGTCCAGCCTCCCAGTGCTTCTTCTCGTGCGATCGATCCGGTCCCGGTCCCGTCGCTTTCTTCGCCCGTTTCGCCGGCGACGCCTCGAACGTCGCCGGTTTAGACGTCTTACGCCCACGAGACGTCGTCTTCGTCGCCTTGGCGTCGCCCGCCGCGCCGTTCGCCCCCGCGGCATCGTTCTCCGTCGCCTTGGCCTTCGTCGCCACCGAACGCATCGGCGGCGGCGGCGCCGCGGCCGCGAGCGTCTTGCTCTCGCTCATCTTGACGCCCTTGACGAGAAACGCGCCCAAACCCATCTGCGCCTTTGGTTTCGGCGCGCCGTCCGCCGTCACCTTGCGCGCGCCGTTCGAAGACATCTTGGGTACCCTTTGCGTGAGTGCGCGCGCGAGTCGCGCGGGGTGCATGCGCGGGAGTGCGGTGTCCCCGCGTCCCGGGCGCGACAGACGACGCGCGTTTGAAATATCCGCAATCGCAAGTTTGTTCAGACTACAATTGAAGCGCTAAGGTCGAGACGAGCGTCGATGAATTCGACGCGTATGGCGTCACGCGTGGGTGAACGCACGTTTCGCACGTCGGCTAGTGCGCGTTTTGCATGTTTGCCATCACGAGCCAGCTCGTCGCGATGGCGGCGAACGTGACCCATCCCGCGACTTGCCAGTAAAAATCGTCGCCCCCGTCCGGCTTATCGCCGCCCATACCACCGCCCACACCACCGGGCGCGCCCGCAAACGTCTGTTGCTGCGCCGCCTGTTCCGCGAGTTGACGCTGCAATTCAGCGTGTAAACCCGGAGCCTTGTCCGTCATCTCCAGCGCCTTGCGATAAATCTCGTTATTCGGCTCCTCGTCCAGCGCCCTACGAAAGCACGATTTCGCCTCTTCAAAGTACTTCATCGCCTCGTTCGCGTCCGGGAACAAGAAACCCTGACTCGTCAACGCGTTTCCGAGACACCACAGCGCGTCGTGCTTCTTCGGATTGATGGCGAGCGCGAGTTCAAACTTTTGCACCGCCTCCTCGATCATGTCCACCGCCTCGGGCCCTTGCCTGAAGTGCGCCAACTCGAGCAAAGCGCCGCCCCACCGCGTCAACACCTGCGCATCTTTCGGATTTTGCTTGTGCTCCGCCTCAGCGCGCGCGCGCGCGTCCTCGAAGAAGAGCATGCGCTCGACCTCTTCGCGCGGTAATCCCTCCGCCATCTCGGTCGTTCGTTCGTTCGTTCGTTCGAGATCGATCGTTCGTTCGCGCGTCGGTGAGGTTGGACGACGACGCTCGACCCCGTTCCCTCGAAATCCTCGCTCGCTCGACGACCGAGTCGACGACGTGTGACGTCCGTCCGTCTCGCGCGGTGGGTTTTGTGTGGGTGAGGGCTCGACGCGCATTTCCGGTCCTCACACGCGCGCGCGTCGACGAGACGACGAGACGACCGATGGCGGTGCTCCTGGAGACGTCAAAGGGGGACGTCGTCGTCGATCTCTTCGTCGACGACGCGCCGAAGACGTGCTTGAACTTTGTAAAGTTGTGCAAGCTCAAGTACTACAATCACTGTAAATTCTTTGACGTGCAAAAGGATTTCATGACGCAGACGGGCGATCCGACGAACGCGGGGAACGGAGGGGAATCCGTGTACGGTCTCGCGAGCGGGGACCGAAAGGCGCGGTTTTTCGAGGACGAGATACACCCGACGAGGAGACACGAAAAGATGGGCACGGTGAGCATGGCGCCGGCGGCGGCGAACGGCAACGCGTCGCAATTCATCATCACCACGCGCGATGGGCCCGTGGACGCGTTGGATGGGACGAGAACGATATTTGGGGAAGTGTCTGAGGGTTTGGACGTGATTCGAGCCATCAACGAGGCGTATTGCGACGAGAAGGGTCGGCCTTGGCAAAACATTCGCATCAAGCACACCATCGTGCTCGACGACCCGTTCGACGACCCGCCGGGACTCGCCGCGCTCGTCCCGGACGCGTCACCGCCGAGACCGGTCGATGAGGCGGACGATAGATTAGAGGATGATTTCGACGTCCAGGCGGAGATGAATAAAGACGCCTCGGTGGTGGAGGAAGAGAAGCGCGCGAGGGAGGCGCATAACCGCGCCGTCGTCCTCGAGCTCATCGGCGACTTACCAGAGGCGGAGGCGAAACCTCCCGAAGAGTCGCTGTTCGTCTGTAAACTCAACCCGGTGACCACGGACGAGGATTTAGAGATCATCTTCAGTCGATTCGGCAAGGTGACCGGATGCGACGTCATACGCGACTTCAAGACTGGCGCGAGTCTCGGCTACGCCTTCGTCAACTTTGAGCGAAAATCCGAGGCGGAGGCGGCGTACTTCAAGATGGACAACGTTTTGATCGATGACCGGCGCATTCACGTCGATTTTTCGCAATCCATGCATCATTTGTGGAAGAATTTTAAGCGGTTCGGCAAGAACGGCGGCACGGCGGAGGATTTCAACGAGGCGGATCGTAAACGAAGTCGAGGCGTCAATCGAACGATTCAGGGCGGCGCCGGTCGAACGTTTGAGCTCAAATCGAGCGCGATGGGTCACATCAGCGGTGGGAACGCTCGCTACGCGATGGCGACGGATAATAAGGAGGCGTCGAAGAGCGCGAAGCACCGCGACGACGGCGGTCGGCGGCGACACCGCGATGGGAGCAGGGACAGGGACAGGGACGGTCGACGGAGGTCTCGTTCGCGCGATCGAGAACGGAAACGCGATAGATCGCGTTCGAGGGATAGAGAGCGACGGAAAGATAGAGACAAGGACAGGGATAGAAAACGCGATCGGTCGCGCTCTCGCGACCGTGACCGAGACCGAGATAGAAAAGATAGAAAGCGGGACCGCCGTTGATGTGTTACAATTTTGATCGCAGCGTCTCGCCGTCGACCGATCTCTCGTGCATGACGCGCTCGCAAATCACCTCGGCGAGCTCGTACACCTCGCGCCACGCGCAATCCCACGCGTCTATTTTGTGCACGTTTGGATTCGCCTCGCGCGCGTCCCGCACGACGGCGTCGATGCGTCGACATATTTCGACCTCGACCTCCGAAATCGGCCCGTCGCCGCCGCCGCCGCCGTCATTCCTCTTATACGCGCCGAAACAATCGCGCGCGAGCTTTTGCGACAGTATTCTTGAATCGCCCTCGGCGAATTTGCAACACTGTAAAAAGTCGGTGTTATCAAACCCCGTGCCCGCCATGAGCGCGTACGACCCGACCTCTTGCTTTAATCGAAACGACAAATCAATGCTCGCCTCGACGGCTTTAATCTTCGACACGGCGATGGCGCGGGTCAAATCGGCGCTCGGAATCGTTTGCGCTCGCAAATGTTCGCACAACTCGCGCTCGCACCTCGCGACGAACGCGTCGAGTCTGTCGAGCGCGGCGTATCCCTCCGCGTACAGCGCGCGAAGCTGCGGCACGTCTGACAAGAAGGGCGAACTCCCTCGCATCACACACATCTTGGCATCCGAATATTTCTTCGTATCGTCGTACAATCGCCTCGTGAACGCCAGCGCCGCCTGCGCCACCGCGACTCGACCGGTATATAACCTCTGACCGATCATGTCCATCGTCGACGCGCCGCCGCTCTTCTTTTCGTACTGGCCCGTCTCGAAATTCACGCCTCCGTATTTCGACAACAGCGACTCCCTCGGCGCCTCGAACCCGTCGAACCGGATCCAAAAATTATCCAAATCATTCGCCGTCGTCTTCGTGCCCATGTCCCCCATCGTGATCCCTCTCGCCAACCGCTTCCCGACGCCCCGTCTCAATTCCACGTAAAATCCGTGAGGTCCTTTCGCCTCGCCGCCGACGATTAAATTCGCCACCACCACCGCCGAATCCGCTCGAAACCCGTTCGAGATCCAATTCTTCGTCCCACCCTCTCCACCGCTCTCGATCACGAACGTCTGCCTCCCCTGATCCCACGTCGCCGTCGTGTTCACCACGAGTCCGCTATTCACGCCCGCCAGTCGCTCCGTCAGACAAAAACATCCGAGCGCGCCCCTCGCGCGCGCCTCTCTCGCTCTTCGTCGATGCTCTCGCGTCCCCAACGCCTGCACCGTACCGAAACACAAATTATACGTCACCGTAAACCGAATCCAAAACCCAGGTCCGAGCGTCGTCGCCGTGGCGCGCGCCAATGCGCGATGCGCCTCGAAAAATCGCGCCGGCCGCCGCTCGACGTCATCGTACCCCAATCCCCCGGACGCGACCAACCGTCGCAGCGCCGCCGCGGACGCGCGCGTGGACATGTTTCGAGACAGACGCAACGATTCGATCGTTCGTTCGAAATCGCGTCGGAATCGCGCCAGACGCGCCGAGTCGTCGTCTTCGCCGTGATGATTCTTCGGCATGGTCGTTACGAACCTCTCCTCCGTCGACGCGTCTCCCTCGCGCGCGCGTCGAACGCGACCGAGACCCCCGAGAACGCGCGAACGAACCCGCGTCCGAGGCGCGCGAGGAAAACGCGCGGCGCGCGCGGTTCGCGCGAGGATTCGCGGCGCGCGATGACGCGGATGGGGTGATTCGGGACGAGGGTGGTGAGGTACTCGTGACGAGTCATGACTCGTCAAAAAATGGGAAAGATTTCGTGCGCGAATCATTTCATTCGCTGGAGATTGGGGCGCGCGACGCGAGTCGACGGCTGCGTTCGATGACGACGCGCGCGCGCGCGACGCGCGGGACGACGACGTTCTCGTCCCCTTCCCGCGCGCGCGTCGGCACCGCGCGAGGGCGATGGGCGCGCGCGCGACGAGGGCGAGCGACGCGCGCGCGGGAACGGGACGACGACGATGACGACGCGGGACGACGACGACGACGACGCGCGATGACGACGACGCGGAGGAGAGGGAGAGAGGGTGTCGTCGCGCGCGCGCACGGGGTGGAATCGGTCCTCGGTGCGCTGGACGCGGAGGCGGTGGCGACGGCGGCGCGCGCCGTCGGCGGGAGGGAACGCGAGGCGTTGGGGAACGACGCGGGGGAGGTGGTGGTGGCGGTCGCGGCGAGCGCGTTCGCGACGTTCATGACGTCGTTTATGTGGGAGAAGGCGTGGAAGCGTCGAGTGTTCGGATCGGAGGACGAGGACGAGGAGGAGAGCGCGGGACGCGGGGCCGCGGGCGCGGGGACGTCGGGACGGGGCGGGACGAAAGGGAAGAAGCGGCGAAACACCACCCTGCACGGCGTGGACGTGTCGAGATATCCAATCTTCGATGAACCCGAGGTCTTGCGAGCGTTGGGGTTCGCGGCGACGTGGCACGCGGGACAGAAACGGAAGAATGGGGAACTGTACGTGAAGCACTGCGTGGAGAGCGCGAAGATTCTCGCGGCGACGTTACCGTCCAACGGACCGAAAAGTCGAGACGCCATGTGCGCGTGTCTGTTACACGACGTCTTGGACGACACGCCATGCACCGAAGAAGCGCTCAAGGCTGCGTTCGGGGCGCGTATTTTTGATTTAGTCGTCCAAGTCAGTCGAGTCGGTCAGATGAACGAGGTCATACGCCGACGCCGACGCGATATGATGGACGGAGAAGTCAAGTCGAAACTCTGTGAAGACGACTTGTCGCAGCTTCGCAATATTTTATTACTCATTATTCGCGATCCGAGGGTGTTTTTGATCAAGATTGCCGATCGCTTGCACAATATGCGAACCATTTACGCGATTTCAAACGAGAAAAAGGTGCGCGTCATCGCGAGCGAGACGCTGAGCGTGTGGTGTTCGCTCTCTGAGAAGCTCGGCATGTGGGCCATCAAATCGGAACTTGAGGATTTGTGTTTCGCAGTTCTCGAACCTGAGAATTACGACGCCATCATCGCGGCGCGAGATGACGCGTGGAGACCGGCGGAGCCCGCGCAGGAGACGACAGATGCGGTCAGCCGATGGTGGCCTTTCTCCACGTTCGACGCGTCGAACGCGGACGACGCGCCGAAGACGACGACGACGATAGAGGACGAGGATGCGTTTTACGGCGACGCTTCTCCGGCGTCCACGTACGAGCCATGGCAAGTCGACGTTGAAAAGCGCCTGGCGAGTGTTCCGTCTTTCGATTGGTTGTCCACGCAGCAAGGTAACTCTCTGCAGTACGAGAATTTGGATCACTTGCCCGCGAGTCTCGTCTCGTCGTTGAATACGCTCGACAGAGTTCGCGGCAGTCTCTGGAACGAACTTCTCATCGATGGATACAACGGCTCCTTGAACATCTCCGTCTCGTCGCGTCTGAAGAGCGCGTACAGCACGCACCTGAAGATGAAGCGAAAAAATCTTCCGTTCAATCGCATTTGCGACGCTCGCGCCATGCGCATCGTCGTCGGTGAAGCGTCGACGTCGGAGACGGGCACGGAGCGAGAGATCGACGGGTGCTACGAGTTGACCGACTTGATTCACAAGCTCTATCGTCCCATCGAGGGCGAGTACGACGACTACATCACCAATCCGAAGACGTCCGGCTATCGCTCTCTGCACACCGCCGTCGACGGCCCGGACGGGGCCCCGCTCGAGGTACAGGTGCGCACGCTCGCCATGCACAACGCCGCCGAGTTCGGCATCGCCGCGCAGTGGATGTACAAGGGTAAACGAAAGTTTGCGTCCAAATCGTACCAAGACGCCGCGCAGACGGATGACGTTCCCGAAGTCGGCGCCGGCGTGCAGCTCGTCTCCGGCGGTCGTCGCAGCTGCGGCGTCGTCATTGAATCCGCGGGTTCGCGCATGCTCGTCGCTGAACCGATGCAAAGTCGTTGGAGCGACGTCACGGCGTGGATGGCGGGAGATAATCACACAAAGCTCATGGACATCGTGCGCGCGTCCAGACTCACCAGCGCGCGTCAGGGCACGAGCGAATTCTTCATCTCCGAGTTTTGCTACTGCGTCGACCAGCGTTGGCACCGCGTGGACAACCTCGGCCACAAGACGCGCGTCACCGCCGAGCTCGTCAATCCCCTCGACGACGTGATCGAGGACGAGTCTTGGGAGGAGGACGTCGACGACATCGACGCGCGCATTCGCCAATTGCAAACCGTGGCGGGGACCTTTTTCAACGACGAATCCAGCGACGAAAAGGGGGAAACCTCGCTCGGTAACTGGTCCGCCGCGGCGGCGGAGATTCAAAAACGTCGACGCGCCGTCGCCATGCGTAAAAAAGACGCCGCGCGCGAGGCGTCGTGGCGTTCCGGCGACGTCGAGGCGCCGTCGCTCGGCATTCTCATGGCGGCCAGGACGGCGGAGGCCAAACCCGGGCGCGGCATCTTCCAGACGGAGGAGGCGGCGAAACTCGAGGCCGAGGTCGCCCTGCGCAATCCAAATTCGACGAAAAACCCGAGCGTGGACGTCGAGGACGGCGTCATGGTGATCACGTGGAACGACGCCGACGACTCGCCCGAGGTGTTGAGCGTCAAGCGAGGCTCCACCGTCGCCGAGCTCGCCGACATGCTTCCCAACACCCGCGCGCGCGGTGACTTCAGACGTTCGAACACACTGACCGAAACGACGACGCGTGATTCCGCGCCCGACCGCGAGACCGCCGACGACGTCCAGACGCGCGCGAAGAGCGGCGCCTCCGTCAACGTCAACATGGTCATGGTACCGCCGACGACGAAACTCAAAGACGGCGACATGATCTTCATCAGCGATTCCAAGACCACGGCGTCTCGTCCCGAGCAATGAACGACCGACGTTCGTTCCGAACGCGTCGTCGTCGCCTCGATCCATCGAAAAGTCTCGCGAGTTTCTCGCGCCGTTGTAACGCCGTCCCCGTCGCCCTCGGGACTTCAGGTTTTTCACCTCAATTCGTCGTCACACGCGGACGCGACATGTCTCGCGCGTCGATTCCGCGCATCGCGACGACGCTCGCGCGCGTCGCCGTGCGCGCGACGACGACGACGCGGCGATTCGCGCTCGCGACGACGACGCGCGCCGCGTCATCGTCGGCGTCATCATCATCATCGACCCAAACCTCGAATCGAATCCGCGTCGTCGCCTCGGCGAGCGGGGACGCGGGGACGCGTCGTCGGGGCGCGTCGCGCGGTGTCGTCGCGGTCTCGCGCGGGTCGTGGTCGAGCGCGGGTCGATCGGTGTCGACGACGACGCGCGCGGGCGCGGGCGCGGGCGCGAACGCGAACGCGAGCGCGAACGCGACGGCGAGCGACTTGGTCGAGTATTTGAACGATTCCTGGACCGCGTGGCACGCCACGGAGGCGGCGGTGGAGATGCTCGAAAACGCCGGGTACGAGCGAATCAGTGAGACGGCGGAGTGGGGAGATTTGCGCAGGAATGGGAAGTATTATGTGACTCGAAACGCGAGCGCGTTGGTGGCGTTCGCCGTCGGAGGCGCGTACGAGCCCGGAAACGGGTTCAACGTCGTCGCCGCGCACACGGACAGTCCGTGTCCGAAATTGAAACCGGTGACGAAGATTGAAAAGGGTGGATTCAAGCAGGTGGGGGTGCAGACGTACGGTGGAGGGTTGTGGCACACGTGGTTCGATCGGGATTTGAGCGTGGCGGGACGCGTCTTGGTGAAACGCGGGGACGCGTTGACGCACGAATTAGTGCGCATCGATCGACCGATCATTCGCATTCCGACGCTCGCGATTCATCTCGATCGTGAGATATCTACGAACGGGTTCAAGCCGAACACGGAGACGAATTTCGCGCCAATCTTGGCCACCGCCATCAAGGGCGAGTTGGAGGGCGAGGTGTCGTCGGCGTCGGGCGCGCATCACGCGTTATTGCTCGCCGTGCTCGCGGAAGAGCTCGGGTGCGCACCGGAAGACATCAAGGATTTTGAATTAAATGTATGCGACACGCACCCGTCGGTGATCGGCGGCGCGGCGCGCGAGTTCATCTTTTCGGGTCGTTTGGATAATTTAGCGTCGAGTTATTGCGGCGTGCGCGCGCTCATCGAGGCGACGAGCGACGACGCGCTCGCCGAGCAAAAGGGCGTGCAAATGGTCGCGCTGTTCGATAACGAAGAGGTCGGTAGTTCCTCCTTTTACGGAGGCGCGTCGCCGATGATGTTTGACTCCATCAAACGCGCCGCCGCCGCGCTGAGTAAATCGTTCCCGAACGCCGGCGGCGAGGGATTAATCGAACGCACGGTGCGCAACTCGTTCCTCGTCAGCGCGGACATGGCGCACGCGCTCCACCCCAACTACATGGACAAACACGAGGATAACCACCAACCGAAGATGCACAAGGGCATGGTGGTCAAACACAACGCCAATCAACGCTACGCGACGACGGCGGTGACGGCGTACCTCTTTCGCGAGTGCGCCAAGATGGAAAACGTCCCCACGCAAGATTTCGTCGTTCGCAACAACATGGGGTGCGGATCCACCATCGGTCCGATCATCGCCGCGGGCGTGGGCATACGAACCGTGGACGTGGGCATCCCGCAGCTCAGCATGCACTCGGTGCGCGAGATGTGCGGCACCGAGGACATCGATATTTGCTTTCGCCACTTCACCGCGTTTTACAAAAACTTCTCCGCCGTCGACGACACCGTGGCGGTGGACCGCTAGAGCACGTTCGTCATTCATCGATTAAAACACACGTGTAACTGTACATATTTTCATTAAAAATGCATTCACTTGGACTCGTACGCGTCCAAGTGTCGCAACGCGTTGAATCGTGCCACCGACGTTTCGTTGACCCACACGTGCGAGAGACACGACGGGTCGTCCCAATCTACATTTTTCGGCGCGGAGATGTGCGCCTCGATGAATTTTTTATTCACTTGCACCGCCAATCTCGACGTTGCCTGCACGTCCGGCCAATCCGGCCATCCGTGCGCGAACGCGACGTCTCTGTTGGCGGCGGCGTCGACTTTAAAGGACTCTCTCGCCGCGGCGTCCGGCACCAAGGTCACCGTCGAGTCGCTGTGCACGAGCGCGGGATGACGCTGATACAGCACGAAATCCGCCCCGTACTGTAACCCACTCCTCGGTAACCATCCCGTGAGTCGAAAGTGTATCGTCGCCGCGCATTTCATCGCGAACGCGTGCCCACACTCGCGTCGAAATTTCTTCCACAGCGCGCGCGCGTCCATCTCGCCCGCCCCCGTCCCGAGTCGCACCTCCATCTCTCTCCCCTCCACCGCCTCGCTCACCCGCAACACGCCGAGCATCGCGCACATGTAATACGCGTCTTCGCAGCACACCCGCACGACGAGTTCGATTCCCGCCCCATTCGGCGTCAACGGCACGCCCCGTTCCGCGCCTCCTCGCGCGCGGCGACCCAGACACGTCTGTTCCAACAGATACGCCTGTCGCCTCGTGGCCCCGATCCACACCTGCCCTCGCGCGTGCGTCCCCCACATCCCACTGTGATCCCGCACGAGTTCATCGATCAACTGGTCCGGTCGTTTATGTCGATGGGCGACCCGTCTCTTGCCTCGTTTCCAGTGCACGCGCGTCGGCGCCGGCGGCATCGCGCCCCTCGTTCACGCGTTCGTTCAGATGATCCCTGAGCACCGCCTCCTCGAGTTGAAGATTGAGCAAACGACCGAAGAGGTACTGTCGAGTCTCTCTGAGCGATTGCCGCTCGCGCCCGAGTCCCGCGAGGACGCGCTCGTACCCGGCTTTCCCTTGGAGACGAAAATTCTCGCGCGCGCGCTCAGCCTCGTCGACGTCGTATTCCACGCGCGGTGGACGCTCGTCGGTCGACGACGCGGGCGAGGGCGGTGCGTTCGGGCGTTCGGGCGCGCTCGAGGGAAGCGCCGACGCGGGTTTCTTCGGCGCGCTCGACGGGAACATTCGATCGCGGCGACGTCTGCGGGACGCGGCGGCGGCGTTTTATTTTTAAACCATTTTTAAACCGCGCGTCGACACAAAAAAAACCACCCGCGCGGTGGCGATCGGTTCGTTTTTAATCCAATCCACTGATGGATCCCGTCCCACCGCTCGGCGACGGCGGACGTTCGCCCGGAAGGTACCCGTACTTGGCTCTGAAGGCGCGTTCGTATCGCCGCCGCGCCGCGCGTCTCTTCGTCTCCGGATTCAACGACCCCCCCGGTCGCTTATACTCCCACAGCGCCCACGCGCCGACGACGAGTAAGATGATCAACCCCCACGCGCTCGGTTGGCCCTCGCCTCCGGGATTCCACCCGTCGTCCCACGCCTCCTCGTCGTCGTCGTCGCCGCCGCCGCCGCCCGGCGGGACGCCGTCGCCGCCGTACCCGAACCTGCGCTGTTCGTCCGTCTCCATGCGCAGCGGCGCCGCGCCGGGCCCGCGACCGGGACCGTCGGGACCTTTTTTCAGTGGGAATCCGCGCGGGGACTCGTCCCCGTCGCCTCGCTCGTCCGTCTTCTTCGCCGCGACCGAGACCGACCGCCGAGAATGAATCGAACGTCCTCGACGCGTCGCGACGCCGCGCGCCGTCTCGCGCGAGACGCGGGCGAGACGCGTCGTCGTCGTCGTCGTCGTCGTCGTCGTCGTCGAGACGAACATGGCCACCGTCGCGCGCGTCGTCGTGTGCGAATGCATCATCGAGGGCACGCGAGAATCGTCCCGGAGACGCCGACGCGCGCGCGCGCGGCCGACTCGCGCGAAAGGGACGCGACGACGATGGACGCGATGACGCTCTCGCGCGCGGTGCGCGCGGTGCGCTCGCGCGTCGGCGCGTCGCGCGCGAGCGAGCGCGCGAGAGGTACCGCGGGTTTCGTGGTCCCGGCGCGCTCGACGCGCGGGACGCGCGCGAGGGAGGGACGCGCGCGCGCGCTCGACGGGGACGTCGTGGCGACGATCGCGAGCGCGAACGGTGGATTGGAGACGGCGCGCGCGGCGTTGGGAGCGGCGACGGTGGCGTTGATCATGTTTCAGGGACCGAAGGGCGACGGCGTCGTCAACTCGCTCAACGAGGGACGCGTCTTCGGAAGCGCGGCCAAGGCGAAGAGCGCGGTGGATTACGCGACGTACGCGTTGATCGGGGGATTCATCGCGATGAGCGCGGTGCTCGCGGCGAGCGGGTGAGAAGACGGGCGAATGCGAGGGCGAGGGCGCGCGTCGGCGCGTCTCGGGTCGGCGGTCGGGGTACGACGCTACGGTGCGTACTACATTCGTTTTAATACTACACGCGCATTCGCGATGCGTTGTTTTCTTTCGCGTTCGTGCGCTCGTTCGTCTTCTACCGCTAGTGCTACTGGTGTCGTCGTCGTCGTCGTCGAGTTTATTTTTTTCGCTCGGCGGGCGCTTTTCCGGCGCTCCTCTTCCTCGTCGGCGCCCGTCTCTTCGGTTTGGGTTCGGGTTTCGTTTTGACGGGTGATTTCGCGTCGGAGGAGTACTGCGAGAGATCTAACTCGGCCATGGCCTCCGCGTCGTCGTCGTCGTCCTCGAGTCGAGGCGCGCGTTCGTCGGCGTCGCCCTCGGTCAATACGTCCCGAAACGCCGTCTCGCGGGGACGTTTGAGCACCATCTTCGCCGCCTCCGTCGCGTCGTTCGTGAGCCTCGCCACCGCGTCTCCCAATCTCTTCGATCGAAATTTAGCCACGCGTCCACCGACCGCGTGCGAGGCTTGAAAGAAACTATCGATTCTTCGCTGCGCGTCTCGCTTGGACCACGACTTCATCATCGGCACCAATATTTGATCCGACTCGGCCCTCGTCCACGCGAACTTCTTGATGCACAACAGTCTGAGCATGTCGAGATCGGGTTTTCCCCACTCGAACGTCTCCTCGCTCGCGTCCACGGACGGGTGTTGATACGCCTTGATGACCTCTCGGGACGGAAACGTCGCGGGGACGTCCCAACTCTTCTTCAGCGAGCGGTGCTTCTCCTTGAACGCCACGGCGAGGGCGTCGTCCGTCGCCTCCGCGCGCGCTTTGGACGAAGGCGACGGTAACAGGTGATCCGGTACCATGGTTAATTCCTCTAAATCGATCCACTCGCGAAACGCTCGACTCGCCTCGAACACGTCGCCTCTAAACGCGCTGACGATTTCCAAAGCGTTGACGACGCCGACGCCGACGACGCCCTCGGTGTAATCGCTCCCCAGGAGCAACGCGAGCTGAATGAACCGATCGCGATCCAAACCGAGTTCCTTCTTGATTCGATCGGACGAGTACATCTCGCAGTACTTTTTATCGGCGAAAAAGTTTCTGTACACCGTCGACGCGCCGAAGAGAAAGACGTCGCTGTCGTCGGTGATGACGGCGTCGACGAGGTTCGCCCGGTCGAGGTACGCGCACTGCGCCTCAGCCTCCTGCGGCGCGATGATGTAAGGAATACCAAAGAGGGTGAGGAGCTCCTGCACCTCGCGGTACATGTCGTCGGTGACGTGTTCGGCGCCCTGTTTCGCCTGGCGGATTTCGTGTGTCAATCGCGCCTGTTCCTCCTCCGCCTCGCGTAATAGCTTTTCCATGCGCGCGCGTTCGGCGAGACGATCCGCCTCGCGCGCGGCGGCGCACCAATCGTCGTCGTCGTCATTGCCGACGTCGCCGGCGAAGACGTGCGCGCGTTCGTCGATGGTGCGTTCCGTCGGTTTCGTCGCCGGCGGCGCTTCGGTTTCGACTTTTTCGACTTCGCGCGCCGATTCGTCTTCCCGAGGAATCGCCTCCACCGTCGTCGTCTCCTCGACCGCGGGATCCGGCGCCGCGGTCGCGAGACTCATCGCGATCGCCGCGCGTAAATCATCATTCATCTCTTCAACCTCCTCGTCCTTCGCCGTCGTCGTCGTCTTCGCCGCGTCCCGCTCGTCCCGTCGCGCGGCGAGCGCGATCGCCGCGTCCACGTCGTCCTCGCCCTCGACCTCGATCGCGTCCTCGTCGTCCGCGCGCTCGTCCTCCTCGTCCCATCCACCGAGACTTCGACCCTTGAGAAACCCGTGACTGAGCGAATACACGGCGCCGCGGCGTAACCGCGTCGACTTTGGCGTCCCGCCCCCGGGCGAAGGCTCGTCGGCGCTCTCGGGGGAGACGACGTCGGTCAGTGACGGACGCGGTGACGCGAGCGCGCGGTTTTTCGCGGGGGACGGCGTCGGTGTCGCGTTCTTTTCGTCGGCGTCGACGTCTTCCCACTCTTCGTCGGCGGCGGCGGCTTCTTCCGGTTCGGCGGCGCATTCGGCGGCGGCGAAGAGCGGATCTCTCGCCGCGGCTTTGATGTTCTCCGTCGTGAACGTGATCTGTAGATCGAGCGTGGACTTTTCGTCTTCAAGCGTGATCGGAGTCTCTGCGACGGATTTCGCGACGGACGGCGTCGGCAGCGTCGGGTGGAGATCGGTCACCAAGAATTGTTCCTGGGGCGCGACGAGCGTCGTCTGAATCCGCGCGCGTCCCGAACGCGTCGTCGCGAATTGATTCTCCGCGAACAGACCAGTCTTGAGATTCGACACGCCCGACGGCGCGGGTAACGCGAGACGATCGGTCCCGCGCGCTGGATCGGCGTTGCACGACGGACCGGCGAAGATGAAATCTCTGTTGTCTCTGGCGGCGACGCGTTTCGCCGTCATGGGATCGTCGACGTCGGCGCGTTGCATCACCTCGTCAATCTGTCGCTTGATTTTCGTGCCCTTGAGGTAAGTTTGTAACTGTAACGCGCTAAAATCTTGCATTTTTCCGGACGCGGCGGCGAAGTGTTCGCGATTATCCGCCATGCGTTTGTCTCGCATCTTTCCGATGACTTCCAAACGAACAGAGGGCGGCAACGCGCTCAACACTTCGGGATCTATGAATTCTCCGTCCGGCACGAAGAGATCGAGCGCCTCCTCCTCCTCCTCCTCCTCGTACTCATCCTCCTCGTATTCGTCCGAGACCCAATCCTCTCGCCACTCGCCGTCGTCATCGTCGTCCTTCGTCTTCGTCGCGCGCGTCTCGCCCGCAAAGGCGAATTCCTCAAACAGCGCGTCGTCCTCTTTCGCCACCGTCTCTCCACCCCCCTGAACCCCATCGCGCAGCGCCTTTTGTTTCAATGCGTTCAACAACACTTTCTCCGCAGCCTTTCTCACCTTGGCCGCGCTCTCGTCGCGCATCCGTCGTCTCGTCGCCGTCGTTCGTCGCTTCAACGCCGGCGTCGCTCCGTCGAACACAAACACCGGCGACACGCCGTGATGCAACAATCGACACGTCCGTCTGAAGAATCCCCGCACGTGCGCGTCCGGAATCATCTCCCCTCGATCGTCTCGCATCGCCTTGATGAATTGCACCAACCAGATGGAGGCGTCGACCGCGACGCGTTTGCCCCGAAGCGATTCGCAATCGGTCGCGCGCCCCGTGGGCTCGAGGAGCGACCACAGCCCTTTCACTCCCATGTCGACGCGCGAGACGGTTCAACGCGCGATTTCTCGCTATGGCATCGTCGACGAGCGTCGATGTGCGCCCGCGCGCGCGCGCGGCGGCGGCGTCTGTCGCGCGAGCTCATTTTCATTGGACACGGGCCCGCGGGGTGCCCCACACGCCGACGCGCGCGAGCGGACGAAACTCGCGCGCGCGAGCGGTGAAACGCGCGACGCACGACGCGGGTCGTCGAATCGACCGTCGCGGGCGAGGGGAGGCGCGCGTCGACGCGCGCGAGACGTCGAGAGAGATGAGCGCGCACAAATTGAGCGAAGAGGCGCTGCGGCGCCACGCCGCGCACATGCGCAACGAACGCGAACGCGCGGCGAGGACGAAGAACGCGCTCAAGAAGGAACTGGACGATTTCGTTCGGTCGGGGCCCAAGGTACGCTCGACGACGCGCGCGCGAGAGGGGTGGGGGAGAGGGTCGGGACGCGGCGGGGACAAGATGGGTCGAGGTCGAGACGCGAGGTCGAGACTCGAGGTCGCGAACGCGCGAGACGCGTCGAGACGAGACGACTGACGAGCGAGACGCGACTGGTTTATGTTTAACGCGCCGAACAGCACGATTTAGCGACGCCTCTGCACAGCGCGTGCGAAGACGGAGAGTTGGAGACGGTGAAGGCGTTGCTCGACATGGGGGCGAACGTCGACGAGCGCGACGAACGAGGGTCGACGGCGTTGATGACGGCGGCGCAGTGGGGCCACGTGGACGTCTGTCGATTGTTACTCGAGCGCGGTGCGGACGTGAATAAGTCGGATAAGCAGGGCGACACCGCGCTGCATGAGGCGGCGCGCGCGGACGAGATGGACGCGGTGGAGCTCTTGGGCGAGTGGGAGGGCGTCGACGTGGACGCGAAGAATAAGCACGGGTGCACGGCGTTACACGTCGCCTCGCACGCGGGTCTCGGCGCGATGGTGAAATTACTCGTTCGTCTCGGATCGTGCGTGCACGGCCAGATGAAGGGTGGGTACACGTCGTTACACGTCGCGGCGGCGAACGGGTCGAATTCGTCGCTGAGCGCTCTGTTAGAGAGCGGCGCGAACATTCGTCACAGCGCGTCGGAGAGTAAGATTCACCGTTCGTCGAGTGGTACCGCCCTCGAACTCGCCGAGGCAAACGAACAAGAGGAGGCTGCGCGCATGCTGAGAAACGCATCGCAGCGTGAGTTTGAACGACGCGGTTTGTTTGGGGACGAGTGACAATCGTCGTCTCGTCGCGCGTAAATTACTGTATCCTGTAATATTTAATGTCTACACTGTAGGTATTGTACTTGTCGTAGAATTACAACCCTTCCGCGCGAGAGCGCGCATCGCGTCCATGATGTCGCGCGCGCGTTCGAGGGTCTCGAGTGCGAGGCGGCGCCGGCTTCCACAGCGCGGCGTCGCCCGGATTTCCGAGTTGTCCGCACGCGGACGCTTCCTCGTCGCCTCGCGATTGTCGAATCGTG
>MDTE01011486.1_pt1 | contig 38838 bp, 26 predicted proteins | sample 811231 | NCBI WGS metagenome assembly MDTE01 (sample SAMN05326651, study PRJNA326480) | marine metagenome | isolation source: seawater | place: Indian Ocean: Red Sea | collected 2010 | reverse complement strand
TCAGACATAACTTCTTTGACCACATCCTCCGTGGCGATCTTGCGCAACCGACTTTCGGGCTTCAGAATTAAACGATGATTCAAGACTGGTTGCACAATGCGTTTGACATCATCCGGCTGGACAAACCGGCGCCCGCGCAACGCTGCCATCGCCTGCGAAGTACGAAACAAGGCAATCGATGCGCGAGGACTTCCACCCAGGCTGAGGTGTTCTGATTCGCGAGTTTCGTGCACGATCTGCGTCAGATACTCGCGTACTTTTCTATCCACGTAGATCCCACGAATCGCACGCTGGCAGGCAATCAATTCTTCCGCCGTCACCACCGGCTTGAGATCGTCCAGTGGATGCTTGTGCTGCAGCATCTCCAGCATCTTCAACTCTTCGTCCATACTTGGGTAGCCCAACTGAAACCGCATCAGAAACCGATCCAGCTGTGCTTCGGGGAGCGGAAACGTGCCCTCATGATCGACCGGGTTCTGCGTAGCCACCACCAGGAAAGGTGGCGTCAGATCGTGTGTCTTCCCATCAACCGTTACCCGTCGTTCCGCCATCGCCTCCAACAAAGCAGCCTGCGTTCGTGGTGTCGCCCTGTTGATTTCATCCGCTAACAACAGATTTGAAAACACGGGTCCTGGACGAAACTCAAATTCCATCGTTTTCTGGTTAAAAACAGACGCACCGGTGACGTCCGTCGGCAACAGGTCGGGCGTACACTGCACGCGTTTCAAACTGCATCCGACACTGCGCGCCAAAGCCCGCGCCAGCATCGTCTTGGCAACTCCAGGCACATCTTCCAGCAAGACATGCCCTTCACTGAACCAGGCGACCAGGGAGTAAATCAATTGCTGACGTTTGCCGACGATAACTTGTTCGACATTTTCAATGATTTTCTGCGCGATTGCGGTTACATCGGTCACAGTAGACTCACTGACATGAACGCGTTGTATTTCAGCTTCGGGACGTCTATTCGGTCGCAACACTCACCAGGAAACATACGTCAGACACCATCGCCGCACCCCCTGTCAGGTGACCTCCGGCATCTCTATGCTAGTCGCAGTCGGTAGGGCCCTTCAATCCTTCTCACCTCCGTCTTTCGCGCAATCCTGTGCTCACTTCATTGAAGGTCACGCACGCAAGACCTAAACTTGGGGCCAACCGCAACCGCAATCATCCCTTCTGGAGAGCATCATGACCTCATCCACGACGCCACGATCCGATCGTCTGTTGTATGCTGGACCTGTAGCCACACGCCGTCGTTTCATGACCTCCACGGCAGCCGGGCTGGCCGCAGGATTGAGTAGCTTGCCCAGCTGGAAAGCCGCACTTCAGGCACAGCAACAGGGGAACGCCCGTCACGGCAAGCTCTTGGTTACCGATATCGAAGTTCATAACATCATGGTCCCTTACGAGGACTGGATTCACGATACCCTTGACCATTTCTACGGCCCCAGTCGACGCACGATCTACGTGGTCCGCACCAATTCCGACCTGATCGGACTGGGTGAGAGCGGTGGGCCCGAATCGGCCGATGTGTTGAACAACTACATTGGCAGCAGCCCTTGGGACTGGATCGGAGACGAAACATCGCTCGGACTGGGAACTGCCATGTACGATTTGATGGGAAAAGCCGCTGGCATTCCTGTCTACAAACTGTTCGGCCAGCGTTTCCGCCGTTGGGTCCCCGTAGGCAGCTGGACGGTTTCCGCAGATCCGACCCATGTCGCAGAAGCGGTCCAGCAGTACTCGCGGCGGGGCTATACCTGGATGAAGTACCACCTTTCACCTTTTGAAAATGTCATCGACCAGCTGCAAGCGATGCAAAACGTCGCGCCACGTGGTTTCCGTCTGATGTTTGACTTGACGATGGGTGGCACGAACGATCACACCTACGAACTGCTGGAGAAAATGTCGGAATTCCCGATCACCGGTGCTTTTGAAGACCCGTTGTTTGAAAAAAACATCGAAGCCTATCGCGAACTACGTCGCCGTAGCCGAGTCCCCATCGTGTTGCACCACGCTCCGCTAGGACACACATTCGAAATCCTCAGCCGCGCGGCCGATGCCTGTATCCTCGGCCATAGCCGGATTGGGAATACCATCCGGACGGCCGGCCTCATGGCTGGCGCAAACCTCCCGTTCATGCTGCAGAATGTCGGCGGCCAGATCACACGTTCCATGACAACCCACATGCAATCCGCCTTCAAAACGGCAAGCTTCCAGTTCCACAGCGATGCAGAAACCTGGAAGGCAGACGTCGTCAAACAACGGCCCGATCCAGTCAACGGGTTCCTGCGCGTGTCGGAAGCCCCGGGACTAGGCGTCACGATCGACCCAGCCGAACTCGACCGGTTGAAGAACCTGAAGTTACCGGAGAGAGCCAAGTGGATCATCAAAACGGAGTTTGCCAACGGAACCAGAATGTACAACATTGCCGACCCTAAACAGTCCATTTTCATGGTCCGCCCCGACTATCGAAAATTGATTCCCATGAGCTACAACTCTCCACTGAAAACCGATTGGTGGGATGACGACGGCACTCCCGAATACCGCAACATGTTCGAACGCATCGAACGCGAGGGAATGGTATTGACCAAGGGCTAACGTAAACAAGGACTAAAGCAATAACACCACACCTTCTGGCTGCCAACCAACTCCAGGCTTCAATGCCTCTTGGCTAAGTGTCGGTTTGCACAGCACTACTTGCTGGGGTCCACAGGCTTCCAGGACATGCCCGGATTACACACTTACGACCTGGCAAGGGGCCACAACCCACTCGATGAACTGACCTCCGTCCACATCTGCCATTCCAGCACCCCACGCAAAATGAGGTACGAGTTATGATTCACGTAATTGTCACCGTTGAACTCACTCCGGGAAACCGTGACGCATTCCTTGATGAGTTTCGTCAAGTTGTCCCTCAAGTACTTGAGGAAGAAGGTTGCGTCGACTACGGACCTGCCATCGACGTGGAAACCAACATTGGGGCGCAAATATCAAACCGCGCTGACGTCGTAATCATCATCGAGAAATGGCAAAGCCTGGAGCACCTGGAAGCCCACCTGATCGCACCACACATGCTTGAATATCGTCCCAAGGTCAAACCTTTCATACAGAACTCAACCCTGCAAATCCTGCAACCCGTTTAGCGTGACCAGCGACCCACCTCCCGTGCGCAGAGTTTCCTATGAAAATTCGTTCCGTCGATTGTTTTCCAGTCCGCATTTCGCTGAAGCCGGAATGCCAGATGATCACGGCCCTCGGGGTCCACGACCATTCCGACTACATCGTCGTACGGGTTAACACCGACGATGGACTCTACGGTGTCGGGGAAGCGACCGTTTCAGAACGCTGGAGTGGCGAAACAGTCTGGGGAGGCGTGGCCATCCTCAAACATGTGCTCGGTCCGGGTGTTTGTGGGTATGACCCGGAAGACATTCGCTCCCTCGATCTTCGCCTGAATCAGTTATCACGTGGCAACTGGTTCGCCAAGTCCGCCATCGAAATGGCCTGCTGGGATCTGCGTGGAAAGGTCCTCGGCAAGCCGGTCTACGAATTGCTGGGCGGACGCTGTCGCGATCTGACGTTTCGCAGTCGCTACTCAATGGGAGCCTACGACGTGCCACGTGCCCGGCAACGTGCGGCCGAACTCATCGACGCCGGATTTGAGACCATCAAAGTCAAAGTAGGGGGTACCGCAGAAGACGACATTGCACGGGTACAAGCAGTACGTGAGGTCATCGGGCCTGAGCCGCGTTTGGTGATCGACGCCAATTGTGGGTGGGACGTAGAAACCGCAATCCACTGTATTAATGCCCTCGAAGACTGCCAGCTTGCTCTGGTGGAACAGCCCACCCCGGATGGAGATTATGGAGCTCTGGCGCGGGTGCGACGCGAAACCACCCCCCCACTCATGGCAGACGACATCTGTTTCGATCTCGTCCACGCCCAAGAATTGATTCGGAATGACTGCTGCGACGTGATCAGCGTCTACCCTGGCAAGAATGGCGGCATCCAGAAATGCCGAGATATTATCGAACTGGCTGCTGACCATGGAATCGCCTGCTCGATGGGCTCCAACCTGGAATTCGACGTCGCCACCGCTGCGATGGGCCATCTGATCGTTTCCAGCCCGAACCTGCAAATCGAAGAATATCCCGGTGACACACTCGGTCCGGCCTACCACCGTGACTCCATTGCAGTCAATCCGTTATCGATTGAAGGTCCCCTGACAACAATCACTGACGCTCCAGGACTTGGAATCGATGTCGACTGGGATTTTGTCCGCGCCCACCCCGCGCCAGATTAACCCGGACGCCACAGCGCCAGCAGCAAAGACACCACGCTAGCGTCGTCTTCCAGCGCTATCTGCCAACGTCCTGTCAGCCTCCTGCTGATCTCGACATCCGGGCTCGCCCAACGGCCTGTTTCTCGCGCCAGTCACGGTCCATAACCCCATAGACAGGCACCCCATCTTAACCAGTTTTCGCATTTCACAGTGCCTTTACTCCGCAAGACGGTGCGGAGTGATTTTTCCGACAGTCTTTACCTTTCTTACTCAACCGGTCCCACATGTGCATCCGATACTACCGGCACGACAGGAACCTGCGCACGCCAGCGCATGGTTGCCAAGCGCAACAGTCCCGACACGACGCCGTAGGGTGGAACAACATTATGCTGATTCACAATTTCCGAACTTGTTCGCTGGTTTGCCTGACGTTGCTGGCGGTAAGCTCAGCAGCCTTTTCCCAGGGGCTTCAGAGCGACCGGAGTTTCTGGGGCAACCACTACAGTCCTGACGGCGGCAATGAAGCCAGCTTTCCAGCTTGGCTACCGCTGACCGAAAGCGAGAACATCGAATCCGACTTTCAGTGGTTTGCTCCCGGGGAGTTCGGTGAGTATGGCGAAGCGACACCGCCAAATAATGGACTCTACTTCGGTTATGACTGGCTTCGCTGGAGTACCTCGAACCCGGAAATGGGAACGTTCCCGTTCACGCCACTTTCTGGCACCGAGTATTTCCAGGCTCCACCCGCATGGAATCCCAACGGTTTCGCGGACGGTGGCGGTCACCGAGTCGAAGTGGGATGGATGACGGAAGAAAACACCGGCTGGAACTTCATCGCGACTCTGTTCCGCACGAATGGCGGACACGAATTGCGAATGCGTGAACTCGACTACGATCCGGAAGACGAAGAACACGACATTAGCGAAGACGATTTCGACGCAGATTTCGACCAGATTGTAGCACCGCAAACCACCAATTCCGCGAGTTATCACAACCTTGAACTCAACAAGACGTGGCGGATCATTCATCGTGACGGAGTCTCGGTAGAACCATTTGCTGGAGTTCGTTACCTCCAATTCATGGATCGCCATCAATCGACAGCCGTAGATACCGACTGTGATGTCTCCGCACAAACTGTTCGCCAGATGTTCACACACTTCAACAACCAGGGTCTTACTGGCCAGCTGGGTGTACGGTGGACCATGGTTCGAGCCCGTTGGAAACTGCGAACCGGCCTTGGTTGTTTCGTCGGCCACAACTTCCAGCGATTCAGCCGGACTTACATTAACGACACCCGGATTCACGAAGAAGGCGATCCCCTGAACTGCTCTGCTCTTGAGGAAGTGGGTCAGGTGATTTCAACACAGTCCGATTCGGGTTCTGGTGAAGAATTTCTCTGGGGTTCCGACGGCCGAGTCGAGTTAACCTACACGATCTTCCGGGACCTCTCCCTGAGAATTGGCGGACAGGTTGTCCACCTCCCAGGCGGCATTGGACGTGGACCATTCCTCAATTCGCATCCCCAACGCGCTGATCTGACTACCAGACATAATGAAGAAGACTTGCTCATGGGTGGGTTTTCTTTTGGATTCGAAATGAATCGCTAAGTCTGGCACAGGATGCCTGACCTGAATCTGACAAATGGCTCGAGCCACCTCGAGCCATTTTTTTTACCTGGCGTGCAGCGCATCAAAGACACAGCAGCACAATGTTCTACCGATGCACTGCACGACTCAGCCACAGTCCTCGGTCCACCAACTCAAAACCTACCCGCTCGACAAACTCTCGCTGCTGCCCATCACCGGAAGCGATTTGCATCTCGATCGTGCTCGCTCCCTGCTGCCCACAGTGCAACACAGCCTCGCCCAAGAGAAACTCCGCCACGCCATCTTCGATTTCAATACGATTAAGATCCCAGTCGACGATTGCCACGGTGCGTTCTACAGCCAACCCACTCGGTTCCCACAGTGACAACGTGGCGATCGCCTTCGTCGGTGCACCTCGCGGCAACAATCTTAGACGTGTCACGTGCGCATTTCCACGCTGACATGCTTCCCACCAGCTCGGTGCCGGCAAGTCCTCTTCTACAGCAACCAGATGGCGACGCCGGACCTGCATGAGAGCTCGCTGCATAGCAGGTCGAAACGAGCCTACTGCCCGCTGGTAAACAAGCAGCTCGTCGCGGACAACGTAACCCGATCGGACGAGCGAGTCGACGAACAATTCATCAGATTTCAATACACCTGATGCAACACAACTGCCGTACAGTCCCCCATAAAACGGGGCGGCGTGATGCCGGCAACCTCCTTGCAGCTCCACTGCACCACCAGCGACCAGCCCCTCTTCTGCACACCGTAAGAGCAGGTTGCCGATTTGGTCACAATCCGGTCCCGACAGGACCTGTAGTGCACAAATGATACCAACCTCGTTTACAAGACACCTTCCGTTAGCGTGTCCGGCAAATCCAGCATGAACGAATCCCACAGGCCTTTCGTCCACCACCGCAACAAGGAAGCGATGACGGTCAAAGTAGGGCTTACTGAGCACTTCGCGTTCAAATACCTGGCATGTCATGGGTTGAAATCGCCCACCACTCCACGGCTGGCAATTCCAGATCTCCGCAATCGCTCGCAGGTCGTCGTTGCGAAACGATCGGATTGATATCACTGCCGTCCCTCTCAGCTCAAACGTTAGACAACTCACGAAACATGCAGAAAGCCAGACGGCGGTCGCCAGCCGCATTCATTACGCTCTCAGCAGCGCACCCATTGATGGACGTCGGAAGACGCCATGTCAAGTACTGATGCCAAACACGGGCAAACCAGCAGCGTAGCGAACTGCATCAGGTTGGCCGAATTCCCCATGCTGGTTGTTGCACAATCGCTATCAGTCCGCGTACCTGGCGAGCAAAGTGAGCTACAATGACAAATCCCACTCACAGCTGCCCAGCCAGCCTGTGATCCACCACCGCACCAGCGGCAGGACATGAACACGTGTATATTTCACGAACAAACGGCACCGCAAATACACATTCCGCATCGAAACCTGCCACCGCGTGCACCGCCTACGCGGTCCCGAAGGCAATCCATGTACATCTCTGGTGGGCCCTGATTTTCGCGGCAACAGGTTACGCTCAAACGCCACCACAACAAATCCGCTACACGATCGTGGTGACCGGCAGCGAACTCTTGAATGGGGTTTACGCCGACCAGCACACCTATTTCCTGACACGGACCCTGCGTCCGCTCGGCTGGCGGTGTGCAGGGTCGATCAGCGTGGACGACCGCCCGGAAGATATAAAACAGGCATTACGATTCGCCACCGAGAAAGCCCCACTGGTGATCGTTACCGGCGGACTGGGCCCCACGGATACGGACATTACCAGAACGGCTCTGGCCGACTTTTCGGGTGTGGCGCTCCGGGAACACACGGACGTGCTGCATGAACTGGAACGGCGTTTCAAAACACCACGCGCCGACCTGAGGGACAACCTCCGACGTCAGGCGCAGGTGCCAACAGGTGGAAGTTATCTGGTCAACCATTTCGGAACTGCGGTCGGCCTCGTCTACAAGTTTCCGGAGGGAACAATCGTTGCATTACCGGGTCCACCACGTGAACTGCGCCCCATGGTTCGTAACGAACTCATCCCCTATCTCAACCGTCGTTTCGGCACCCGCACACCTGGCGCTGCACTAACACTACGATTTGTGGGGATAGGTCAATCCCGCATCAATCAAACGCTCAAAGATCTGGCTATTGTCCCCCATGAAGTGGCCGTCACTACTCAGTTTGCTCATGGTCGAGTCGACTACACGTTCTCTTTCCCCGAGGATAAACCAGCGCAAAGAAAACAACTTGAAGTCATCCAACGAGATCTGCACAAGCGGCTAGGCGATTACATTTACGGGTCCGGATCAAAATCGCTGGAAAGTCGTATTCTGTCCCGGCTCGCTAGTCTTAAACAGACATTAGCGATCGCAGAAGTGGGCACAGCTGGAGAACTGGTACGTGGACTGAGTCGTAGCGCCGACACACCTGAGTCCCTTGCCGGTGCCTACATTGCCCCTACAGACCATCGCCTTGGCCAAATTCTGAACATTGCGCCAACACAATGGCAACGGGCCCTGACACGCACTGAAAAGGTACAGCAATTGGCACACGCCGTCTCCGCAGCCTGCAACAGCACCTGGGCAGTGTCGGTTGGTGAAGTTCAACGCAAGGATGCCGCACCATCCGAACTGGCCATCGCGATTCGCACACCGGACGGGCAAGTAGACACACACACACTACGATTTACAGGCAGCCTTACCAGCTCCCAGGCTCGGCTAAGCACCTCGATTCTCGACCTTCTAAGGAAACGTTTGCGGCAATGACTTGGGACCGTGTTCAGGGAAAATACTGCGATGCCAATTCTGCCGCCTGGTTGCGACCCGTGATTGATTCAGTGCGCAACTTCAGCTATTGCTAACGTACCGAATCAGAACTGACTCGGTGCCCTGACGCGAGACTCTTATGCAAAACAACATTACTCGTCGACACTTGCTACACGGCACTCTCTGTGCAACGCCTGCGATTATCACCGCGAGGAGCAGAGCCGAGACACCCACTGCCAGGGAGTTGGAGACACGTGTCATCAGCCCGTTGAAACATCGCTACCATGGTTGGCCTACGCTAACGCGTCGACGAAACGGTGAACTGCTGCTGGTTTGCTCGGGGGGACGCCAATCCCACGTATGCCCGTTTGGCCGAGTCGAGCTGATGCGGTCGCACGACAATGGAACCACCTGGAGTTGGCCGCGGGTTGTCCTGGACGGTCCGATTGATGATCGTGATGCGGGAGTGTTGGAAACCGCCAAAGGCACCATTCTGGTAACCACCTTCACGTCGCTGGCGTATGAACGCCTGCTGACCGAAGCACAACAATCCATGTCCTGGGATACGGCCCGACTAAAACGCTGGGAAGCAGCGCACAATCGCATCAGCAAAGAGCAACGACAAGGAGAGCTCGGAAACTGGATGCTACGCTCTACCGATGGTGGTGCAACCTTCTCACGCTCGTACGACTGTCTCATAAACAGTCCGCATGGTCCGATCCAACTTAGTGACGGACGCGTCCTGTACGCAGGAAAACAACTCTACCGCGACAAACCGCGGATCGGAGTCTGTGAGTCGACCGACGATGGCAAGACCTGGAATTGGCTGGCGGAGATCCCCGCCCGTCCTGGTGATGATCCTCGTAAATACCACGAACTGCATGCTGTCGAAGCGGCGGATCAGCGAATTGTCGCCCACATTCGAAACCACAACTCTGTAAGTGCCGGTGAAACGCTACAGTCGGTATCTGTCGATCAGGGCCGCAGCTGGTCTCTGCCCCGCAGTATCGGGGTCTGGGGACTTCCTTCACACCTGCTGCGGCTCCGAGACAACCGTCTGTTAATGAGCTACGGCCATCGCCGCCCTCCTTTCGGGAACCAAATTCGGCTCAGTGAAGACAACGGTCGTAACTGGTCAAACCCAATCCTGATATCTGCTGACGGTGCCGGTGTCGATTTAGGCTACCCCACAACCGTCCAATTGGATGGAACAAGCATGCTCACGGTGTGGTACGAAAAACTATCTGAATCGTCGTTCGCCGTTCTGCGGCAGGCACGCTGGACACTGGCAACTTGATTTGCTGCGTTCACGTCGCCCCTGCATGTTACTCGAGTCAATCTTCTTACCTATCAGGCGACTCAATGGAACCCAAATTCAAACAGCTTACTGACTTCTTGATCTCAATTGGCGTCGACCAAATTGAACATACCGACAAGGGGTATCTCGCACACGCCATCGGCGTACACAACGACTTGAGAGACTGGGGATGCGACAGCGAGCTTTGTCGCGCAGCCATGTTTCACTCGATTTACGGCACGGAATTCTTCCAAGGCTTCACGTTGCCGCTCGAACGCCGGGGAGAAGTACGAGATCTGATCGGTGAGCGAGCAGAACGGCTCGCCTATTGGAACTGCGCGATCAACAGGAAAGCGTTCGATCTCGCTGTGCAACAGAACGAGCCGCCCCACCAGCTGCTTGACCGCTTCACCAACCAGTACGAAGAAGTCACCTCCGTTGACTTTGATGCTCTCTGCCGCATCCATCTTTGTGACTGGCTCGAACAAGTCCCACGTTCCGAGACATGGGACTATCGTCGTGCCACCTACCGCCGCCTGGCCGACAAGCTGGGTGGAATTGCCCTGGAATCTTATGAGCGCGTATTCGCGTTGGAAACGGCGCCTTGACCTATTCCTGGAGACATACTTCGATTCAACTGAGCTTCATACTCTTCTGCTGATGGCGAATCCAACCCCAGACGTTTCATCTTCTTGTATAGCGTCGTCCGATTAATCCCCAAAGATGCCGCGGTATAGATTCGATTCCAGTCATTGGCCCTGAGAACATTGAGAATAATCTGACGCTCTGGACCCTCGAGTGACTCCTTGAGGGTCTGCCCTCCCACCAAAGGAACCTGGCGGTCTGGCTGAGCAAGCAGATGCGCGGGCAAATCGTGCGGCTGGATCAACGGGTTCTTGCCGAGCAACACTGCGCGTTCCATCGCATTTTGCAACTCCCGTACATTTCCCGGCCAGCGATAATCCTGCAACACCTCAAGTGTTTCGTCGGCAATGCCGCGAACCTCGCGAACCGCATCTTCGCTGGCGTCTTGTAGAAACCTGTGCGCCAACATGGGGATATCGCCTCTGCGTTCACGTAGAGGTGGTAATTCCAGATTAACGACATTGACCCGATAAAACAGGTCCTGCCGAAAGCGACCGTCTAGCACCGCCTGATGAAGATCTTCGTTCGTCGCCAGGATCACTCGTGTATCGCTGCGAATGGTTTCCGTGCCACCCACTCGTTCAAACTCGAAATCCTGCAGCACTCGCAACAACTTGACTTGGAAACTGCGCGACGCAGTGGCAATTTCATCAAGAAAAATTGTGCCTTGGTCAGCTTGTTCAAACTTACCCTTCTTGTCCGCGACGGCGCCAGTAAAAGCACCCGCCACATGACCGAACAACTCGCTTTCCAGGAGCGTCTCCGGAAGCGATCCACAAGCCACCTCAACGAACGGTCCTGCCGCACGTCGACTCAGATGATGCATAGCGCGAGCAATCATCGACTTTCCGGTACCATTCTCACCGGTAACCAGCACAGTGGCCCGGGCATCCGCAACACTGTTCACAATATCGAACACTTTCTGCATGCCAGGATCGTGCCCGACGATATGCTCCATACCAAATCGATCATGCAATTGTGCTTTGAGGTTTCGGTTCTCCTCCAGCACGCGACGTTGTGACAACGCACGATCAATCGACATCAATACTTCAGCGTCGATCAACGGCTTGGTCAGAAGATCAAATGCACCCGCGCGCAATGCTTCAATACCGGTTTCAACCGTGGCATACCCTGTCATCAGAATGACGCTCATTGGCTGCTGGCACTGATGACTGTATTCAAGCAAATCGAAACCATCACCGTCCGGCAACCGAATATCCGACAACACAAGATCAATCGGCTGGCCATCCATACAGTCCTGAGCTTCCGTGCACGAGCCCGCTTCTAGCACGGCGAAACCCTGGTCTCGCAACCAACTGGCCATCGATTCCAGAACTCCCCGGTCGTCGTCCACAAGTAACAATGAACCTCTTGCCATGCTGCCCCACCTTTACACTCTGGGTTTCGCCTCAACGGACTCAAGCGTCGGACCATCAATCGCGCAACGCAAATCAAAGAGCCCTCACAAGTTATCTAGGTCGCCAAAGGCATGTTGTCAAAAAGCAACGCCTCTCTTATTCAGTACAGTGCAAACGTGCCCACCAGATCCAGTCGATCTTGTGAAATCAGCCCATACAATTCGCCTAATTCACACAATCGTCATAAAATGGTGAAACGTTCTCGGGCTCCGTCCTCCTGCCCGCTGTTGGCACTCCGCCAATCAGATTGGAAGTCCGCCGTTTCTGACCCGAATCCTGACAACCTATTGCCCCTAATCCAGAACGGTAAGGTCACTGCAGGCTAACCCATTCAAACTCACGATGGTGGCATGCCCGGATGACGCGCGTTACCCTCCCTGAAGCTGCAGATAACACAGCCACTATCAGCGTTGCTTTTTCTTAGCCGTGATCCACCGGGCCGATCTCCAAGGAATCTCTACATGCGCTACGACACCGAGCAGCTCCGGGAATGGGCCTTGAAACATCTGTGGATGCACAACGCGGATTGGTCCGAAATGGCACAAACCGAGGAGCCCTTAATCATCGTTGAAGGAAGTGGCCTGCGTGTTCGTGATAGTAATGGAAAAACATGGATCGACATCAACGGAGGATATGCTTCGGTCGCCGTTGGATACGGGCGACAAGAAATTGCCGATGCCGCCTACCAGCAGATGAAACAGATAACTTATTTTCCCCAGCGGACCGCCAACCCATCGACCATTCAGCTCGCAGTACGTCTTGCGGAACTCACCCCTGGCGGCCTCAACCGGTCTTTCTTCGCGAGTGGTGGGTCCGAAGCAAATGAAACTGCGCTCAAAATTGCCCGAGCCTATCAACATCGCCACGGCGCATCCGGTCGATACAAAATCATCAGCCGCAGAGATTCCTACCACGGCGGAACCGGTGGTGTTCTCTGGCTTGGCTCGGCCGCCGGATCACCACGCACCGACTATGAACCGTCTCCCCCCGGCATCCTGCATGGCCCACAACCTCTTGCCTATCGATGTGAGTTTGGCAGCACATCTCCTGCGCAATGTGCGATTCGTTGTGCCGAGGAAATCGAACGACTCATCCTGGAAGAGGGTCCCGATACGATCTGCGCCGTGATCGCAGAACCGATCGCCAGTGGACCTGGCGCGGCAGTGCCGGGTGACGAATACTGGCCTTTGTTGCGTGAAATATGTGATCGCTACGGAGTGCTGTTAATCGCCGACGAAGTGATCACCGGTTTTGGCCGTACTGGCAAGTTATTTGCTTGCGAGCACTGGGGAGTTGTCCCTGACATCATGACGGTTGCCAAAGGCATGTGCAGCAGTTACCTGCCGCTGGGAGCGGCCATTTCCAGTGAAACCGTAGCCAATTCGTTTGCCGGTGAAAATCGTATGCTGCGACACGTTTTCACGTTTGCCGGCCATCCGGTCGCAGCTGCTGCGGGATTACAAAACATCGATATTCTGGTCGAGGAACAACTGGTCCAAAACGCTGCCGAAGTCGGCAGCTACTTCAAAGCGCAACTCCAGTCACTGATCACCGAAACGAGAATTCTTGGTGACGTACGAGGAATAGGGTTAATGCTCTCACTCGACTTTGTCGCGGATCGGCAAACCAAGGCGCCGTTCCCCAAAACCTTTGGATTCTCCGATCGCCTGAATACGCAACTCAAGAAACGTGGCTTGTTAGCACGCTCTCACGCCAACCACCTGCTGAACCTATCCCCGCCACTCTGCATCACTCGCAGCGAAGTCGATGAAGTCACGGAACTGCTGCGGCAAGCCATTCACGCCGTTGGCGAATCCTGGGAACAGGGCAGCTAGTCTGGTGGGAATAAGCGTGCAACACCAGACTTACGAAGTGACCCGCAATCACCCAACTACTGATTCGTTCCTGCGACCGTCTCTAGCGGCCTTCCAACTGTCGGAGTTTACGGCGGATGGTGTCAGCTTCCAGACTGTTGCCTAGTGTGTTATGTAAACGGAGCAACAAACGACACACAGCTGGACGTGAAGGGTCGCGTCGATATGCAATCTGTGCGGCCTCCAACGCGTGCTTTGTTTTTCCCTGTCGTTCCAAAATCTGGCTATAGCGAAAATGTAAATCCGCTCTCCAGGGCAAGATCTTGATTAGTCGTTGCAGATACTTCGCGGCCTCAGCGTCATTTCCTTGAGACTGAAAATAGGTTGCCAACGCGTCGAGAGGGCCTTGCCGCTGGGAGTCCAGCTCCAGCGCCCTTTGCCAGTGCTCCACAGCAGCAACGGTTTCGCCCTGGTTCAGGCGGATAAAAGCCAACGCATCGAGCATTTCGACATCATCAGCACGCACCGCTCGAGCCGCGTTCAATAACTGCTCCGCCTGATCAACCAGAGGCTTCCCACCACCCGCCTGAATAACTTCCGCCAGCATCAGCCCTTTCGCACGCTGCACTTCCCATTCTGCGATGGGAGCCACGTGTGCGTCAAAAACTCGAGGTTCTACTGCGGCATCCGGTTCCACTGGCGCATTTCCATCCGGGGTAACCACCGGAAGCTGCGGCGTACGGAGTAGCCGGTGGTCAGTCTGCACTGTGTGTGGTACGTCCGCTGCTGACAGCCGGGGCATGTGGCAATCAATACACGACCCCTGCGACGGTGCCGCTTGACGTTCGCTGAGCGGCAAAGAACAACCAGTCTGCGCGTGGCAGCTGGCACAGCGGCCATTGAAATGTTCCCGTCGCTGTGATTCCTCCGGCACTGAGTGCGGATCATGACATGACGCACAGCCTAACTTGCCCTCGCTCTCCCGATAGCAGGCACTACTTTGCATCTGCTCAACGTGGCTGATGGCGGTCGTCCCACCTCCCTGGCCGACGCCTGTTCCCATCACGAACAGAGTCCAATTCTCGCCGAGATGGTCTCCCGGTCGAAAATCGTGATACCGTCGACCGACGCGCAGCTGGTGTCCAGCACCTTGTAGATGACACTGGTTGCAGACGGCATCCCGGCGAAACGGCTTTAGTTTCGCGGGATTCACGATCGGGTCTGTAACACCTCCCCGCTCATCCCGGTGCCTGGCTACATGAGACTCACCCGGACCGTGACAGCGTTCACACCCAATGCCAAACTCGACGAAAGGCGCCGCCTCATACTGCTGAACTAAATCCGTAGTCGGTGTCCCCTGATACGCAATCCGACCAGCGTGGCATTCCAGGCAGCGCGCCGTCGCTACGCGTTCAAAACGCTGGTGTTTGGCTGGTTTGTAACCAGGCGATAGATCCCAGCGTTTCTCGGCGGAATACCAGGAGATCGCCGAAACCAACAGGGTGCCGTCCTGTTGAGACAGGTACGAACGGCCTCTTCTCCCCGACCCCACAGCAAAATGGACTGGCACCTTCTGGTCATAAATCGTCTCACCGCCAATAGACAAACCCGATTCGTGATGAAAAACGCCTTCCGCGGTACGTTCCACACGGTAGCGGCGAGATTTGGGCCGCTGAAACTCGGTTCCATTGCGGTAATCTTCTATTTCCGGAGCTGTCCCCACAGGTGCCATGGACTGGGCCATGGGATGTTGCTGATAGGTTTGATAGATCGCACTGTGGCACTCACGACATGCGGCACTGCCCAGATACCCACCGGGACGAGAGACCCGATCGACGGAGACCTTCTTTGGCACGGGCGGTGAAGAAGGCCCCCGCATGATAACCACAACAAACAGTCCAGCGCCCAGTAACCCCACAATCGCCAAGAAGGCATTTTTCGCGTTCCACATCCGCATCAACCTGCCATCCGTTGGGTTTCGCAACCGAACTCAAAACTGCCACCGGAGCATGCCAGCTTGCGTCATGCGCGACGCAAGCGGCTCCTGCAGTGTAAGAAACGGCTCGCATCAATTTGCGATCAACTCAGATCAAGTGGCTGCACTTGCCACGCATTCGCATTGGTCCCCGTTCTTGCCAGCGGACCCGCCACACCCTGACCGCTGCGACCTATGGCGTCTTCTTTTCCATGTCCGACCTGTCCGGCCGGTCACCCGCGCCGGCAGGCATGACGTTTTGCATCAACCGTTTTCCCAGGGCAAACAAATACTCATAAAGCTCTTCCGCGTTGACGATTTCATCTCCATCACTGTCTGCTGCGGCGATATCCTTCTTGAAACTGTGTTCAATCTCATCGATTTCCGCAAAAGTCAGTTCTTTATCTTCATCGGTGTCAAACATCAGCATCATGCGCTGGGTTACCAACCTTGCATTCATATCGATGCTCATATCGGCCCCCTCGATCGGTTCGATATCCCGCAAATCAAGTGCGGCGCCCGCATTTTCCTCGGTCAAGCCCAGTGCCAATGCCGTCACCCGTACTAATTCAGCACGACTGACTTCGCCATCTTCATCGTTGTCCGAATTCTCGAAATCGAAGTCGGCCCGGCGATTACTAGGAATCGCATCAATTTCTGACTGGCTCAATCGGTCATTGCGATCCAGATCATATTCCTGAAAGAGGGGCACAATCTTGTAAAGGGCCTGCTGTTCGGGCAACGATGCCGTCTTGAACAGCGCATCTTGGCCGGGGATCACCACTTCCAGAAAAATGTCCCGCTCCAGAATACCTGTGACCCGCAACCCCAGGTCGGTGGTTTCGAAATCCGCGTATTCTTCCGGTGTCAACAACATCGGTTCGTCACCCAGATTTCCGTGTGCCGTCACCGTCACTTTGTGGGCACCCGCATAAGCTCCGTCTGTCAGTTTTCCGTCAATCAATGTCTGCAATACGAAATGCCCGGTAATATCCAAGAAGCCAACCGCTCCTGGTAACGTCGGATCCTCCGGCATGGTGATAATCTGGCCCGTCGGCAAAGGTCTCCCGCCCATCAAGACCACCCCCTCAGCGCGTACCAGCGGTGGCCTAAAGAGCAGAAAGTCATTGACTTGTCGCATGCCACCGGCAAAGAACAAAAAAATGACAGCACCCATCACAAGCATCGTGCCAAGCGGGAAGACAACCGCCAGTAAGGGACGAAGCATCGGACGATTGTTCATAGCACAGGTGCCTTGTCGGAAAGCGTCACTCGCTGTCGTGCGGCACGCCACGCGTGCCTGCTCCCAGTCGATGCCAGCTTCCCACTCGATGTAAATGAATGATCTGTTTTAATGCGCTGATAATGGCAGAGTTCGACAACTCTATTTTGGCACACTGTTCTCTGCAGCGCATCGCGACAACAAACGATGCGAGAACTGCAGCACCCGTTACACAAATTGGACAAATAACCTCAGCATTAAATCTCGCGTTGCCAATACTCCGTCACTCAGCCTCACTAGAACTGGGTGTCGATCGGCAACTCATCCAGCGAGGGGAACGGCCTTTCCTTGTCATTGATCGACGCCAGACAATCCCGCACAAATTGATCCTCGGGATCATCCCGGTTCAACTGCTCAAACATCATCTTGGCTTGCGCCACATTGCCAGTCGTGAAGGAATAATGGGCACGCACCACTTTCGCGCCATGTGAATCGGGCTTATCCAACATCAACCGCCGCAGTGCGGTTTGCCGTTTTTCATATTCGCGCCGCTCCCCAGCGATCCGCTGCCATTTCTCGGCCGATTCCTGATTTCCCAGAAAGCCGTAGATCCGCTGAAACAGGTACGCAGTAGTGTAGGGCAAGCGACGTCCCATCGGCTCCATCGGCTTGATCCATTCCAGGGCCTGCTTGGCGTCCCCTTTCTTGAGAGCCGCATTCGCCAACAACTCACGGGCCGGTTGATTTCTCGGGTCAATTTGAACCGCCTGATCCCAAAAGCGAATCGCGCCATCCATATTGCCGTACTGCTCGGCCGCATTTCCCATCAACACGCACGACTCCGGTGAAGGCATACCGTTCACGGTTCGCTCCGCTTCAATCCCCACCGCAATTTGCCGAATTGCCGCCTCAGGCTTGCCTACTTCGAGCAAGGTACGGCCATAATCGAGGTAAAACTGGTAGGCCGTGACCACTAACAAGGCTTCGTCGAGGGCCTTGAGCAATTTGTCACCTTCCAATGTCTCGTCCGACGTGGAAGACACCTCGTCCAGAATCCTGGCAAAGTAGTCTTCTGCCTTCTCGGATTCGCGCATGTCCGCATAGAGAGAGGCCAGCAGGTAGTAGCTGCGCAGCTTCATCTCTGGAAATTCGCCCAATCGCTGGGCAGACTCCAAGGCCGACTTCAGATTCCCCATGCGCACCCGGCAACTGGTCAGTTCGTACCAGGCATCCGCATTGTTCGGAGTTTCTGCGACGACTTGCTTCAACAATGGTGCCGCGGATGCCCATTGTTGCTCCATCATCAACGCTTTTGCCCAGGCGTGCGATTCGGCGGCGTTGCTTGCCTTGACGATGTCAAACAAGCGAAGTGCCTCGCGGGGGTTACGTTGTAGTTCTACCAAGGCACGTGCCTTGATCGCCATCGCCTGAGGATTCTCTGGTTCGGTAAGCAGGAACTCTTCGATCTTGAACAGGGCGATCTCCGCATCCGGTTCCGCCTCATCCAACGCGGCCGCAGCTTCACGTAGTGGAGCATCTCGTAGCCATGTAATGCCGAAGAGGCCACCACCTACAGCGACCACCGCAAGCAAAAGGATGGTAATCAACGAGCCTTTCGAGCCACGTGCCACCGTTCTCTCGATCGCTGCGTCATCCACTTGCGTTCCCACAGCATCTTCATCGGTCATCGGGACAACGCTGTCGACGGCTGCTTCGGTAGAAGCGGCAGACAGATCGGAATTTTCGGTCACTTCGGCTGCGTGGTCGTCAGCAGATTCAGTAACTGAGTCGTTTCCGGATTCAATCGAGGCCTTGTCTGCCGACCCCCCCGCAGGATTTTGACTGGACACTACCCGGCTCCCAATAGGCAAAATCTGAGAAAATACATACGTCCAATTATCCCTGCTTGTTCGGTATCTTGTCAAAGCTCAGCACGCCAATTATCGAGCTTGAGCAGGCTCTCAAAGCGAGATCACTGGCAAATATGACGGATAAGCACATTGTGCGAGTTACAGGCCTCCACCGGAAAAGTCGGCGTATCACCGTCAGGGCAGTAACACGCGCCCACCGCTGGCTACGACTGTCTGTCCGGTCGTAAAACTGGCCCGATCTGAAAGCAAAAACACGACCAGTTCGGCGATTTCTGCTGGCTCGCCAATCCGTTGGGCGGGTGTCGCTGCAATCAAGGCCTGAAGCTGCTCTTCGGCAACACCATCCAGGATCTCGGTAGAAATCAATCCGGGGGCTACCGCGTTGACGCGCACGTTAAACCCGGCGACCGCCTCAGCCATGCTCTTGGTGAATCCAATCAAGCCTGCTTTGCTGGCTGCGTATGCAATGGACATCTGGCGAGCCCTGAGGCCTCCAATCGACGAAACATTCACGATCCGGCCAAAACGCCGTTCAATCATTTCTGGTTTGACCGCCCAGGAAACAAGAAAAGCCCCTGTTAAATTCACGTCGAGAGTCCGCTTCCAGAGAGCCACCGTGGTTTCTTCGTGGCTCACATAATCGAAAACACCCGCATTGTTGACGAGCAGATCCACGGGCCCGAATCGCTGCCGCACCTGGGACACCATCTCTTCTACTTGTTGCTCGCAGGCAACATCCGCTCGGACCAGATGAGCGGTGGCACCGGTCGCCTCCACCTGCTGTGCTGTCTCTTCTGCGGCAGCCTGATTACTCACATAGTTAATTACCACATTCGCGCCGGCGGCACCCAAGCGTTGGCAAATTGCTCGGCCAATACCCCGCGCCCCACCCGTAACGAGCGCTGTTCGCCCCTCCAAACCCTCATGCATGACTGTTCACCTCCCTGAATCGTGAAATTGTCCGCAGCGAACCTCGTCAACAACCTCCGGGCTCTAGCCCATTGACCGGCGATGATTCTATCCCATCCCGAGGGCACCCTCCCGGCGGATCCGTCAACCTCCGCTTGATAGCTCGCCGATACGGAAGTAATAATACCACGCTTCTCCTCTACGCTTCCTTCGTTGCTGCGTGGCACTGAACGGTGAAGTTGCTCCATAGTCTAGAACCTGGCCTGGGCGAGATCCGCCTCGGTGCGATTACCATCGGCAACTTCGATGGGGTGCATCATGGCCATGCGCGAATTCTCAGAGAACTTCGCCGCCAGGCAGACCGTGTCCATGGCCCCGCAGTGGTCTTTACGTTCTCTCCCCACCCGGTACAAATACTCCGCCCACAACAGACTCCACCTCCCCTCACCTGGCCAGAACGCAAATCGGTTTTACTCGCCGAACTGGGGGTCGACGCGATGATCGCCTACCCCACAGACCGGAAGTTGCTGGAACTCTCTCCCCAAATGTTCTTTCAGACAATCGTCCATGACGAGCTCGCAGCCCGGGCAGTTGTCGAAGGTCCCAATTTTTATTTTGGGAAGGGCCGCCGTGGTGACATTAACACACTCCAGCAGCTCTGCGAGGCCGCTGACGTCGATCTCCACGTTGTCGAGCCCCTGATGGCAGCCGACGGCATCGTATCAAGCAGTCGGCTGCGACAACTGATCCAGGCTGGCGACGTCCACCGTGCCCAGCAGCTGATGACGCAACCCTACCGCATCCGGGGGACCGTCGTCCCCGGGGAACGCCGCGGTGCGACCATTGGATTCCCAACTGCGAATCTGAATCAGGTCAGTACGCTTTGCCCTCCTCCAGGAGTCTATGCTGGCCGGGCCTTTGTCAAACAATCGACCTGGGACACTGCGATTCACATCGGAACCAATCCGACCTTCCAGGAAAACGAATTGAAAATCGAATGCCACCTGCTGGATTTTTCTGAGTCGCTGTATGGGCAGTCGCTGGAAATAGAATTTCTGCAACGATTGCGTGAAGTAGTCCGTTTCAATTCTGCCAGCGAACTGCAAGATCAACTGCATCGGGATGTCGACAATACTAGAAAGGTGTGCGGAGATTTCACCACGCTTTCGAAAGCTACCCAAACCAGATCCTGACCTCAGCCAACCATCGAATCACCTTTGCTACTCGAACCACTGGACATTTTATGAGTATCAACTGGCCACGTTTCGTGGACCTCATCAATGCAAATCAACGCTTCCTGCTCACCAGCCATATACGCCCCGATTGCGATGCGTTAGGAAGCGAGTTGGGGATGGCGGCAGTATTGGAACAACTTGGCAAAGAGGTACGGATCGTCAACGGGCAGGAAACACCGCCCAATCTGTCTTTTATCGATCCACAGCAACGGATCATGAAACTCAGTGCCGATGTACAACTCGACGAACTACGGGACACCGAGGTCCTGATGGTACTGGACACCAGTGCCTGGGCGCAGTTGGGCCCAATGGGAGAAGTGCTGAAGTCATTAGAGGCAACCAAGGTCATTCTCGATCATCACGTCAGCCAGGATGACCTCGGCGCTGAACCTTTCAAAAACACCAGTGCCGAAGCAACCGGCCGCCTCGTCGTGGAAGCAGCCGATGCACTCGGGGTCGAACTGACTCCAGAAATGGCGGCACCGCTGTTCGCCGCATTATCGACCGACACCGGTTGGTTCCGGTTTCCATCAACAGGCAGCGAAACATACCGTATCGCCGCGCGCCTCGTCGACGCGGGCGCCTGTCCGGCTGATATCTACCGCGAGCTCTACGAACGCAATTCTTGCGGACGAATGCGACTGCGCGGCGAAGTGCTGGCACGCATTAACCTCGTAAACGACGGAAAACTCGGGCACACCTACGTAATGAAAAGCGATTTCGACCGCTTGCAGGCGCTCCCCAGCGACACTGAAGACCTGGTCAACCTGGTACTCAAAATCGATGGCACCCAGGCGGCAGTCATCTTCATCGAACTCGTCGAGAATACAAGCTTCAAGGTCAGCTTCCGTAGCCGCTGCAAACTGGACTGCAGCCAGGTAGCCGGACACTTCGGCGGAGGTGGCCATAAAGCCGCCGCAGGAGCCACAATTGAAGGCAAACTCGAGGAACTACAGACAAGCGTTCTTGACGCTGTGCGCGCCGGCATGACATAATCTGAGGCTTCGCGCGACAAGTCATGCAAGCCACCGTTAACTGTTGTGACATTGTCTCACGCCGACACCCCCGCATTACCCAGCCTTCAGGTTACAGCTCGAAGCACGCACTTTGAGTCCGAAGTCGCACCCGTTTGCTGGCAATGAGCCGTTGGAAGTTGGCGGGTCACACAACTAACGCCTGCCTGCACCTGTGCTTCTGCAATTTTGTTGCTTGCAGGTGCTTTGGCAACGTCGTCATATCGATCGCTGTTTGGAGCCCCCCCATGTCAGACCATTCGGGAAACTCAGGCACATCACATTCGCCCACCACCTCCGGGTCGGAGACCCCGCGGCGCAACTTTGTCGTAGAGGGTGCTACCGTAGTCATCAGCTTGATCGTCGGTGTCGTCCCCTTTGCCGCAGGTTTACTGAGCTTTCTGGACCCACTGTTTCGCAAGAACCAGACACCCAGCAAACACACCAAAGGTGAGCAGGGTGGAAAAACTGAAATGGTGCGTATCTGCTCGCTGGAGGCGCTTCCCCCCAACGGACCACCTCAGCGGTTCCCCGTAATCACCGATCAATTCGATGCCTGGAATTTTACAGCGCAACAACCGATCGGCTCGGTTTACCTGCAACGGATTAGTGACAGTGAAGTACGCGTTTTCAATACGACTTGCCCACACGCTGGTTGCAGCGTGTCATGCGATGGCCAGGCCTTTCATTGCCCTTGCCACAACAGTTCATTTGAACTCAATGGAAGCAAGCGGGTGAGTGAATCCGGACGTGAAAACCCAAGCCCCCGAGCGCTAGATACGCTGGAACACACCATCGAATCCGGGGACGTGCTGGTCCATTATCAGAATTTCTATCCTGGCCGCGAAGAAAAGAAACCCAAAGCATGATCAAGGCGTTTGAGCAATGGTTGGATGATCGCACGGGCTATCGAAAAAGTGTCGATGAAGCCCTGTTCGAAAACATTCCAGGTGGGTCACGTTGGGTCTACGTCACTGGCAGCATGCTAGTGTTTGCATTTGTAACCCAGGCAATAACCGGCATTTTCTTGTGGATGTTCTATAGCGCGGGAAGCCAGAATGCCTGGGAGAGTGTGTACTGGATACAAAACAAGATGCAGGGCGGCTGGTTCCTGCGCGGCGTACACCACTACATGGCCCAGGGAATGGTCATACTACTGCCGTTGCACATGGTGCAAGTGATTTTTGCGAAGGCATATGTCAAGCCTCGAGAAATCAACTACTGGCTCGGGTTGGTGCTGCTACAACTGACATTAGCACTGGGGCTGACCGGCTACTTGCTACCTTGGGATCAAAAAGGTTACTGGGCGACCAAAGTCGCTACGGAATTGATGTCACTCCCACCTGGTGGCGAGTACATACAGAAACTGGTCGTTGGTGGTGGAGAATACGGGCATTACACCTTGACTCGTTTCTTTGCAATGCACGCTGGGGTGCTCCCCATCCTGCTGATCGGTGTACTCGCGCTGCACGTAGCGATGTTTCGTCGCCACGGAATCACCGCGCATTCGTCATCAGACCGACCCGATGAATACTTCTGGCCCAAACAGGTATTCAAAGACGCCGCCGCCTGTCTGGTGCTGCTGATTGCAGTAGTCATCATTGTCGTTCGGAATCATGGTGCGGAACTGGGCCCCCCAGCCGAACCAACGGAAGCCTACGGGGCAGCGAGGCCCGAATGGTACTACCTGTTTTTGTTCCAGTTATTGAAGCACTCGCCCAGCGAGTTCATCGGAGCGATTGTCATTCCGGGTGTCGCAATGGGCTTTCTGTTTTTGATGCCCTTGATCGCTAAGATCCAATACGGCCATATCGTCAATGTCGTAACGCTCGTAACACTGCTCATCGGTGCCGGCTACCTGACCGTCGAAGCGCTGCAGCACGACAGTTACACACGTGACGGAGAGCCGGAGGCGGGACCCGCTCGTATCCTGCACCATGAACGCGCAAATGCCGCAGAGGACTTCCAGCGTGCCAAACGAACCGCGGATCACGAATACGAACGGATCAAGGAGCTGATCCAGTTCCAGGGTATTCCACGTGAGGGGGCACGCGCCGGTCTGGTTTATAATGACCCTGAGATTCAGGGGCCAAGAATCTTTACACGGAATTGCGCGAGCTGCCACAGCTACCAGGACGCCTCTGGCCAATCTGATATCGTCGGTATTCCCGGACGGCGAGCGGATCGAGACGAACAGGGTAATGTCAAAGCGAGTGAAGAGGCAGGCGGAGCACCAAACCTCTTCGGCTTTGGTTCACGGATGTGGATTAGTGGCCTGCTGGACAAAGACAAAATCCAGGACCGTGAGTTCTTTGGCGATACGATACACAAAGAAGGAGAAATGGCCAGTTTCGTACAAGACTCTCTGAGCGAGCTCGATGCGGAACAAAAGATCAAGCTGGAACAAGTCGTCAAAGCACTCTCTGCCGAGGCCCAACTGGTCAGCCAGCACCAGCTCGACACCGACGCCGACGCGGCTGGTGACCTTGCCGCCGGTCGCACCGCAATGTCAGAAGAATTTGGCTGCCTCGACTGCCACAAGTTGCACGACGAGGGAGAGCTTGGATCGGCTCCGGACCTGACGGGATACGGGTCGGCAGAATGGCTCTACCAGTTTATCGCGAATGCCGGGCACGAGCGTTTCTATGGAGACAACAACGACCGCATGCCTGCTTTTGCTGCCAGCGACGATCCTTCCCAGAATCTACTTTCACCGCGTGAAATTACCCTACTGGTTCGTTGGCTTCGGGGCGACGACAAGGACCTTGCTGCGGCGCCACAAAACGTTGCTACGACCATTACTCCGGAAGAGAATGCCGACGCTGCAGAACAGCCCGAGGCCGATTCTGAAACCGCGACGGATTCGAATACGGACAGTGATTCGGATACGGACAGTGATGCGGATGCGGACACTGAAGGCACGGATGCCACGGCGGAAGAAGAGCAGGGCGCCGCTTCTACTTCTTCCTAGTACCAATCCTTGGCAGCAGCGATCACCACTCCACTTTGACCCGCACGCGGCGTCATCGTTTCGTGCAGCCCTATCCGCCAACTGGCATTGCTCCGCCGCGCAGTTGCGGGGGTTGCTGTCAAACCGGATCGAGTCGCAAGCTCGTCGCGTCTGCCGTCAGCACCTTGCTCCGTTAACAGGGACGATGCCATGCTCTGCCCGATTTCTCGCACCGGTGTTCCGCTAATCGCCTGTCACATCCTGGCACTGTGCTGGTTGAACTTGTTTCCGCTTGCCGCCTCGGCTCAAGAAGAAGCTGCGAAATTCCCCGATCGCAACTGGCCTCAATTTCTTGGGCCAATGCGTAACGGCCATTCGCCAGAAAGCAACCTGAATCTTGATTGGCTGGCACATCCCCCGCGCACCAGGTGGATCGCTGAACCCGGTGCAGGTTATACATCGATTACCGTAGTCAATCAGCGTGTGTTCCTGGGGGCACAGCGAGGCGACTCCGATTTCATTGTTTGTTACAACCGGGAGACAGGCCGAGAAGAATGGTCCTATGTGATCGGTCGCGGATACCAGGACGTCCAACAGCAGGGGCCGGGCCCTCGCGCAACACCCACCATCGACGGCGACCATTTGTATAGCCTGGGTCCATCAGGACAACTCTTCTGCCTGACCACCGCAGAAGGTCGAGAAGTCTGGAAAGTGAACATCTTCCAAGCCACCGGCGCTGCTGATCCAGCCGGAGAAAACCTCTATTGGGGCATGAGCGGCTCGCCACTGGTCGTCGGAAACCTGGTTATTTGCCAGCCCGGCGGAGACCGCGATAACTCGGTCGCAGCATTTGATAAGGAAACCGGTGCCGTCATCTGGAAGGCCGCTAGCACCTATCGCTCCTACGCGTCCCCACTGGCAGTTACCCTTCATGGCCACAGGCAACTACTCTGCTATGCCGGCGACGCGTTGCTCGGCATGCAACCGGCAACTGGCCAGATTCTCTGGCGTTACGCACATCAAAACCAGTACAAGTGCAATTGTGCTACGCCAGTTGTCATCGGCAACCGGGTCCTTGTCTCAACAGCGTACGGCGGTGGCTCGGCCTTGCTCACCATTAATACTGCCGACGAACGCTGGAGTGCCAAAGAAGACTGGAATTCTCGCCGCCTGCAATCGTTGTTCGCAACACCAATCGTGATCGATAACCTGCTCTTCGGTTGCCATGGTGACCTGGGAGTCTGCACGCTACGATGCCTCGACCTGGCAACCGGCAAGCTCGCGTGGACGGCTCGCGAACCTGGCCGCTGCGCAATGATCGCGGCGGCGGGCCACCTGATTTGCCTCAGTGAAGACGGCACCCTCCGTGTTGTCAAAGCGACACGCGAAGGCTATGTGGAAACCGGAAAAATTGATGGGCTACTGCGAGCCAGGTCCTGGGCGACTCCCGCTTTGGCCGGAGGCCATTTGTTCGCCAGAGACCAACAACGCCTGATCTGCCTGAACCTGCAAAAAGAGTGACCCTGGCTCACTTTCGGAGTGAGTCACAGGGTCGCAAATCCCAGCTCATTCAAGCCACATCGCGGTCTTCAAACAAAAGCAACGACAATAAAATCGAGACCACGGTATAGATCATGCAGTAGGCAAAAGCCAATCCCAAGTAACTGGCAGGTATGGTCTTGTCAGCCGCGATCGCCGCCTCCGAATTGAGCAACTCCAGATTCGGAAGCACGGTAGCAATAAGCTGACCCACAAACCGGACTACTTCAAATCGCCCCAGACTGGACTGCACAATAGTCGGAGTCAGGTGACCCAACACATAAATCGCAAAACAAATCACAAAGTTGGCCATCAGTGGCAGCCTTGTGGAAATAGCCACACTGATACCCGTCAGCACAACGGTGGCCAAAAACGCCAAGACCAGACCAGGCACGGTACTCGCCATTTCCGTATAGCAGACTTGCCAGGTAGCCACTTCGTCCGGATCTTGCGACGCCTCTCGCGCATCATAAATCGGCTTGTAGGCAACCGCTGCCATCAAGACCAGTCCCAAGACCACGAACATTAACACCGTGGTCCAGTTAATCCCGACAAACTTGCCGATGATAAAACTTCGGCGACCGATTGGTTTGGAAAGCACAGTCAGTGCGGTGCGTCCTTCAATTTCGTCAGCAACCGATGAACTGGCCGCCCATACCGCCGAAATAATGGCCATTACCATGATCAGCTTCAAGCCGGAATCCTTCAGCACCTTGATGTCTTCGCCAAATGTGTGGTAGGGAAAAAAGATAAACGCCACCATGGCAAAAACGCCGAGCGCCAGCATGATCAAGTACAGTGGCTGGTTCATCTCGGACTTGACGGTGGCCAAAGCCACTGCAGACAGACGCGGCGCCGCGGCGCGCTGGACGAAATACAGGCTGAACAAGACCACCACACCAATCGCCGCAATTAAAATTGCACGAACTTCCGGATGCATCGGCTTGGTCGTCATTTTGATCGTCAGAGTCGCCGCTTGTTCCGAGTAGTTGCGGACATATAAGGTATCAACCGAAACCATGGGGCTATTCACAGACGATCCTGGTAGCCAGATATAGGGTTCATCACGCGAAACATTAATTGCATAGTACCCCTGCTTTACTTCCGGTGGGGTAAACGACAACACCAACCGCTGGTCGCTCTCCAGTGTCAGTTGCTGCACCTTGTCGATGTGGACAGTAAAAGGCACCTCCACCGCTTCCGGCTCCGCCAACTCATCCCCTTCGGTCGGAGCCGGTATTTTCGCGACCACGGGCGTCTGCTGCCCTGCGTAAGGCAAATCGATCAACGATGCAAGCATATTCCCGGGTTCACGCACCAACAGAACCCCTATGATCCCGACAGTTGCTAGGCAAAGGGCGATTACTGAAATCGGAAACAGTACGCCTTCCCTTAAAGCGGGAAGCAGGTCACCCATAGCACGACGTGAAACGAGATAAACACTGCTCAGCGCTGTGAACCAGCAAAGACCAGCAATGACCCCCACTTGGGTCAACAGATCCTGGCCACTACCAGAGAGCAATTCCGAGCCCCAAAGCGACCCTATCGCACCTGCAAAAAACAGCACCGCGAGAATCGCCATCGCCACACGACGACGCTGTGGACACTCGGCGAGTCGACCCACTGCCGGCACCCTGGACAAAACAAAACAAACACCGCCCAGGACTGCCAACAACACAATCCCCAGTAAAACTCCTGCACCGGTCAACCAGACCGGCATAAACCAGTTGATAAACCGGGGCGGAAGGCTCTCAGCAAATGAGAGAGAGTCGAACATTTCCGTCGTCCTTTAGTCAAGCATTCAGTCGCACAGGTTGAGATCAAACAGACAGCATTAGCACACCACAATGAACACCTCACCGTCCGACATTGGCGGTTAACTCTCCGGAGTCAAACCGCCCAGGGACAGCATCTTTCTAAAATCGAATCTCAAATGAAGAAAATTCCCCGGTCGCCAGACCACGATCGACCTGGATCTCCTGAATGTGGCCTGACATCGCATGTTCAATCTTTGCGCGAAAAGTGTCCAAATCCGCTGCAGAGCCTTCCACCACAACTTCGACGCGGCCATCTACGAGATTTCGGACAAACCCGGTAACCGGTAAATCGTGTGTCAAACGCTGCGTGTTGTAGCGAAACCCTACACCCTGTACGTGGCCAGTAAAGTGAATGTTCCAGCGTTCATTCAGGGAAGAAGTACTCACGCCCCAAATCCGTCTGTCAAACGAGCCCTTGCTGTCACGGTTTCCGCGAAAACCGCAGAAAAACCAACGCGGTTGAGTATAGTCGGCGCGCCCAGCACCAACTAGTTGGCCAGCCCCGCAATAGGAACAGATTCACCGACTTCTCTGGTCTCGAGGTAACAACCGCGCGGAAAGGTACAATCACGACGATTACGCAAGAGAAGTGGGCAAATGTCACGTCACACCAGAGGACGACCAAACAATCTTCCTCAAAAACCCTCCGCGGTATCGTACAACGAGCGGAGCATGACCGACCGGGATATCCACCACCAAGGCAGGAAGCACGCTGCCGCGATCAACAGCAGAAGCGACCTGCCTCCATCACAACTGATCAGGAAAGCGGCAAAAACTATTGGCTGACGGGACAGTTTGTGGATTCCTTTCGGCTGGTGGTCGATCACAATGGTAGCAGCCTCGCAACCAGGTTGTTGCCGCGCAGCGGGGCCCGTATAATTCCCCGGGTTGTGTGTATTCTGCGGGAGTCTGGAGTTTGTCGGACAAGTCCAAGATCCTGTTTCTTTGCGACCGTGGCGATGCCTTTTCCGATCTGCCACAGGGGCTCGACCTGACCCACGAAGTGGTCGTCGAGCGTGATCCGTTGAGAGCCATCGCCCGCCTGAATCGTGACCGATTCGCGGGCGTTTTTGTTGCGCCACAGTTCCGCAGCGAATTAGCCAGGCTTGCCCAGACGCTTCACAAGGAGCGGATTCTGGAGGAAATGCCCGATGGAGTTGTGTTGCTCGACGAAGAGAATACGCTCATTTGGGCCAATCAACAATTTCAGCAGTGGCTCGACGGCACGGACCTGCTGGGCACTGACTTCTACTCCGCGCTAGGCCGACCGGAGATCCTGGGCCCAGACTACTGCCCGTTTCACACAGCGTTAACCAGCGGAAACCCAAGCAGTTCCACGTTGCGTACCTCAGACAACCGCTATTTCCAGGTCCACGCTGTGGTCGCGCAAGAAAATGAGCAACGGACCCGCCATCTGATCGTCACGGTACGTGACAGTACGGACGAATGGCTCCATCGACAAAAATTAGAAGCAATCCACCGTGCGGGAATCGAGATTGCCGACCTCACACCAGAGGAGGTCTTTGGCATGTCGGTGGAAGACCGTATCGAACTGGTCAAGTCAAATATCCTGCACTACACACAAGATGTACTTCACTTCGACGTTGTAGAGATCCGCCTGCTCGACCAGAAATCAGGGCAACTCAGTCCGCTCCTCGCATTCGGACTCAACGCGGAAGCCACCGAACGCGCGCTCTATGCACAACCTCAGGGCAACGGAGTCACTGGCTTCGTTGCGGCAACCGGGAAAAGCTACCTCTGTGAAGATGCCACCGCAGACCCGCTCTACCTGGAAGGGTTCAAAGGGGCGAAAAGCTCTTTGACAGTGCCGTTGTCTTGGCACGACCAGGTTATCGGAACATTTAACGTCGAGAGCCCAGAATCCGGTGCTTTCACTGAAAGCGATTTGCAATTCCTGGAGATCTTTGCGAGGGACGTGGCTGTTTCACTAAACACACTCGAGTTGCTCGCCGCGCAAAAAGCCAACACGGCGCAAGAAAGTGTTGAAGCCATACATCGCGCCGTGGCGATGCCTGTTGATGAGATCCTCAATGACTCTGTCAATATTATGGAGCAGTACATCGGGCACGAGCCGGATGTTGTCGAAAGGCTGAAACGAGTACTGCAAAACGCCCGCGACATCAAACAGATGATCCAGAAGGTCGGGCAGAAAATGACGCCGTCGCATGCGGTCCCTGCGTCGGCTCAGCTTGAACAACACACCGTTCTAAGAAACCGACGAGTCCTGGTTGTTGATGCGGACGAAGCTGTTCGAAATGATGCTCACGCTCTCCTGGAACGTTATGGCTGCATCGTAGAAACAGCTCACGAAGGTGGCGAAGCAATCTACATGGTCCGCAATAGCGGTGCTGGCTATGACGCGATTATTGTGGACGTTTCACTCCCCGACATGGGGGGATTTGAACTGCTCGTCAAACTCAAACAGACGTTAGAAGTCGTCCCACTGATTCTGATGACTAGTTTTGGTTATGACCCGGGGCACTCCATCGTCAAGGCGCGACGCGAAGGCCTGCACCCTGAAGCGGTGTTGTACAAGCCGTTTCGACTGGATCAGCTCGTCAATACGGTTGAGTCGATCATCACCAACACAGCAGAACCGCAGCGGATCGAGGCATCTTGATCCTCCGCCCTGTTGACACGGCCAACGAGTCGTCAAACGTCCAGAGCGACCCAAACGGCGCCAGTCCCGCCACGGGCGAACACTTGAGTGGGCTGTAGAAGCGGCCACTTCCACCCCACGCAGCAGACGTGTTATGTCCAGTCGCGCTGCGTAGCCTTTCAGCTTCACTGAAGAAAGGGTGTGGAATGTCATGCTCGGAATGGCATCCGGCAACGCGCCAGCATCGTCGACACGACCAATATTGAAAATAGGCAACCCGGAGAATCGAGGGCAGAGCGGCTTCCTCAGAGAGCAAGGAAACGAACAACATGACCTGGCATTCTCGTCCGACATGGCAGAGCTCTCTACCGTCGCTTACAACTCGTTCCACGCCGTACAAAAGCTGCTGCGCAACAGCTCCGGAACGCTCGCCCTGGCCGGATCCCTTGATATGGCCACCCAAGCATCAACGTTGACAAATGGTTTTGAGTCACACCATCCTGGCGTGGCGCAGGCCACGAATTCCCCGGATCCAGCAGAGTCAACAACCTCGAAACAGCGGGAGAGCCATGCTTTAACGCCCCCGTTAACTTCAGAATCACTTCTTTTCTGTCGAAAAACCATCTATACTCTGACCTGACGCTACTCCCTGCGGATTTGGGATTCGACCCACCTACTCACAAGAGGGTCTATCATGCGAATTGCCGTGCTACTCGTCTGGCTGATGTTGCCATTGCTGGCGGCGGCCTACCATTACGGTCCGGGACAGAAGCAACTGCAACTGGACCAGGTCGCGACCTGCCTGACTACCGCGCAAACTCATTCGAGCGAAGGAGACTGGGCGTCCGCGGTCACCGCCTACAACACGGCGATTGAACTTTTGCCTGCGGGCCTGTCGCAGCAGACAGGGCAACTCCGACTGGAACGCGCCAAAGCGCAAATGCTGGCCAAACAGCTACCTGCGGCACACCGCGACCTCAAAGCACTCGTCGATGATTTGCAAGAAGCTACGAATAAAGACAATTCCACCCAGCTGGACAGGCAACAAGCACGGCGGAAACTTCTTCAGGACGCGCGAGCTGCCTTAGCACATTCGCAGTACTACATGACATGGTTGATGCGACTGGAAGGTCAGCCACGTGAAACCTGGGAACCGGAAATCGAAAATGCCCGCCAGACGCTGCGACTCCTGCAAAGTCAAGCAGAGCAGACAGGTGATCTGGCTGCCGTAAAGTCCTACCGAGAAGACTTGGAGTCAACGATTCGCCTGGCCAGAATGGACCTCAGTGAATTGCAGGGACTTCCTCTGCCCAGCCAGTGACAGGGCTGTGCCAGTGGCAAAAGCCGCGGTCGCGGCAAAGGCAAGTCGAAGAATAAAGGTCAGGGGCCCAAGGATGCACGCGGTGCCAGCTCTGGTCCGCCGCCCGACGGACGCGGATCCTGAACGCGGCTTTCTCGCTCTGATTGCAAACGGCGTTCTACGTCTTTGCGCACCCGGTCCTCCGGAACCTGGACCTCACGTGCTGCGCAGTTGATAATAGACCTGGTCGATGGTACAGGGCGTTCCGCAGCCCTGTGTACCACACCTGTGCCACTTGCCTTTCCCGGAAACGAAGGGGCCAGACAGATACTATGAGAGCCACCCTCTTTCTCTTCCTTGGTTTGTTCGCATGCGTCCTGCGAGACCTGCCCGATTGTCAAGCACAACAAAAGGCGGCCGGCACGGCGACTGCGATCAAGGCCGTCCCCTTGAAGGTCCTGCCCCGAGCGTTACCGGCAGCTCTGAATAAGAATGCCCGCGCCAATTCGGCAGCTGTCAATCGGCCGCCAACAACTGGCACCATCACCTCATCTGCTGCGGGCACGACTGCGATACCTGTACCTGCCGCAGCAACGACACAACAGCATGTGCTCAAGATTAATCGGCTTAAATTTGACCGCCGCCCGTCGGCTATCCTGGCAGCCTGGGCAGCAACTGGCAGACCCGCGAGTTCTGAAGTCCCTCCAGAACCTGCACACAGCACGGAACGACCTCCCGGCCCATCGTTGCCCGCCACGCCCGCCTCTCCCGCTGCCAGTGTTGATCCCTTCGACGAACAACTCCTCGAATTCCAACAACAGGTGACGCTCGGAAAATGGACCGAAGTCAAGGCATTCCTGGCCAGCCTTCCGGCTGACGAGGCGAAGGCTTTGTACCGCAAGTTGCTGAGTTCTCTACAAATGGCCCCTCCCCGCGCCGCCCGCACGGTGCCCGCCGTCCCACGTCCGCCTGGAACTGCTGTGGCCAGCTTGCCAGCGAACGCTCGGCAATACGCAGAGAAGCACGTCTGCTCCTGCGATGATCTGCTCGCCCTCGCAGCCTGCGCACCAATCGCTCTGGACGATACTTTGATCGAACTGCTCGGAGGTTTGCTGCGTCATTCCCTCGCTACAGGGAACTCCATGAGCACATTCCTGGAGCGTTTCCGCCTGGAGACCGCAAAACAGGACCCCGTGGCGACGCTCAATCGCAAGCAAGTAGCACGTGTCCTGTTTGCTGCAAACCGTGGGCTTGACGCGGGCGAATTTCTACCAAGCCTGGAAGAGTCTGAGACCAGCAACGACCTGGCGGCTTTGAACCTGTTGAGTCAATTTCATCTGGCGCAATACACAAAAGATAAAACGACATCGCAACTAGAACTTGCCTGGAGGGCGACACAGGCCGTCCTGGCAAAGGCCGGCCAATCCACGCAATACCGCGAAGAAATGGAAAAGGCGTTACGACGCGCGGTGGATGTCGCTCCTCAGGTACGCGATGAACTTGGCCAGCAATGGCTGAACAAGAGTTTTACTGGGAATCCTAGTCGTGGCATGGACATTCTGGCGTCGATCGGCTCCAGCAGCGCGCAGGCATTACAGCGCAGCTGGAAAGACGCTAACACACGGGTCAAGGGACTGGAATTGCAGACTACCGCTGTGGAAGCGTTACTTGCCTCTGCACCAGAACTCGCAGATCGCTGGCAGCATTCCTTGACCCTGCTGGCACAAAACTGGCTGCGGGAAGCCGAGATCAGTTACGAGTTTGATGAATCGACAAGTCGGAAGGGCCAACTCCAACGCGATCAGTTCGGCAATTTCTTCTACCGCAACCAAAAGCAACGCACAACATCACGCATCGCTTCCATACCAACCGGTGATCTCCTGGAGCTACGCCCCGGAACACACTGGCTGTCCCTGGTCGACGAGGGCCTCCGCGCTAAATTCGCGATGCTCAGTGCCCAGCTGTTGTTGAAAATCAACGAAGAGGATCAAGCGTTTCCTTACATCGAGCGATTGACTGAATCACACCCGAAACTTGGAAAAGAACTCGTTGATGAATTCCTGCGTGTGTGGACGAATAATCACGATCCGAATGCAAACCGCAACAACACGGGGCGCTACATGTTCATGTACGGGTTTGAACGCAAAGCCGAAAGTATTCCATTAACCCGATCAAAACAGGAGCGGAACCTGCAAGAGCTCAGTCGACTCGTCGCTCGGCTCAAGACGCTTCCCGTCAAATTGAACGAAGGTTTACTCGCCACGGCATTCACACGCTGCCACAGCTCTGCAGAGGTCTACCGATTAACCGCCATTGAGAAGGTCTTTGGAAAACTTGGGGATCTAGAACCTGGCACCTTGGCTGAGCTGGCACAGCAGATGCGAGCCAACTTGATTGGTGTATGGCGACAACCGGCGGTCCAAAAAGCAAAAAAGACTCGCCGCACTCAGCAGGACATTGAAGCAGAAGTTTTACGTGGCTACGAAGTCGCGCGAACCGTCGTCGAAAACGCACTGCAGCAACACCCCAAAAGCTGGGCGTTATACCTGGCAAGAGCCTCGCTCGACCATGACGAAAACACCTACCTCAAGGAACTGAAACCCGATTCCAATTTCACCCAACGTCGCGGCAATGCGTTTTCTGGCTTCTCGGAAGCCGCCCGACTTTACGCCGCCACCTTGCCAGGGCTTTCCCCGGAAGAAGAAACTTCGAAGGTTTATGAAATCTGGTTCTATGCGAGCCTGGGAGCCTGCGATTTAAACCAAATCACGGAACGTCAAACGGCTGACTTGAGCCAGGTCAAAAAGATCAAGGAGGCAATCACCTCACTTGATAGCGAGGCCTCCAAACGCCACCTGGCTTTATTCGCCAATACGCTTTTCACACGCATGAGTGCTGCCAAACCAGCCATCAAATTTCGCTATGTTCGCAATGGCCTGGAAATTGTGGGGCAACACAAACAAGCGAGTGAAGCCCGCAAGATCTATGACTACTACAACGACCTGGTGACCGAGATCAAATTGGAAGCCAAAATCGACGGCAGTGATATTGTTGGCCATTCCGAACCATTTGGTGTCTTTGTTGAATTACGCCATACACGCGAAATCGAACGGGAGTCCGGTGGTTTTGGGCGTTACCTGCAGAATCAACAAAATGGCAATAGTTTCTACTACAACTACGGTCGGCCACTGGCAAACTACCGCGACAAATTCGAAGAGGGAGTCCGCCAGGCTCTTGAAGAGCACTTTGAAGTCCTGTCCGTGACCTTCCAGCATGAGGATGTCAACTCCAGAGCGCGCGCCGACGAGTACGGCTGGCGCGTGACGCCCTATGCCTACCTGTTGCTGCAGGCACGCGGCCCCGAAGCAGACACGCTCCCAGGACTGCAACTGAACCTCGATTTCCTCGACACCTCTGGATATGTCATTATCCCGATTGCCTCTACGGCGGTCCCGCTCGATGCCTCACCCAAACAGGGCAAACCGCGTCCTCTGGAACAGCTCTCCATCACCCAGACACTTGACGAGCGGCAAGCGGATGAAGGCAAACTAATCCTGGAGCTGAAAGCTGTCGGAAAGGGTCTGGTACCGCAGTTCGAAGACCTGGTCGATCTTGATCCTGAAGGTTTCATGGTCACCAACCTTCAGGATCAAGGACTCTCGGTGTCCGAGTTTGATTCTGAGAGTCGCGGATCTTCCCTGATCGTTTCAGAGCGGACCTGGATGATTACTCTCGCCGCAACGACCGACGCAGAAAACCGCCCCCAGGCCTTTTCTTTTGCTCAAGCGAAAACAGACGACGCAAAGGTGGTCTATCAGCGTTTCGCAGACGCAGACCTGGTCAGCGTCGAAAAAACCGTTGCCCTCGAACAAAATTACGGTCAATCTGGTTATCGCTGGTATTTTGGTGCCACCATCATCGGTGCTTCACTATTAGTCATCGCCGGATCGCTTGTCATGTTCATGAAAAAACGTGACGTACACTCTGCTGAGCCCTCGATTGCAATGCCCTCTGAAGTTAATGCATTTACAGTCCTCGGACTACTCAAACAAATTCGAGAAAAGCATACTGCCGACAGTGCTCCCGGCCGGGAACTAGCGAATGCAATCGCCAACCTGGAAGTTGAATTCTTCTCTAAACAGGGATCCAGTCCGTCAGACCTCGAAGCACTGGCAAGAAGCTGGATCCAACGAACGGCTTGATTGCCAACTGTGCTACGGCCTCTCTCAATATTGAATACCCGGCAATCCAAGTCTATGGAAACACCGCAGATCGAACAGCTTCGCACGGCTTGCAACCGTGATTGCCCCGACGCCTGTGGCCTCGTTGCCGAGATTCAGAACGGCAAGGTCGTTCGACTGAAAGGAGATCCGGACCACCCAGTCACACAAGGTTTTCTCTGCCATCGCACGAGTCGCTTTCTCGACCGCCAATACGACCCGGACCGCATCGTCACGCCGCTTGCTCGTCAGGGATCTGACTTCCACCCAATCGGTTGGGAGGATGCGCTCGAGCGCATCGCCAGGAAATTACTGCAAGTGCGTCAAGAATCGGGACCAACCTCCATTCTGTACTATCGTTCCGCCGGATCGATGGGACTCATGAAACATGTAACAGACGCCTTCTTTGAACGATTTGGTCCAGTCACGATCAAATCTGGAGATGTCTGTTCCGGAGCGGGCGACGCTGCCCAAATGCTCGACTTTGGGGATGAAGATTCCCACGACATTTTTGATCTCGACCACAGCCAGACCATCATCCTGTGGGGCAAGAACGTCTACGTAAGCCAGGTGCATCTCCTGCCTATACTGAAACGCGCACGAGCGCGCGGCGCGCAGTTTACCCTGATTGATCCGGTATGGCAGCAAACGGCACAACTCTGCGACCGGTTCATTCAACCACGGCCTGGTGGGGATAGCGCTCTGGCACTCGGTACCGCCCGCATTCTGTTTGAGAACCAGTGGTACGATAGCAACGCGGGATCGTATTGTGACCACCTGGAACAATTTCAGGAACTGGCCTACAGTCGCAATCTGGAAACCTGGGCAACGCTAGCTGATGTCTCCGTGGCGGATCTTGAACATCTGGCATCGTCTTACACCCAGCAACCTGCAGCGACGTTGATTGGCTGGGGACTGCAAAGAAGGCGAAACGGTTCCGCCACAGTGCGAACCATCGACGCACTGGCCAGTGTTTCAGGAAATCTCGGCATCGCTGGCGGAGGTATCTCCTACTGCTGCAAGCGACGCGGTGCTTTCGATCTATCCTTTACCACGGGTCTTGATCAACCTGCCAGGGCAATTCCAGAACCACTTCTGGGACCTGGAATCTTTGCCGCCCAGGATCCGCCAATTCGCGTCGCTTGGGTGAGTGGCGGTAACCCCGTTGCCATGCTCCCCGAATCAGACCGGATCGCCAAAGGCCTACAAACACGTGAAATGACGGTCGTTGTCGATTCGTTCATGACCGATACCGCTCGCTGCGCCGATATCATCCTGCCAACAACAACGATGCTTGAGGAAGACGATTTACTGGGTGCCTATGGCCATCACTGGCTGATCGAGTCTCGCCCCGTAACGTCAGCGCCTAGCGAGGTCAAATCAGATTATGAGATCACGCAGGAACTCGCCCGCCGCGTCGGCCTGGCAAAAGACTTCTCTGAAGATGTCGACACCTGGAAGCGTCGCATGCTACAAGGCGTCTCTGAAGAAGGTGTCTCCCTGGACGAACTCAGGCAAGGGCCCGTGCGCAACCCGCTGGCTGGACAAGTCATGTATGCCGACCGGAAATTCCCAACGCCAACCGGCCGGGTCAATCTGGTCACGGACGTTGCAGCAGCTCCGCCTCCTACGACCCAATTGCGTCCGTTACTCTTGATGGCGTTGTCCAATCACGATTCGCAGGCTTCACAATGGGTCAACGGTACCCGCAACGGCCCTGCGATCGCACGCGTTCATCCTGCGGTAGCCCAGCCCTTTGTTGATGGCGGTCTCGCTATCGTTGAATCTGAATTGAGTCAAATGACCGTACGGCTTGAATTTGATGACAGGCAACGCGAAGACGTCCTGCTGCTTCCTAAAGGGGGCTGGCTCTCGGACGGCTGCTGCGCCAATGCACTTATCCCCGGTGAAATGACTGATGACGGGGGTTGTGCGGTGTTCTACGACACACCAGTGCGGCTGCTGCCACTGCCAGCGGATGAACCCAGCCATTAACGCGTTTCTGGCCTGCACCAACCGTTTCCCCTCTTGCGGCCATGAAACCTATACGGTTTACCTCGCCATGGGGCTGCACTTCTATTGACGCTACGTTTCTGTCATCCGTATACTCCGCCCGCCAATGTGGCAAACACCATCACACCGACAAACGAACCCATCCCAGCGTAGATCGTCACTCGAACGAAACCGCGGATGCTTTTCTTTTTTCGGTGGGCTCGCCGCGCACGGAGAATGCAGAAATGAAACGGGAAACCCCCACGTCTCAGCGGGTTCACAAGAATACCTGGAAAATGCGTGTCTCACTGGTCATTGGCGGTTTTGCAATTCTGGCCGCCAG
>MDTE01175128.1_pt1 | contig 38854 bp, 38 predicted proteins | sample 811231 | NCBI WGS metagenome assembly MDTE01 (sample SAMN05326651, study PRJNA326480) | marine metagenome | isolation source: seawater | place: Indian Ocean: Red Sea | collected 2010 | reverse complement strand
GACCGGCTACACCGATGGAGCACGGTTGTACTGGTGGACCAACTCAGAGCCGGCCGAAACTGCGGGCACCAACTTTGAATTCCCCGTCACGAATCCAGTGCCAGCTCTAACCATTAGTTTTGAAGAGTGTAATAACGGCGCCTGCCAAACCGTGACCACCACCCTGGATACCACCAAGACCAATTCCGCAAGCCCAGGGAGCTCCGAGCAAAAGGTTCAGACCACAGGATCCAGCCAACCCATCACGGTCCCTGACGCTGCACCCACTTTCAAGGTTCTGACCCAATACGCCGCTTTTTCAGACGACGTGAAAAAGGCCTTTCAATCTTCCGTCGATACCCGCTTCAAGGCGGCCACAGAAAAAGCTGGCATTTCAGTCGCTGTATATCAGAATGGTCGACTATGGGAATACGCGACGGGTAACGCGAAATCCGCCACCCCAATGACGGTGGATACCCCAATGTTGATTAGAAGCGTTTCAAAAACCCTTATAGCGCCGCTAATTTTGAAACAAGTCGAAACTGGTTCCTACAAACTCTCAGACACTATTTCGAAGGTATTGGACGGGCATCCGGCCCACAACTTAGTCAACAGTAACTTCATCAACCCTGAGGTCACAGTAGATCAGTTATTGCGCATGAGAAGCGGTCTTTCGGACTACGGAGAAAATAAAGACGATAGCTACACCTTCGTACAGACCTCCGAATCCTGGGAGCCTGCGGGTTTACTCCATCTTGTCCGGACCCCCTACCAATCACCGGGTGATTATTGGTACTCCAATACAAATACCCTCCTCCTCGGGATGATTGCCGAACATCACGGCGATCAGCCGTTAAATCGACTACTGAAACAGACCTTTTTCGATCCTTTAGAAATCTCGGCCGGACTGCTCCCACAGGACGGAGCTCCTGTGAATACAGCACGGCCCCACGGCGATCGTCGTCTTTGGGGAGGTGAGGGATTCGGCGATCTTTCCGAAATGACAATCAGTTGGCTCGATGACTGGGCTCTCCAAACAAATCGAACGACGTGGATTGGTGGAGGGGTGGTGACCACCGCTGGAAATGCTGCTCACTGGGGATACGAATTATTCAGCGAAGGCGGGCGCGCCCTTCCGCCCACCTTACGGGCACAACTTCTTGAGTCATTTGTTGGGGATCCGATTCCCATGGCTGGGACACCTCAACTGTACGGATATCACATAACAAAGCTCGCGTTGGAACTTAACGACGGATCGTCGCTGACCATGTACGGACATCCCGGATCTGGACTTGGATTTACAGCGATCCTTTATTACTCTCCCGAACTCGACATTTCGGTTTCGGTCCTTGCTAATTCCCATAGCAATGTCCGTGGAGGAGGCCCCGAAAATACAGCCCTCTCGCAGGCCACTCTGTATTCTGTTCTCCGTGATATCTGTCTCCAGTACGCGAATACCGCCAACAACTAACAAACGCACATACGTACGTCCGGTGATGGCTTAAACAACATGCGTCGCACCTGGTTGGTTCTTGTGCTCTTGGCCACATGCTTGGCGATTGGCGTTGTCGCGGCCTATTCATGGATCTGGGTGTCTGGTGGTTCGGCTACTCCAAGCACACCAATCACCGCACCACGACTTCGACCTGCAAACGACAGCCCAGAACCGGGTAAAACCGTCCCGGTGAACGAACTACCAAAGACTTCCTCCTCCAAGCCTTCAGCAAAGAGTCCTCGAACGACCGCGCTGCAGAGCGCAAATACAACGGCGTCTGGACAACAGCTCTACCGCGTCACACCCGAAGAATCTGAAGTTCGCTATATCATCGACGAAATCAAACGAGGGCAACCCACAACCGTCGTTGGTACAACAAATCAGATCGCTGGCGACATCCTGATTGATTCGAACAATCCGTCCGCCTCCAAAGTGGGAACACTTCGAATCAATGTGCGAACACTTCGGACAGACGAAGAGCGTCGGGATCGGGCCACTCGCAGTCGCATCCTCCAAAGCGCCCAGGCCGAATACGAGTTTGTTGAATTTTCCCCCACTGACATCGGGGGGCTCCCGGCCGCCATAGAACTCGGCGTTCCGATAGCCCTGGAAATCAATGGGCAATTAACCGTTCGTGACATTACCCATCCGGTCTCATTTAAAACGACGGTAACGCTAGTATCCGCGCAGCGTCTTGAAGGACATGCCGTAACCACCATACGCCGATCGGATTACGACCTGGTGATTCCAAGCGTCCCATTCATCGCTGATGTCTCGGATGACGTCCGATTGGAAATCGACTTTGTGGCCACTCTTGCCAACAGTGGTTAGGCGCCTCACCAAGGTTCGCGGGTTACGAACCCCTCTGCCCTCCACCGAAACCAAAATGCTTGGTTCCCCCTCCAGAAGAAGTACATGAAGAGCTCATTGATCCGGACAGTTCGAGTCGCGAATGCTCGCGTTGTTGCTGTAATGACATTGATCTTCGTACTCGGGGTTGCACAAATCTCCTGCGGATCAGATGGTGAACCGAAGCGTCAAGATCTCTCGGCTATCGATCCGAAACGCTGCGGCGGTTATTCCAACACCGGTAATCTCTGCTAGCCGGTAGATCAGGCGTCGCGGACACCCGTTCAGCTCCAACCACGATAAACATGCTCATTCCGAAAGCACCGGCAACGGCCTAAACACCAGGAGCCCCCAGAAGGTTCCACCAATCGTGCCACCGACTGCCATCACGCCAACGTTGGATCCGTCAGCAGCGCCCAAACCGAACAAGGGAATGAATGCGGTGAGGTACGCAACAAGCATCAGGCGCCGCAACAGCCGACGCTCGCGACTGACCGATATCGTCAGCACCGCGGACACTACCGGCGTGACCAGAAAAGTTGCCAGTGCCTCCCATCCACTGAGGCTTCGTTCAACAGTGCCGGCGACGGTCTGCTCGCCGATGCGGTAGAAGATTTCCAGACCCGTTCCCAAGAGCACGCCAGTAACCAAACCAATACACACAATCGGAAACATACGCCGGACAAAACGGAAAACGTTCTTTTTGGAAGTCATTTACACCAACAAGCTCGTTAAAGGGGGCTGCTCAGCTGATCCCCTAGCACGCTATGGAATGGGTACAAGTCTTCTCCAGCTTGAACGCACCGCTCTTGGTACGGTCAAGTTCTTCCTCCTCTTGACCACATCCACAGATAAGTACCGCAACTACCGCGCGGCCAACCAGGAGACGGACCGACAAAGCTCGCACAATCAACTGAGCTTGCTGGAAAAACTCTCGCATGGCCATCTCGTTCTTCGCCACAGGCCAGACCGCCTTACCGTGAAATTTTTCGATGAATGATCAACCGTCTAACAATCGACCCTCGAGTCATGCCTGGCTCCAATCAAAAATAATCTTCCCCGAGGTGGCAGTGTTCGCGAGTTCAAATGCCTCTGCGGCGTCTTCAGGTTGGAATCGATGGGTGATGAGATTCTCAATTGGTATGTGGTGCCGCCGAACAAACTCAACAAGACTTTCCCATTCGTATTGCTTGTAGAGCCAAGATCCCCGAATCGTGATTTCCTTAAAAAGGATCTGTTCCGACGGGGCAATCGACGGGTCGTGTCCTACTCCAACTTCAATACATGTCCCGTGGACCCGCAGGGCATCTATTGCCGCTCCACGTGCACTCGGTTGCCCACTAGTATCGATAGTCGCGTGAAGGCCATCTCCACCACTAAAGGCCTCCAACTGCTCGATCAGGTCAGATGCAGCACTATCAACCGCCGCATCACCTCCGAGATGAAGCGCCAGGTTACGACGGTCGGCCGATGGGTCTATACCGACCACGGAGGCGCCGTGGGCTTTTCCAAGTAACACGCATGCCAATCCGACTGGTCCAAGACCAAAGACACCGAGGATTCGGTCGCCCGAGGGCTTCGCTTTGCGCAGTGCCCCATAAGCTGTCCCGACATTGCACGAAAGTAGGACACCCATCTCAAAACTAAAATCATCAGGGAGCAGCAGCGCATTTCTCGCTGGCGCTACAAGGTAGGCAGCATCTGTTCCATGTTGGTGGCGACTGAAATGACGCGCTTCCTTACAGAACATCGGCTCACCACGACGACAATGATTGCAGTGGCCACACCCTAGGAGTCCAAATACGACCACACGATCGCCTTCTGAGGGGTACTGCACACCAGGCCCCACAGCATCCACAATTCCGCTGCTTTCGTGACCAATCGCATATTGGCTCCACCCACGTTCAGACCGCACGCGTTGGGACGTTCTGTAGTGGTGAAGGTCGCTCCCGCAAATCGCCGAGGCCATGGTTCGAACACGAATTTCGCCGGGGCCAGGATGCTCAATGGCTGTCGTGGCCACTTCGACCTTGTGATCACCGAGACAAAGTACACAGGTCATTTCAGCCATTTGGCTCATCACAACTCATTAGCATTTCTTTGCTCCCTATGGGTGCTTGACGAGTCCCTGTTGTATTCGACGACCCAGCGCTTCATGATCCATTGAACCAATCAAGACGCACTTCCCGTTCTTCATCGTTAGCAACACCCCCGTGTTCCCACTAACGTTATAAGCCTTACCCTTGCGCCCATACTTAATCCCCCAACCCCCGTAATCCTTAAGCGGACTGTACGTAATGGCTTCTGCTGTCTGGATGCTTTCAAAGTTAAATACCACCCACCGTCGATGGAACGGTCGGAAACGAATACGCACTCCGTGTTGATTTACTTCCGTATCAAGACCGCAAACAAAGATAAACCCCGGAAGCCCGGCGCCAAATATCACAGCCAATAAAATCAGCACCAGATCACTCGTCGGGTTGTTCCCAATCGGAGCACCCATGATGACCTGCTGCAATATGGCCCAGATGAAAAATCCCGGGCCCCACAGAACAAGAAGCCACACCCACCATTGACGAAACCGTTGCTTCTCAGTAAACCATGGTGGAGCATTCCGACACATCCAACACTCCTTGCCTCGCGATTTCACGGGACCGAAACAATCTCAGCAAAATCTCAGCAACTGTTCCGCCAGACGATAATTATGCGCCTTTTACGTGGTCGATTCGAAGCAGCCACAGCATCTTCGTCCACACCCTTTTCCTCAGAGAGACAGGGATTCGAATCTCGGCGTACACTCCAGATCTCCAATCACGATCACCGATATGCCGTGATTTCGGGACAGTGCTGATTACTTGAAACCCATAGATCCGACGAGGGGAGTTCGACCGGTGAGTAAACGTTTCTTTGTGATGATTTCAACAGATCCCGACGTTGACCCAACAAAGTGTGGCGTCGGACTAGCCTGCGCAGCACAAGCCGTATCTGACGGCCATGAAGTCAACGTATTTTTTGCCGCACATGCCGTCAAATTGCTTCAAGAAGAGTACTTTGAAGATTTTGCAAACGTACTACCGTCGGGAGTCGCCAGAAACTTGCTCAACACCGTGCTTGAAGGATCCACCGGTGTCCATTGCTCTACCGGATCACAAGCCGGGATAGGAGTAACACCTGAAAACGCCCAAGACGTTCTCATTGGAGGGTACGAATTGACCTGGAACGGTCCCCCTGGCGTCGTGGCTCTAAGCAGTGCCGCAGACGTGACCCTAGCCTTCTAGTTATCCTGTAATGAAGGACCTGCAAATGTTCGTTGGCCTATCCTTAATACCCCGATGACGGAATCCCCCTAGGTCATCCACCATTGCACGAAATCAAGGTCTGCGCCCATCGTGGTGCCTCCGGGACTCATCCCGAAAACACGCTCACCGCCTTTCGTCAGGCTATTGTGCTTGGTTGTGAAATGATCGAGTTCGATCTCCGACTCAGCGCTGACAGAGAGATCGTCGTAATGCATGACACGAACGTCGATCGGACCACCGATGGCACCGGCCACATACCCGACCTCACCCTGAAACAATTGCGTGCCTTGGACGCCGGAAGCTGGCACAGCGATACGTTCGCCGGTGAACGTATCCCTACACTGACTGAAACCCTCGACAGCATCCCACCCAGCGTTGAACTCAACATTCACGTGAAAGAAGGTTCCGGTCATCTCGTCATCCTCGAGACGCTAGAAATCGAGCTGCGCGCTCGATCTCGTTTGCAAGGCGCGTTCGTATCAGGGTCTGACGAGCTCGTGGCCGCTGCAGGTGCAGAGCATCCGAAACTTCAGCGCTGTCTTTTGCCAGGATCGCAGCACGAGCATCTCGTGGAGCGCGCAGTGCACGCCGGGTGCTGCGCCATCCAGCCATCGGCACAATTCACAACATCCAATCTCGTACAGCGTGCGCACACCGCTGGTCTCCGGGTCCATCCGTACTTCGCTGACGACGAGCCTGAGATGCGCCGCCTCGCGGCGTGCGGGGTCAACGGCATTCTCACCAATCATCCCGCTCGGCTTCTCGCCCTTCGGGATTAGCCATCCGGACCATCATTACCTAGCGTCTTCGATATAACCTCGTCGTATGACCTTCCTCTAAGGGAGTGTCATAGTAGTTGCACGTAAGCCTCGGCATCACTCCAAGGAGATGCCAGAACCGGGTCGTAGGCACCAGACCCTGGAGCGACTCTATGAAGATCGTCGACATCACCCAAACCCCGCTCTCCATTGGAAAATCGCTCATCCGGGTCCAGACTGACGCTGGAATCGAGGGTTGGGCTGAAGCACCCGGCTACAACAACCCGGCCATGCCTGGTAACAACGTCGCGGTCTTCGAGGCCTACCTGGAATCCATCATCAAGCCCACACTGATTGGCGAAGACCCGCTCTCAATCAATCGCCACTGGGAAACGCTGGCTACGGGAAAGGACGATCGTGTCTACAGACTTCCAGCGAGCGTTGTCGCTGTTATTGATATAGCCCTCTGGGACCTTTTCGGTAAGGAGACCGGCTTACCCGTATACACATTGATGGGTGGCGCTGCCCGCACCACCATTCCTCTGTACTGGAGTACGGGGTCCGGATGGAAATTTACGCCGCACCAAATGCTTGACCTGGTCAAGGAGGGGCAGGCACAAGGATTCCAGGCGTTCAAGATTCGGATGGATTGGAAAGGCTGGCGCCAGGACGTCAACCCCGAGAAGGACTACCAGATGTTCAAACTGGTCCGCGAGTTTCTATCTGATGGTCAGTACCTCGGATTCGACGCCAACAACGGGTATTCCGTCTCGACCGCCATACAGCAGGGCCGCAGATTTGAGGCCCTGGGTATCGACCACTTTGAAGAGCCGCTTCCGTACTGGGATCTTCCAGGCCTCAAACAGGTAGCCGATGCGCTCGACGTAGCGGTGTCAGCAGGCGAGCAGGACGCCTATCGCTGGTGGTTCCACCAACTCGTGCTTCTCGGAAACCCCGACATTCTCCAGCCCGATATTTTGAACGCCGGCGGCCCCTCGGAAGTTATGCGTATTTACGAGCTGGCAGCCACCTGGGAGAAACCGATCATGCCGCACAGTCCGCAAGCTGGCATCAATTCAATGGCTTCACTCCATACGTACGCTTGCATCCAGAACGCCACACGCCCCCACGAATTTTCCGGCGAATTCTCAGGATCCCTTGATGAGGTCGCTGACCTGTACGGAGAAGGCGTTATGCCGGTGAACGGAAAAATGCACCTATCGGACAAACCTGGATTCGGCGTCGAACTCAACGAAACCGCAGTGGCTCGTCTCACAACATGAATGGGAGGCTCACCGCAATCGCACATACCCCTACTCAATGACCCTCACCGCCAGGGATTGGGCAGGCTGCAACAGTGGGCGCACCGCACGTTCCATCGTGCGCTCTGAGACTTTCGGCACAAGTACAGAGCCTAACCCTCGTGCCTTGCCACCCCAGATACGCTCGCAGGTGCCGGTTCATCCAATGCCCTGTCTACCCTGTCTTACCCCACACCTCGTCGAACAAGCGCATCCAGTTTCCGCCGAGGAGCGCACGAATGTCGTTATCGGTATGGCCACGCTGGACAAGACGGTCAGCGATGTTGACGAATTGCCGAGGACTTTCGAAACCCCGCAAATGGCGATATGGGGTTGGGGCAGGTGCCATGTCACGAAAGACCTTCCGGCCATGCGAGGCTGTGATCCAGTCAAAGAATGCCTGATCGCGACCCATGCAAAAATCAGTCCCGATCGCTACATGCTCGACCCCAATCAAATCAATTAGGTATTCCATCGCAGTAACAAAGTCGTCCACCGTAGCTTCGAAGCCTGCTGGATAGTGATTCGGAAACGCATTCGTGCCAATACCCCCGCCACGCTCAGCCAACCGCCTGATCACGGTGTCATCCTTGTTGCGGGAATGGGCAAATGTGGTGCGTGAGTACGCATGGGTAATGGCCACGGGACGCTTCGAATACTCAATCGTCTCAAGCGTTGTCCTATCGCCACAATGCGAAAGATCAATCAGGATTCCCACGTCATTCATCTCGTGAACTAGATCACGACCGATCCTGCTTAACCCATCGTCCGTAATCTCCCAGCATCCGTTGCCATAAAGGTTTCGCTCGTTATACGTGAGTTGCACAGCCCGAAGTCCCAACTCATGAAACTGCTGGACTCTCCGAAGATCAGTTCCAAACGGCGCAGCGTTCTGCCACCCAAAGATCACGGCCGTGCGCTGCTCACGCTTTGCGGCCCGGATATCATCGGTCGAACGTCCCGGTCGAATCCAGTCGGCATACAGTTCAAACCGTTCATACCAGGCGCTCAGATTTTCCAACGCCTGTTCAAAATCTTCCCAGACCACAGCGGTTGCATTGATAGCCGTCACACCGCCAGCAGACAGATCCTCTAACACCTCAGGCCGGGAAAAATCGCTCACATCGAGACCGTCAATCACGATCGCGTCATCAAACACCGCCCGTGCGTGCGGATCAACGTTGGATGCTGGCATTCCGAATCAAATCTCCCAGAACACGACCAGTGTAAGAGGCCACGTCGTCAGACAGTAACAGCACCAGCTTCATTCAGGATCAGCTTGCGTCTGCCGTGCCACGCACAGTCCTGTTGGCCGGCCATGTACATTCTTGGCATAGTGGCTCCAACTGGGCTTGCCTGGAGCACGTGACCCAATGCGCTACATCCTCACACTACTCATGGTCGGTGTTCTGGTGGCGTCCTGCGGCGGTTCAGAGAAGGAACTCAAACGACAGGACCTCTCAATAATTCAGGTGGAAAGTGTGAACAATTTTTCACCTGCGCTTTCAGGTGGCCCGTAAGCCAGAACCTCTAAGAGCAAGTTTGGTGCCGTTGCGACACCCCTGGCAACGTCGTGTACTCCCCATCCTGGATCCTTATTGGCCATCTCAATTCTCGACGTGGCATCGCGCAGTAGCCCAGTTGACAACCATCGATGAGTCCCTCGATCATCCCCACGACTTACCAACCTTTGCCGGGAGCACAGCAAGATGGCTATACCAACCGATAATCTCGTCGGATATTGGAAGCTTCTCGGTGATAGTCAGGACCACTCAGGCAGCGGCAATCATGGCATCAACCATGGCGTAGACCTCGACACAAGCACATTCGAAGGTCGGGGCCAACACATCGAAGTCCCGACCAGCTCGTCGATCAATCCAGGACGTGAGGACTTCTCGTTTTGTGCCCTCATCCATACCGACCAAGACGTCGATGACGTACACGGCGATATCGTGAGCAAGTTCAATCCAGACATGCGCCGTGGATTTAACTTCAGCCTGATGTCGAGTTCCGGAGGCTATAACTCGATCGGGACGGATCGACGCCTCGCATTTGGAATCGACGACGCCAAGGATGGTGCCTGGAAAGACTGCGGAAAACCCAGTCCCACCAATGTCATACTCTTCTCGCTCACGGTCTTCGAGGGATCGCTTTACGCCTCCGGCAGCAACGTTCGAAGCCCTCAAGAAGCCTCCCATGTGTACCGCTATATCGGTGGCGACCAGTGGGAAGACTGTGGTCGTCTTGGATTCGAGCCAACACAAGGCGTCGGCGGCATGGTCGTTCACAACGGAGATCTTTATGGAGCGACAACAAACTGGTATGGGGCTAGCGCGCCATGGTCCTTAAAGGGCGTCAGTTCAAACTGGGATGTTTCACTTTCGGCCCTAACCGACCATCCCGTTGAAGAAGCTTTGCTGCAGGAGGCTTATGGTCGGGTGTATCGCTATCTGGGCAACAAGGAATGGGAGGACTGTGGCCAACCCGGTGAAAACCCCCGTCTCACTAGCCTGGCCTCCTATCGCGGCCAGCTCTACGCCCTCGGACCCGACGACGGCGCACCATACCGCAGTCGGGCCTACGTGTACGAAGGCAACAAAAAGTGGGTCGCATGCGGAGAATTTACGAACCGGGGATTCCCGATGGCCGTACATGACGGTCGACTGTTTATGGCCCACAAGGGCGAACCCGCTATCGGTGATGAAACCGGAGGAGCCCGCGTCCATGCATTTGACGGAGAGCAATGGGAAGACCTCGGTAACCCCCTAGGGACCCACGCGCGCTGCAACGAGATTCATAGCCTTGGAGTCTTCGGAGGCGCCATACATATCGGAACAAATCCGCTGGGACGGGTGGTAAAACTCGAAGATGGGAAATGGCGCGACACTGGAGAGCTTGGCGATAGCCGAGAGGTCACCGCGCTCGCAGCCTACAACGGCTGTTTCTACGGCGGAACGCTGCTATGGGCCGACGTATATCGCCAAGAGCGCGAATCGCGTTGGCAGCTTATGCAACGCTTCCTAGACGAGGACGTAGATCCTGGATCGCTTGCCGGACGAGTGCCTGGCATCCTCATACCTCGGGATTGGGTATCTGATTGGGCGCTCACTTCAAGCTTGACCGTGTTTGGAGGCGAGTTGTTTGCGTCCACCTCGAGTTGCTGGGATGGGTATCGCAGTGACCAAGGCTCCCGAGGACGCGTGTATCGCTTTCGAGCCGGGCAAAACGCCGCGTACGATCGTGACATGGGTCCAGGATGGAAACACGTAGTAGCCGTAAAGTCTGGACGCCGGCTCGAGATCTTCGTCAACGGTCTGAAGGTCGGAACATCCGGACCGTTTGACCCGGCAGATTACGACCTTTCCACCGATCATCCCCTACGGCTTGGATCAGGCGAGGTCGACAGCTTAAGTGGCCGTATGCGTGAAGTTCGGTTTTATAAACGCGCACTAGACCAACGAGAGGTCACCTCCATTCATCACGAGTCGCTCTCAGCCCGAGACAACTAGGGTCGGGACTGTATGAAGCACCCCTTACCTCGAAGACTTCCCGTGGCAGTGACTCGAACTGTAGCGACAACAACCCTGGTCTTCGTACTTGGACTGGCTATAGCCGGCTGCGGATCTGAGTCAGAAGGCAACGGTGAACTGAAGCGCCAGGACCTCTCGCTCATCAATAAGGAGCAAAACGCAAACTCCGGATGCACCACCACATGTTGAAGCCTCGGTAAAGCTATCCCGGGAGTCCTGGAAAACCCCTAAGGAGATCAGTAATGCAATTAGCAGGAAAGCGGGCGTTGGTCACTGGCAGCAGTAGGGGCGTAGGGGCGGCCACTGTTCTTCGACTCGCTGAACTCGGTGCCTCAGTGATCGTGAACTATCTCAACGAAAAGACTCGGGCCGACGAAGTAGTCCAGCAAGCCGAAATGTTCGGTGTGACCGCAAAGCCTGTCCAGGCCGATGTAGGAAAAGACCAGGATGCTCGTCAACTCGTCAAAGAAACCGTTGAGACATTGGGCGGTCTAGATATCCTGGTTAACAACGCTGCCATTACCCGGTTTATTGATTTCCCAGATCTTGATGATGCGACCGATGAGGCATGGGCATCAATTTTTGAAACAAATGTTTATGGCACCTTCTACATGACCCGAGCAGCGGCTCCGCACCTCAAGCTCGCAGACGACGCTGTCATCGTGAACGTGGGCTCGTTGTCCGGGATCGGAGATGCCGGAAGTTCGATCCCCTACTGCGCATCAAAAGCCGCTATCCACAATCTGACAAAGACCCTTGCGCGCGCCCTCGCCCCTGAAGTTCGAGTTAACTGTGTTGCACCGGGCGGCATCAACACCGAGTGGGCCGATGGGGCTAAGGGTGCGAATACTCGCGAAGCACGTATGCAGACAATGGCCGAGTCAGTGCATCTTGCTCGAGCATGTGAGCCGGAGGATGTTGCTGATGCAATCGTCAGCTTCGTAACCGGAAACAGATTTGTAACGGGACAAATTCTACGTGTGGACGGCGGACGGCCGGCCTAAGATCTCCCGCCAGTCACTGCCAGAATTTCACCGAGATCCGGCCAACACCTACATCGTTACCACTCAATTTCGGTAAAGTCCTGCGCCCAGTAGACGGGGCCGTCGAAACGGTCCTTAACATCCTTGATAGCTAAAGCCATTGCGTCCAAAGGTTCGAGCGTATCGTTCTGGTGGTTGATAAGCAGTCGCTTTGCACCAGCTTCAGCCGCCATTGTGGCCGCGCCGATGCTGCCGGTCTCGGAGATTCGGCTGGGTCGATTCTCAATGTCTGATTCAAGACGAACAATTTCCTGAACAAAGAGATCCGCGTCCCTCGCAAGTTCAACGACGGACTCCGTGGGTGCCGTATCCCCACTGAACGCGATGACGCCCTCTTCCGTCTCGAACCGGAACCCGAAGCATCCAAGGTAGGGTTGGGCGTGCCTGACTTCCCGGGCGTAGCACTCCCAGTTTTTCCCACTGGCTACTTTGCCTTCACCATATTCATGCACGTGCACGACTGGTGAAGGGCGGTCTCCCGTGCCACCACGCGTGTGATAGGCATGCACGCTCATAGGATGATTCGTTCTAGCCACCACGTCGTACCAAAAAACACCACGATCTTCGCTCCACAATCGCTCGGTAACATCCTTGATCGGCGGTGGCCCATAGACCTGAAGATCAGGTTCGGTTCCGATAGATTGATCAAACCGAGTCATTAGAAAACACGGATAGTCAGAGATGTGGTCAGAATGAAGGTGGGTGAAGAAGAGATGTTCGATCTCCGTCGGACTAACACCCATTCGATACATTTTGTAGGTGGAAGCCGGACCACAGTCAATCATCACCCGTTCATCACCAATTTCCAGCAGGAAACAGGTCCCCCAACGGGCCGACGTGCGCGTCGGCGAACCCGCACCCACGACTCTGATTCTTGGCATGCAACACTCCCATCGGCTCGATTAGCCCACACTCCCTATTCCAACGGCCCGATTCTAGAGAAGTAGGAAGTCCAATGGGCTGGGCGATCCGCAATCTGTTCAGTAGGCCATCACTGGTCAGCTACGGCCGCATCCTCAGCAGCCTGCCGCCTTCGTTGCCACTCATAGTCAACACGATCCGCGTAGAACATCTCTGGGGCTTCAAGAGCCCATCGTTGCTTCCGAATGATGTAGTTCGCTGGATCCAAACGATAGGCTCGACCTAGTTCTTTGATTGCAGAAGCCCGCTCGCCGTTGTGCAGATACACAATCGCACGCTGGAAATGGACATCTGCTTCGGCCTCACTGGGGTCAGCAGGACTAGCCGATTGATGCTGCCCCTTCGCAGTGCTCCACGATTCGGGAATTTCCCCCGTTTCAGCCCATACTGTTACTTCTTTGCTAAACGGCTCACGATCAATGTCGACCCCACCGACCGGACGAACCAACCGACCATCCTCATCCACCAGGATGCCAATGGGTATAGCTTTTAGCTTAAAGAGCTTGCCGACGACATTGAACTGATCGATCACGCTTGGAAATGTCACTCCAGCGCGACGGAGCCAGGGAATCGCTACTGAGGGACCCTGCAGGTCTTGAGCAATGGAGACCACCGACACTGAGGCCTCATGGGCCGTCGCAAACTCCTGCCATCCAGGCAGTTGTTCACGACACCTTCACCATGAGGCCCACATAAAAAATATCGCACGCCGACCGAGAAAATCTGACGTCGCCACCGCCTCACCCGTCTCAATATCGAAAAGACCAATATCAGGCACGATGTCGCCGATCTGGACACCGGAACTTGGCACTACGGGCACCACTCTAATTGTGCTGGCTGAAATCGATAGTAAGTGTTTCAGCCGGATTGACGAGCTTCGGAGCTTCAAAACACACGTTCCCAAGCCCGGTAAGACTGAATTCGGCTATCTCAATTGACCCGCTTAGCACCTCCAGCGTGGCTGTTGTAGAGCCATTGGCACCAGACTGGCGGCAGATCCCCCAGGCACTGCCATTGGACCAAAACAGGGTGGAGTCAGGACGAGCCGCCAGAGTCAGCGACTTGCGAACCCCCGAGTACTGGAATCCCGTGATGGCCAGCACCGCCCCCCACGCAGCCATCGCTCGGGCGTAATGATGGCCACATTCCGCCTCGTCGAACGGGTTGCGGGATGCTCCATCGTAGCGGTCCCGTATCGCCGTGATGACTCGTAACGCCGCATCGGTCTGCCCCTCGTACAGCATGCCAACCGCCGCGGTGTATTCGAAACCTGTCATAACCTCGTTGTAATACGGGAAGGGTTGTACAGGACGCTCGTGCGGGTAGCTGGCCATGAGCAGACCCGCCTCATTCCCGAGAGCGAAGTTTCGCAAATGATTAAAGTGCCCGGTGAAGCTCTCAAGAAAGTTGTATTTCATAATGGACTCGAGCGTTGTGGCGACATGCTTAGGGTCATGTAAATAACCCAACCCGGCCACATGAGCAAAAGCTTGGCCCACAAGCTGATCCACAAGACAACCCGAGGCTAATTGCCGTTCCGGATCACTGAGATTTCGAGCCCCAATGGTGATCTCGTCACGCAGTCCAGCCGCAATGTTTTTGAGGTCAGGCTCCGGCCTGACGTCCTGCACAAAATATTCCCCGTTGAACAGGTTGGCATCCATCCACACACGGCCGTGGTCAAAGAGCCGCCGACATTCGCTCGCAAAGTCATCTTCACCAAGATGGATGGCCATCTCTTCCGCCGCTCGCAGCGCGCCGAGATACCAGCCCGTCATTTGGGGGTTCGGCCCGAAATATTCGACATCCATCGTGTTGTGCTGACAGCCTTCCATCACCCCATCACGATCGGCATCCCATCCGCCTTCAATCCAGCAGAACTCGAGTGCCCGACGCGCACCCGGCCACTGTTGACGGAGGAACTGCTCGTCGCCCGACAACTGCCAATCGCGGAACAGCTTCATGATGCAGCCCATCTGCCCATCGGCAGCAGCAATGGGAAATTCCCGTGCTCGCTCACTGACTGGAAGAATCACTCGGTACGGCATGCGCCCATTCGCATCGGTGGCATAGCTGAATTCCACATCGCGCATCGTCCGTGCGAGATCACCAAATAGGAAAGCCGTGGTCTGCTCGTAGTTCCACACATGGGTACAGGAACCCGGGCAACATCCCTTATCGTCAAAGCCCCCTTCCCAGCCGTAAAAGCGCCCGTCCGGGGTACGAAAGCAGGTTTGCGTGCGAAGGGTGCTGAGGTTAAACAACGCCGCCTCTTTAACGACCGCCGGCAGATCACTCTCCGAAAATGCGCGGACAAACGCCACCGTCCGAGCTTCGAGATCATCGATACGCGTACCGGTGCGCTTCGCGACGTCCCACGCGTCGGCATACTGGGTCGTATAGTAATTGCCGATGAAATCCTGACTAATTTCGTCGTCGTCACAACTGCAGCACGCCGCGTCCTCAGGGTCACACTGCCGCATCTGATCCCAGGACATCCGGTTGGGAAAATGCCAGGCCAGCAAGAAGGTGACAGCTACACTTTCGCCGGGCGGCACCGTCACTGCGACCGATATCGAACCCACCGGACTATCCTCATGACCCTGTTCGAATGGTGAGGGGTCGCGACCTATTTCAGGCTCGGCGACACGTGGGCTAAGGCGGCCATCGCTTGCGAAATCATCCCAAAAATCGAGCAGGCTATCGCCCCACGGAAGAATGGGCCACGCCGTTCGATGAGTCACGTCTGAAGCCGTCGTCGCGAGCGCGACCGTTCCCCACTGTTCGCTGTTCGGGGAAACATCTCCGGGTCGCATGAAGATGCCCCGGAGACCATCGTCACGGAATTCATTCACATTCTTGGACGGCTGGCCGTAGGAGCCATCGGTCCCCAGGAAATTCTCAAGGTTTCCGCACACCGCGGCGTCAAGCGTTTCAGGTCCCGCATTAGAGAGCACAAACCGGAGAACAGCCACCGGAACACTGCTCGCATCGGTATCACCAGGTATCAGAGGATTAAAAGCTTCAATGCGGACGTCCAATGGCACTTCAGGATCTGTCAGCGTGACCTGCCCGAGTGGGTATGCCGTGTGAAATTCAGCATGCTGAAATCTCGGAAGCCCACTGTTAACGCCGCGAGCACCATGAGAGCCCGCATATTCCGTGGGATGGACCGGGCCTTCGAGAGCCCTAGCCACCGCAGGTTGGTTCTTCGATTGCACATACAGCGCAAAGAAGGTGTCGGTTCGATCCATCGGCATACCAGCTCGAGCCTTCCCAGGCCGCCAGCCCTTTGCCGGGCGATTCACTATTTCCCAATCACGTAAGTCGCCAGCCCCACCCAGAGACACTGTGCCGGTGCCAAGACCTCCGAGAGGAAGAGCTATATGCGTGAGATGATCGGAACTATAGGACTTGAGCACCGGCCATCGGGGATTGAGAAAGGTCGGCATTACGTGATTTCCATCCAGCCCTAGATATCGTTCAAAGACCGTTTTTTTTGCCATAGTGAGTGTAACTAGACTGGGAATAACCTCAAATTGGCCGAAGGGCATACATCCGGGATTCCCTGTTACCCGTACGTCGCCCTGCCAGAAACTCGAGGGAGTGCAATGCGAATAGTCAACGTAGAAGATGTGACCGCCAAAGACACGCCTTTTCCGGGCATCGAACGGAAAACGCTCGCGCACGGCGACCGCATGTCGGCGATCCAAACGATCCTCCCCAAGGGCACAACAGCCGCACTCCACTCGCACCCACACGAGCAACTGAGCTTCTGCCTGCAGGGCCGCATCGAGGTATCCATGCACGGCGAGACTGGCATTTGCGAGGCCGGTGGATCTTGGGTCGTACCTGGTGACGTCGAACATGCAGCACACGCCCTCGAGGACTCGTTGATCCTCGAAGTGTTTAGCCCGGTTCGGGAAGAATTTCTCGACTAGCCAGACCCAGCATCCTTAGCAACCACATCGTTCATTAGGAACCGAACGGGTTTTCTCCGATTAACTGCCGTGTTCTGAGGGCAGGGAGGTCACATGGCGAATGTCGTAGCGGCCCGGACTCTGAACTGGCAACGCGCCGCTACTGATCATTTCAACCAGCGGCGATGTCCGCGTCTTCATCGGCAAGTCCACCAGACTGTGCGAACGCGCCGACTCGTAGATTGCCATCAGGATTTCCTGAGTCCGAATGCACCAACGAGCCTCCTGGTAATGGCCGTCGGCCTCACCCGCGACCCATCGCACAAACGCGTCAATTTCGCGCCGTCGCGCGTCCCGATAGGGATCGCCATGAAATTCAAATGATTCAACCCGACCGTCGGCGCGATGAACCCGTAACCCGATCGGATCATTCGGTGTCTCTCCCGGTTTAATCGCTTCTCCTTCAGTTCGTACGATTAGCATGCCCTCGGTACCAACGACCGTGTGACGATGTTTTTCCATCCCACCAGACGCTGGCGTCTCACCTTCCAATACGAGGCGCGACCCATCAGCAAACCCCACAATACCGAAGGCCCTCTCCTCGGCCGGCCATCCGCGCTCCCAGCGGTCAGAGTCCCGTTGGACATTCCCCATCACCCACTTAGGGTCCGGGTCACCCATGATGAACAAGGCCCGATCACACCCATGACACATCTGGTTCATCATGCCGCCTTGCTCATACCAGACATGTGACATCTTGACGTCCCCAATAGCCCCGTCAGCAATCAGTTCACGCGCCTGCTGTATCTGCGTCAGGTAGCGACTTTCGTGGCCAATGATGAGCTTGACGCCATTACGCTCACATGCCGCCAGCATGGAACGGGCCTCACCCATGTTGTTCGCCATACCCTTTTCACACAGGATCCCCTTCGGCGCGTAGCGGGTAGCCGCCATAATCGTGAGTGCGGCATGGGATGACTGCTCGGTCGCAATACTGATGAGATCCGGCTGCTGTTCGGCCAACATCGTTTCAAAATCCGTGTATCGCGCCTCAACGTCGTGCTCATCCGCCACCGCATGGAGCCGACTCTCATCGAGGTCGCAGATCCCAACAAGGTCGGCGGTCCCGGCCTGAATATATCCATCCGCGTGGTTACGACCGACCCCACAACCTACAACCACCGCTCTAAGATTTTTGTGTGCCATGCCGATCACATCCAACAGCCTCGATCACGCGCATTTGATCAGGTCTGGACGCATCGGTCAATTCCGCAGACCTAAGACGGGCTCCATACCGAGAACACAACGAAGAACAGCTTTTATCCCAGCCCTGCCGGCCGGTCTCCTGCGTGGGGAAGCGGTGGGTCAGCAGGCAGGGGCAACTGGATCTGCTCACCCGTGTGCCACGAGGCATAGATTGCCAGAATAAGTTCCAACGAGGCTCGGCCAGAGGCCGCCGTAACCAGCGGGTCACGATCTTCCTCAATCGCCCCAAGGAAATCAGCTAACTGCATCTGATGAAACATGGGCATTCCGGTCTCCATATGGCCTTCCAACTGCCAATCGGCCTGCATCGGCGATCCTGGAACGTTCCAGAGACTGGTGCCCCCGTCCCCAGTTTCGCCAGTCTCCCGGATCCCCACACTGCTCCCGTTGTCACCGTGGATATGAATCTGGGAGACGACAGGAGGATCGACACAGAGCGTCGCGATCAAAGTGCCCAGCGCCCCACTGGAAAATTGCATGGTGGCCACCACCGTGTCCTCGACATCTACGTAGGCGTGCGTAAAATTCGCCGCACGGGCGTACACCGAGTCCACTGGACCCATCAGCCACCGAAAGGTATCCAGTGCGTGGACAGCCTGATTCATCAGCACTCCGCCACCTTCCCGATCCCAGGTCCCACGCCATGGCGCCGATTCGTAATAGGCCTGGTCCCGACGCCATTTCACCGAGCAATCGCCCAAAATAAGCCGGCCGAGATTCCCCTGATCGAGCGCTTCACGCGCCCGGCGTACGGCCGGCCAAAAACGTCGTTGAAAAATAACCGAAAGCTTGACGCCACTAGCGCGAGCCGCTGCAATCATTCGATCCGCATCGGCAAGCGAGGCCGCGATGGGTTTCTCCACGATCACGTGGACGCCACGCTCAAGGGCGACCTGCGCCGCCTGCCAGTGCTCGGGGTGCGGCGTGCAGACCGAAGCCACCTCTACACCAGCAGCGCATAACTGATCCACATCGGTACACACCGACACATTCGCTGCACGTTCCGTGAGCGCCTCCGCCTTCGCCCGTTCCATATCGCACACAGCCACCAGCCTCGCGTTGGGGAGGTTTTGATAGGCCGCCATATGGTGCCGGGCCACTTTTCCACACCCGATGATGCCGACGCGGTGGATCTTGCCCACGTGCTTTTACCCGTTCCGAAATCTGTGAGGAAAGAATAGCGTGACAATCGGGATCCCGAAGAATGCTCGTGTAAGCCCACCAGGCAACCGCGCTACCCCGATGAAACTGCTACTTTTTGACCGGGAACATGTCGATGAACCACTCGAGCAGGTGCATCACCAATGAACAAGCCCTCCATAAGCGTCATTACCTTCGACGGTCCCCATACACCTCCAACACTCCGCCGAGTCCCCAGACCTTTCGTACCACCCCGAGGCGCCCTCGTTCGCATTGAAGCCTGCGGCGTATGCGGTACGGACCTCCACATCCTACGTGGCCACTGGCCCGGCGAACTCCCGTGGCCCCTAACCCTCGGCCACGAACTCGCCGGGGTGATCGAAGAACTCGGGGCTGAACTCACCAGCGACTACATGGGACAGCCCCTCCGGGTTGGTGATCGGGTCATGATGCCGCCACTGATGGCATGTGGAACCTGTCATTACTGTGTCCACTACCCCGCCCGTTCCAATCGTTGCCTGAACCCCACCTACTACGGACGCAAGATTGGCTTTGAGCGCCCGCCGCACCTCTGGGGCGGATGGGCCGAGATGGTCTTCATTGACATGGAAGCCTTCCCGGCAACCAAGGTCTTCCGACTACCAGACGACATGCCAATCATGGTCGGAAGTCTGGTCGAACCCTATGCCTCGATCACCCGGGCCTTTAACCGGGCATCGACGCAAGCAACCGATGGATTCAAAGCCGGTGACTCCGTCGTCATCCAGGGATCAGGACCGATCGGCGTCCTTGCAATCATCGCCGCTCGTCAGCGTGGAGCCGGCCCCATCGTCGTCATCGGAGCACCCGAGCATCCCCGGCTGACGCTCTGCCGAGCCTATGGCGCCGACGCCACAATTTCACTGGATACCCACCAATCACCGACGCACCGCATCGACGCCGTGCGCAAGGCGACCACCAAGTTCGGTGCTGACCTCGTGCTGGACTGCAGCGGAAATCCTGAAGCCGGACCCGAGGGCATCGAGATGGTCCGGGATGGCGGAACCTACGTTGAAATGGGCCAATTCACCAATGCCGGCAGCATCGATACCAACTGGCACCGAATCTGTACGAAAGAACTTCAAGTGCTGGGCAGTTGGGCCTTTACCCCCGAAGACATCGCGCAGGCTATGACAAATCTGCACGCCGTTCAGGCGTCCTATGACTGGTCACAGATGCAACGTCCGTTCCCTTTGACCGAACAGGGGGTGGCAGACGCGATCCACAGCGCTACGACGATGGTATGTGTAAAAGCCACCGTGATTCCCGAACCCCGTGACTAACACAGTCCCCCTAGTGGCAAGCCATCAATCCCGGACTACCGGACCGTCAGGGCGTCGCTTCACTCGCCTTCCTGACAGCACACGCAATGCGTTCGCGTTCACCAGGCAACCACTCGGCATAACGTAACTTCGCTCGATCCGGTTCAGACACAGGCAATCCAGCAGCGACCCGCTCACGATGCAGCGGATGATCACGTTGGGTCAGAGGAAAGTCCACGCGACAACCAGCAAAGTGCGATTGCCACGTGCCTTCCATCATCTCCATGACCGCTCGACCTTCATGCCCGTCACATTCGTGTTCACGATCCTCATCCAGCATCCGAACCGTTTCTTCCACCATCCAGAAGTCATCCGCATCCTGCAAGCCGGGAAATTCCCCGTAGTAATCGTAGCCATGGAGATAGCGGTCCGTATCGGCGAGCTCGTGCTTCTCCCACGGCACATCACCAACCACCGCATCACGTTGGTTTCTGACGAACAGTTCACGTGCATTGAACAGGCAGATCGAACCATCCTCACCGTAAATCTTGATATGAATCCATCCGTCACTGGGCACACTTCGATGATGGACCTCGGCAAACACGTTTAGGCCATTGGCAAAAGCGTACATCGCTGAAATGTCTTCGCCAGCGATCAACCCGAATCCGTTAGGACCTTCAACAATATCGTCGACTCGGGTCGGGCGACCTCCCGTCTGACACATCGCCATCACCGAATGGACCTCGCCCGCGAAGCGGCGGGTGGCGTTGAGGACATGAGTCTCAATATTGAGCAGGTCATAGCCCCCGTAGTAGCCCTTGCCCCGAATCTTGATCGAGGTCAATGGCCCGATCTCACCCGCATTGATCAAACGTTCCGCCACCTGGAAAGATGGCGAGGTTCGATTCTGGTGATGCACCGCCAACCGGGCACCGGTGGCCTCGGCTCGTTCGATCATCTGGTCCGCATCCACTAATCGGGTCGCCATCGGTTTTTCAAGCACTACTACTTTTGGTGCTCGATGCTCCAATACGCCAAGCGTCAACGGCGCATGGAGATTCGTTCGGGTGGGAATGTTAATGACGTCCAAATTTTCTCGATCCAGCATCTCTCGGTACTCGGTATAGGTCCGCTCCAACCCGAACTCAGCCGCTGCCGTCGCCAGACGTTCCGTATCGATGTCGGACAACGCCACCAACTCGGTCCGTGGATGCAGCATGTACGCCCGCGCCTGTGAGAGCCCCCGGGGGCCGACACCCAACAACCCCACACGATAGGTGTGCATCTCCATACTCCCGCACGTACAAGATCTGAATTGATTGAGACGGTATCAGATGTTTCCTCCCCATAACGATCCGTCGCGCACAACGACAACGTAAGCGATCGCCCACTACTGTTCCACGTGGTAATTTTCACTTGGACGGTAGAGTTCCCCTTACTGATTGGTCGAAATCATGTGGAAACCCTTGGTTGCCGGACTACTGGTAGCCATGGCACTGACCTTAGGCGGCTGCGGTAGTGACGGCGGCGACGGAAGTTACGGTGGGGAGAAAAGCGGATCATTTAAGTTTCGGAAGAACTGCTACCTGAACTGTTAACTGTAGCGACCGCCCGCGGTTGATTGAGGATCTTCCTCCCACTTTCTGCTAAGTTCCGCCCCATGCCCGTACGCCATGCAGGATCACGATGAAAGTCACCAACGTTACAACCCACCTCATCAACTCCGCCTGGCGTAATCTCGTCTTCGTCCGGGTCCACACCGACGAAGGTGTCATTGGTACCGGCGAATGCACTCCGGTGTACGCCACCGGTGCCCTCGCCACCGAGGGAGCGGCCCGAGAAATCGCGACCTATCACCTCCTTGGACACGATCCACTCGACATCGAAGCGTTTTATGACCGGGCCTACCGCGAAAGCTTCTGGGGTCGGAACCCCGGGGTACTGTTCATGGGTGGGGTCAGCGGAATTGAGCACGCGCTATGGGACATCATGGGCAAGGTCCTGAACGTCCCGGTATGGCGCCTGCTTGGCGGCAAATGCCGGGACCGACTTCGCCTGTACGCAAATGACTGGTATCGGGACGCCATCGCCGAAGGAACCTCGGAAGCCTATGCCGAGGCCGCCAAGAAGGTCGTCGATGATGGCTTCACTGCCATGAAATTCGACCCGTTTATGGAGAATTCAACGGTCGCGGCTGGCATCCCGCCCAAGCACATTGATGGCTTCAAGGACAGCGCGATCGTCGATCGTGTCGCCGCCGTCCGTGAGGCCGTCGGACCCGACATCGACATCATCATTGAAGTCCATGGATGGCTCGATGTTCGCACGGCGATCCGCTTCGGCCGTAAGTTCGAGCCTTTCAATCCAATGGCCTATGAAGAACCTATTGAGCCAAGCAACGTTGACGCGATGAAAAAAGTGTCCGACCGCGTCGACATCCCCATCGCCTCAGGCGAGCGCATCTGCACCCGGTACGGCTTCCGCGAGTACATTGAACAGCAAGCCCTCGACATCATCCAGCCGGATATCGGCGTCTGTGGCGGGATTGCTGAGCTCCGAAAGATTGCCGCGCACGCTGAGACCTATCACATCGGCATTGCCCCACATAACTGCAATGGACCGGTTGCGACCGCCGCGACTATCCATGCCGACTTCGCAACTAGCAACTTCGTGATTCAGGAATGGTTCCCCTACGAATCACCCGAACACTATGGCCTGGTCGATCATCCCTACGAACCAACTCATAACAATGGGTACCTTGATCTCCCCGACCGGCCTGGCCTTGGCGTCGAACTCACGGATCTTGCGCTGGCCCACAACACCTATAAGGCCCTGCACTAGGGACCCGCAGCGAGTTGGGCGGCCTCAGTCAATCACGTCAGCCATAGCCCGTAAAAAATTTTCACCGGCAATCCCGGCGATCGCTCGTGACGAATAGCCACGACGCTCAAGCGCCTGGAGAAATCCATTCGCCTCAGCAGCGCTCGAGAAACCAACAACCGGATCCTCCAGATATTGAAAATCTGTGCCGATACCCACGTGTTCTTCACCTGCCACATCCACCATGTGATCCACAACATCAACCAGGGCATCTACCGAAACCGTAGGGAATTTGATGAACGGGAGTGCCGCACCAACAAGTCCGGCCTCCGCCTCAAACGGATCAACGATCCCATGCCTGATGTCCTCCAACAACTGCAGGCGGGTATCCCGTAACCCATCGTCAACGTTTCCCTGAAGCACCCGATCACGCGAGCACCGAATATCGACAAACGCGGATGAACAATGGACACCAATCACCCCGCCTGAATCCGCAATGCGTTTCATGTGCGCGTCAGTCAGATTTCTCCGTAGTCCACTCACGGCCTGCGCGTTGGAATGTGAGGCCACAATCGGATCGGTGGTCTGTTCCAATACATCATCAATCGCCTGCTCGGAAGCATGAGAAACATCCATCAAAATACCGAGGCGGTTCAATTCATCCACGACTTCACGACCGAACGCAGTGAGCCCTCCCGGCATCCGCTGTTCCGCGTCACAATCGATCCAGTCCTGAGGCACACCATGGACAAGCCCCGTCACGCGGAGACCGACCTCGTAATAGGCTCGAAGCACGGCGAGGTCATTTGCCATCAGCAAATTTTCCGTGTGAAGAAACACCGCAATCTTTTCGGAAGTCCACGCCTCACGCGTCTCCCGCGTGGTGGTCACAAGTTCCAGCTCTGCACTGGCAGCACATAGACGACGCACGGCATCAAATCCTCGCAACAGTCGCTGCACGCCAGAGGCCCCGTGATATACCGTCCGTCTGATTAACTCGGTATTTGGATGCTCGGTCGCGCGCAGTGCATGGGTCGCATCGACCATGAACTCACCAGGCGCGCCCTCAGACAGCCATATACAGCCAACACCGCCACGTTTCAGCTTCGGTATATCTACCTGACGATCGGGAAGATCTGCATCGGGCTGCACATACTCAACAGCACGTCCCGTTACCTCCCGTTGCATATGCAGATGGGCCAACAACGTAAAGCAACGGTCGGTTCCTCCGGGCATGGCTACTCCCAAATCAGCAAATATGGAACCTACAAGATCCTGCCAATCATTCACAACCCTTACCGACCCTCATGACGCATGCAGCGGCTCCCTCCAAATTGACCGCATCTGCCATGCATCCATCGATTGCACGACAGCATCCGCCCCCTGCGATCGAAGCGAGACGCCGACACTGTCCGCCCGCTCCGGATATACACGGACTGCCACACACTGCCGACCATTGGCGAAGACCTCAACCACACTACGATCAATAAACACCCGTAACCGCAAGGGCTCATTCGGCCCGAGCATCAGTTGCGCCATCTCGGGTGGCCGCGACCGGACGTCCGCTGCTGTCGACGCATAGGATGAATCAATCACAAGCACACTCCGCGCGGTCTTCTCCATGTTGTACACCCAACCGTTAGCAGCGTCGGGCTGAAAACCTCCAGCATCATTCCATCGTGTCGGACGAAAGCCTCGCTCCCGGAAGAAGGCGATTCGGGTGTATTCCTCACGTCCGGGTGACCGTAAAACGTTGACTTCAACCTGGGTTGCGTCCTGAGGATCAATCTCTAGTGCTAACTCCAACGCATCACCGGAGACCTCGTCAAGCACCACATCCTCGTTAGCTGGAAGCGCAAGCGGTCCGACCCGGACATGTGTGGTGCGCAGCGACTCGATATCGCCCGCCGGTTCGATATGCACCTCAGTTTCCTGCAGCGTCAATCGGCGTGGAAGGGTCATGATCTGATCCCAGCCCTCTGTGGGCTTCCCGGGGTTCATGTTAAAGATTGCGATGAGCCCTCCCTGTCCATCAGGACTAGCCGATGGTGCATGGACCCCCGAGGGATGCGTGGCGCCATGATTAAATTTCCCACCGCCGGCCACCACGAACTTGTCGCGTACCGTGTCGTAGTCACCCAACAGGTATTGGCCACCGCTCATACTGCTGAAAAATAGGAGCATATGACGATCGCCGATCGGCCAGAAGTACGGGCAATGGCCGTTATCACCAATCGACGTAACCCGGTCATCCTCCACAAACGGGTGCATATATTCCCAGTGCTCAAGATCGATTGATCGGAACAGATGATGCGCGCGCACCGGGTTACTAAACATCCCCTCCGGCTTCGCCCCTCCCGACAGGGAGTAATACACGCCATCCTTCGACCATATACAGGGATCGAACACCGGGTACGGCAGTGCCGTCCCGTCCTCCGCCTCAAGAGGAATCACGGCTCGGCCACTGACCTTTGACCAATTCAACAGAAGCGGATCGCTTGATACCGCCACCATGTTCCCGGCCTTGGTCCCGTGGTACATCGCAATCACCCGATCGTCTTCCACAAGCGTTGAACCAGAAAAGCAACATCGTTCTGGACCTGGATAGATCGCGTACGGCAAATCCCTCCAGTGAATCAGATCATCGGAAACCGCATGACCCCAATGCTCCCTGGGATCCTCCGGTGGATAGCCCTGATAAAACAAGTGCCATCGGCCCTGCCAAAAACAGAGTCCATTGGGGTCATTCAGCGTCGATTCCGGAGTAACGTAGTGATACGCCGGACGATACCGATCTCCAGCGAAAGCATCACGAGCTCTCAACATTCGCTGTAACAGGGGATTCGTCGTCAAAGCCGCTTCCTGGGCAGCCAGCGACTGCGGGAATTCATAGAACGGAACCCTTGATCGATAGTCGGTCACAGCGCCTCCTAAGCCCTGGCTTTCACCGCAAGAAGTCCGGGTAGTGGCTTGAACTCTAGGCGGGACTCCGTCCCAAAACAACCACGCACCCTTCCAATGAGCTTCCTGCGCTCATCCTGGACAACCATGTAATCTGGGAACAGGACCTTCGTAACGCGAACCCCTGACAACTGTGGTTGGCGGGACGGCCAGTTCGAAGCGGATAAATCCATGTTCGTTCGAAACAGCGGCAATAGCAGCAGCCTCAATGAGTTGGTGCTCTTCGCGTTCGATGACGTCTCGCTGCCGTGGCGGCATGGCCTACGGCTCCAGCTCAGCAGCTTTCGCGGATCCGTCGATGGACCCTCCAATGTCGTTATCGGCCTGGGGGGACCTGGAATGCCCGACAACCGCGTTGTCACCTACTTTGGCACGGTTCGACGTGTCCACGATGAACTCTGGATGTGGTACGTCGGTGCAGGCGACAAGGACGACCAGTGGCAACAGCGCGTATGTCTCGCCACCAGCCAAGACGGCCGAACATGGGCACGGCCAAATCTTGGACTAGTCGAATACAACGGGGCTACCGACAACAATCTCGTGGATCTAGTGGGAGGTCATGGCCACGTGACCATGTGCCTGGTTTTTCACGAGCCCGATGATCCCAATCCAGAACGTCAATTCAAAATGATGTATCACGACCGCATCCATCACCCGTCCAAAATGGCGGTGGCCTTTAGTCCGGATGGCCTGCGCTGGAACGCCTGGCCCGGAAATCCAGTAGGCCCATTCCTCGAGCCTATTGGCGGAACAAAGATGAATGGCGCGTACCTGGTCAACGGCCAGGGCGGCACCCACTGGTCTCCTTCGGGCCACGGCCGACGCCTTGTGACCCGGACCTCCTATGACTTTGAGACGTGGACCGAGGCCACCAGCCTGGGTCTCAGAAGAGACCCGCTGCCCCCACGCCCATCTGTCTACGGACCTCACGAGGGGCCACAAGTGCATCTTGGGGCTTCCCTGTGGAATCGAGGAAATGTCCTGGTTGGCTTCTACGGGATGTGGAACGGCCACCCGTCCAATGATCGACGTCTCGTATGGATGAACATCGGACTGGTCGTCAGCACCGACGGCCTTCACTTCCGCGAGCCAATCCCTGACTTTCCAATCATCGAGGCAATGGAAGTCGATTGGCAACACAAACCACACGGAAGTGCATCGACCCACTTTCCTGCGCTCATGCAAGGTCAAGGGTTCGAAAACATCGGTGATGAGACGCTCAGCTGGTATGCCCCGTGGCCAGAAGACGATAGCGACGGCATTCGGGTCGCCAGCTGGCCCCGTGACCGGCTCGGTTGGTTAGAACCGTTTCTCACCGCCGACGAAGGACCGCATGTCACTACCGCGGTGATTGAGCCGGAAAACCAAGCTCTAAATCTAAGCCTCAACGTCGACGGCATCTCGGCTCACAGTCACCTGAAAGTCAGCGTGCTGGACGAACAGTTTCAACCCGTCTCCGGATACGGCCCTGACGATCTCGACGGACCGATACTTTCAGGGCTTAGCCACGATGTTCGTTGGAATGCTCACGACGCCATCACGCCTATGGAGCCGTTCCGTCTGCGTTTCGATTTCGGTGGTGTAAGGCCGGAAGACGTGCGGCTGTATGCCGCATACCTGCACAATTCCTCGTAACCCTTCACATGTTCGTGCCCCGAGCACTTCATGTTGCGGCGACGAAATTGGACCACCAGGAAACGTGCCAAACTATTATTGTCGTACCCGCATTTGGCTAACCACGCATGAAAAACCTGAAAGAACGTTTGCGTGACAAAAGCAGAGATAAGCTCGCCGAATGCCTCAAATCGGCTGGGATATCTGCAGAGCTGGCCCCACGAGGTCGACCCGAAGAAAAAATCAAAGGTCCCTGGTGGGGCATGTTTTTACGCTCCCTTGGAATCATCGATGTTGCTGGAGGGCCCATATCCTCCATACACGTGGTCAAAAAGGATCGGGGCAAAGATAGCCCTCCCCAGTGGTGGTTCATGTTCCTGATCCCGTCTGAGATCCCCATTGCCCATAACCGGACATTCAAAATCAGTACCGTGCGAAGGAAATCGTTTCCGCTATTCGGAAAGGTGTTGGAGGTGTACTGGAAAGGTAACGACTGGGGCACCGGCCTAGCCCGGGCGCTTTCAGAAGACCAGCAAATCGACACATTTGTGAGTAGAACCGGGGACGTGTCCATACGAAGTCATAAAAAAGAGTTTCACGGTTGGATCATCCGAACAAAGAGATTCGATCTGACACGCCATGACTGGGAAGCCCTACAAAACATCGTGAAACGTCTGCTGTACATCGCCTCGTAGACCTCCATCCAGACTTCAGAGACCACCGATCAATGAATCCTATGGGGTTGGGTCGCGTGGAGCTTCCGTTACTGAAACACGTCGCTCTTTTCACTGGCATAACTCCCATCAACACCACCTACGATATGCCCACAAGCGTTACCCGGTTCGATGCCAGAAAAATTCCGTCCCCACCAGCATTGGCCAAAAACTTATGTCTACCTATTGTTTCGGATAATAGAAAGGAAATGGGCTACCTGCCCTTAACTCCCCCGATCTAAATAAGTTCTATCCGCATGTCACTTCCTGCAGAACAACGAGATGATGCTGAGAACCCAGCGCCAACCCACCCGGAAGGGCGCCTCGCACAATCGACGGGAACGCGATGGCTGTTGATCGGACTCGGCACTATATGCGTAACCATCGGTCTCATTGGGATCGTCGTACCGGGCCTTCCCACAACCATTTTTTTGATTATGGCTGCCGCCTGTTATGCCCGGGGATCAACGCGTCTCCACGACTGGTTGCTATCCCATCGATTACTGGGCCCACCGGTTCGGGACTGGTACAAACACCGTAGCCTGACAAAACGAATCAAGCTCGTCATCATCCTGTGTATCGCTGTGAGCAGTGGCCTATGCGCCGCGTTCATCGTCTCCAATAGCCTCATTCAGTTGGTCGTGATCGCCGTGGCGCTCATCGGGATTTGGTACGTAGGAATTTTTGTTCCGACCCGTAAGAACCCAGAGTCCTAGAGCCTCACACCGTTCGCGTCTCAGGCTAGCGGAACCGTGGGCCTCGACACAGATCGGTGCCCATGACTCGTTATCGAGAAATCATGACGCATCGAGTAGCTCTCAATGACCTTCCCACCACAATTGCCACCGATCGTCTATGAGGGGGTATTAAAATTCTTATCACACCGACCGTAAACGATTCACAGAACACATCGGAGGCCTGACATGCGAACTGTCATTCTGTCGTTTAGCCATCACGGTCGCTCACTCGCACAACAAGCCCGAGCCCTTGGCCATGAGATCGTCGGCGTCATGGACGCTGAAACATCGCCGCGAGATGCCCTGACAAAGGAATTTGACTGTCCCGGCTTTTCGGAAGTCGCAACATGTCTGGACACCGCGCAGCCCGATGTGGCGTTGGTTTCGGGTAAGCACATCGAAATTCCATCCCACCTCGCTGCGTGTGTGGAGCGGCGAATCCCATACCTCGTCGACAAACCCTTCGCCGACTGTGCATCTCGACTCCGACCGGTAGCCGAAGCCACGCTTCGTCACAACGTGTTCAGCGCATGCACGCTCCCAAACCGCAAGAGCCGCCTGGTTCCACTGGTAAAAACCATGCTTGCCGACGGGCGATTAGGCGACCTGGTGCTTTTCGGAAGCCGCCTGAACAACGGTCCGCCGTCACGGTATGACCCGACCCCTTCCTACTGGCACAACGACCCATCTGTTTCCGGCGGGGGAAGTTGGGCGGTCGAAGCAGCCCATGGGATTGACACGTTTCTGGATGTGCTTGGAGATGTCGAAGTTGAAGTTGTCGGCGCAGTGATGTCCAACGCCATGTACGGGCGAGCTTTTGAAGATTGGGGGATGGGCGTTCTACGCACACCTGCAGGCACCACCGGGGTTATTGAGGCCGGCTATACGTATCCGTCTGGAACACACGCTGGCGACCATTTCTTTCGGTTTGTTGGAACAAACGCAATGGTCTTCGAACGATACGATCGGCAACACCAACCCATTATCGAAATACATACCACCAGCGGGATTGAATTTATCCCTGACAACGGAAATGGCGAGAGGTTTTCTGAAATCATTGAAGATGCATTGAACGCCTTGCGTCTGGGTACGCCGTTTGAACCGAGCATTCACCAAGCCGTACGGATCCTTGAAATACAAGACGCAGTCTATGCCCGCGCACGTACAAATCCGGCCGCCAACGGTCCTCACCAAATGGCGCCAGCCGCCTTGCCCTAGCGTTCCTACTGGCTTACCAGGGTTCTTCCACTACCGTCGGAGTTCGGCTCAAACTAAACCTCGACATATCCCACCGGGTGGAACCGTGAACCGCCAACTCCGAGAGTATTTGGCCCATAAGGATTCCGAACTTGAATCCGTGACCAGAGAACCCGGTAGCTACGAGAACATTCGGACGCTCGGGCAAAACATCGATAACAAAATCAGAGTCTGGCGTCATCGCATAGGTACAGGTCTTGCTGTATGTCACCTCAGCATCCGCAAGCCCTGGCATATACGTGCGCAGAAAACCACGCAACTTAGAGAATGCTTCCGGATCCGGCCGCTCCCGATCTTGATCCGGATCAAACAGTCTGCCTATCGCATGCTCGGCCACCTTCATAGATCCACGCCAGTGAATCGGGAATCCGTAAAAGTTTGTATCCGCGACAGCAAATGGCGGCAGGCTGGGAAATGCATAGAGCGAGGGGTCTTCGGGCTTCAGATAGTGCACACGGGCCGCACTTGGCCTGACGTCAATTGAGAGGTTCGGAACAAGGCGAGGCGTCCAAGATCCGAGAGCGACAATAAATGCCTCGCCTTCGAATGATCGTCCATCCTGGGCAACGGCAGCCGAAACACATCCGCCTGCCTCAGATAGGCTCACGATCTCAGTGGCCGAATGGAGTTCGGCACCAAGATCCACGGCAGCATGTGCGAGCGCGCGCGTGGCGCCAGCAGCATCAATATATCCACCCATGCCCTCGACAAAATAACCCGAATCAACATTCGAAAATTGCGGGAACATCCGCCGAAGTTGACTGGAATCCAGCCACCGTGGATCAAAACCGAGACGCTGAAGCCCCTCGTAATCAGCAGTGATGGACGGATGGTCCGGCACCGATTGCAGGGTGAGCGCCCCTTGCGACTGGTAGAAATCCGTTCCCAACTGTCGATCGAATTCGTTCCAGAGCTTGACAGCCTCAGCAACCATTTCGGTGTAGATATCTTGCCCCTGATATTGATACCTGACCTTCCGAGAATGATCACCAGACGCTGCCCCTACATGAGCCGGTTCGTGTTTCTCGAGTAAGGCGACTCGCTTTCCAGCACGGCTAAGCCAGTACGCCGCGGCACTTCCCATCACCCCGGCACCAACAATCACAACGTCATAAGTCACGGCCGTCGACTCGCCACATGTCCGTCGAAACCGATCGCACCAGCTTGACCGCTAAGGAATGCCCTCATCGCTACGGCTAGCGCAGGTATTCGGTCGGAGCACGCCGGGGCTCATATTCAACCGTTGGATCAGCTCCCTGAACCACATCAGGGATCGGCCTTGTCCACCAACTGGGTGGCTCAGGAAACGGAAAGACCTTGTGCCATGCAAGCACAAGTGTCCTCCGTTCATCAGTATCGTTGGGATGCGCCGCGTGGAGCAGTCGGGCATCCGCAGCTATCAAATCTCCCGCCTTCATAGGGATATCGACCGCATCGGGATGATCTGCGAACACCGGGGTGTTCAAATCTTCCAAAGCCTGTACGGCTGCTCCATGAGCATCCGGGAGAACATCATGGAGATCGACACGACGGCGATGGCTTCCAGGAATGACCCGGAGACACCCGTTGGCTTTGGACGTATCTGTGAGATAGGTCGAGAGAAACACCATGGTCGGCCAAGGCGTCGCAGCCTCTGGGCTATTCCAGTTAGAAAAATCCTGATGCCAGTAGAGCGGAGGGCCGTGAGCCGGTTTCGAAAGCACGATAAGCTTTCCCTCAGACTGTAACCCTTCAAACTGAAGCAGTTCACACGCAGCATGAAACGAAGGATCGTGAAAGAAACGATCCGCAATCGGATCCGGCAAGATACGGCTCTTTAGTTCCGGATGGTTCTTCACCGCAGCATCCTCACGTTCCCAACGATCCGGCGAATACACACGAATAGCACTGCCCTGAAACCGATAACGTCTGTCGATGTGGTGTTGATCAAAATAGTCCGACGTCCAGTCCCGAAATTCGTCCAACCAGTCCTGGCTAAACACCCCCGGCACAATGGTGTAACCCTGTTCGACAAGTTCGTCACGATTGGCGTATGACTCCAGCTGGTTCCCGCGACCTACAGACATTTATTCGTTGGACCTTAATTCGAGAGCCGTCAACATGACGGCCGTATATTACTCAACTTCGCAAGATCCATAATTGGGGAGCCTGCACGGGTAATCTTCCATCCCAAACACTGACGTCCGCTCACTGCCGAACCTCCAAGCAGACCAGCATCTATCGTTCGATAGCCACGAATCCCGGAGCACTCCGGCTGTGGCCAGGTTAGGTAGCACCTCCCGTGTGGAAAGCAATCCGTCGCACCCAAAAGGCTCCGATAGCAGCCACAAGACAGACCACAACACCTCCCGCACGCAGCGCCACATCAACGCCAGCGATCTCCCCAACAGCACCGAGGATCACTGCGCCCATCCATCCAAAACTGATGGCCCATATCCAAGCCCCCAAAACACGACCCCGCATTTCATCAGGCACATGACGTTGCAGCAACGCCCACCCAATCGCATCAAGCAACGCGGTTGCAGTACCGATCCCGACAAGTAGCAGCAAAGCTATCGGGAGTGACCGCATCGATGCCAATCCCACCAGCAAGCATCCGAAACAAATCATCACCACGAGTACAGTGCGTAGGGCGACCATTCGGAACCCATACGAGGCCACGATCGCCATCCCGAGGAGCGCCCCAATGCCCGACGCGAACGTCAGTGTGCCCAACCCGGCGGGACCCACATTCATTGAACGATCCGCAAACCCTGGTAGCAGGGCGTTGTACGAAAACCCAAAGATCTCAGTCATAAAGGCGAGCATAAGAACAGCCATCACAACCGGGGTCTTACGCATTATTCGAACGCCGTCTATCGTTTCGCGCCATAGCCCGGACCCGCGAGGCTTCGGCGGTCTTAGTGCGGGGATGCCCCACACCAGTGCAGCCCCCAGTAAAAGGAACATTGCCCCCAGAAAGAATGGACTCGCTGACCCCATCACCTGAATGGAAAGACCCGCCGCCAACGCCCCCAATAGGCTAATCATCCGCACGCCGAACCCATGTACCCCGATCGCACGAGGCGTCCCTTCACGACCAAAAATATCGCTGATCAACGCCTGCGTTGCCGGAACCTCCACAGTTCTGGTTGCTCCGCCCACCGCTGCCAGCACCAGAATCACCCATGTGACGGAGCCATCCCCTAACGCCAACCCACCGATACTCAACATCGTGGCTGCGCGAAGGCCCGCCATAAACCCGATCAGCCGCTGTCGGGGAAACAAATCGGCGACTGCACCGGAAAACAGTCCCAAGAACATGCTGGGCATGTTTCGAACAGCAAAAGCGAGCGTCGAGAGAAAAATAGAATTCGTAAGCTCCAGCACTAGCCATCCAAGGGCAAGCCGTTCCAGCCACTCGCTGAACGCGATCGTGATCGACCCAAACCACAGCCGTCGAAATCTCGGCTCACGAAGAGGAACCGGAACAAGTGTTCGTTTCACAAACCCACCGCAACAGTGCACATTAGGCCCCGAGCACCGCCTAGCAGTTCTAGAACAACCATGTGTCCAACACCATCACCGTTGCTGGTATCACTGCCAAGCCAACCGCAATTCTCGAGCTCCCGGTAAGTGGAATGCTCGAGTCCAGGATCGCGGTCCCACCTCCCGTCACCACAAGCAACACAAGGAAAAGAATCAGGAATGGAACCACGTGCAGTACTTGATCAACCATATAAATGGACTCAGGCGCCCATAGGCCGATTACACCCGCATTGCGGGATCGCCAAGCATAGTAAAACGACGCGCGTAAAACGGACGACTCGATCCCCCTCAGCTTGCGAGTATCGGGTGGAAGCGTATATGACGAAACCAACTCAAGCCGTGATCCCACGCAACACGGCAAGTCGAGACGATCGATGAACCTCGATCTGTACTACAGATCAAACAAAGTCTTCGAAGTCACCGATTGGTTTGCGAGGATAGATCCAACACGACAACGAGCACCAACACATGGACAGCATCAACTATGGGCTCTCTGGAGCCATCGTAGTAGTGGCTGGCAGCGCAGGAAGTCTCGGCAGCGCTGTCGCACAAAAATTCATATCCGAGGGAGCTCACGTAGCCCCTATTGACCTGGACATGGATCGGGTACGAAAGCAGTTTCCCGACCTAGAAACCACCGGAGGATATGTTGTACCACGATCAGTCGACAGCACCGACCCTAACTCGTTGAACGAGGCATTTCAGTCCATCGTTGATCATTATGGACGTATCGATGTCTTAGCTAACACGGTCGGGGGATTCCGCATGGGGACTCCAGTCCACGAACTTTCTCTTGAAGACTGGGACTTCATGCTCGATATCAACGCCAAATCCATGTTACTCACATGCCGTGCCATATTGCCCACGATGTTGGCCCAAGGGTGGGGTCGCATCATCAACGTCGCTGCGCGGTCGGGACTTGCCGGATACGGGTGGATGGCGCCGTATAGCGTTTCCAAGAGCGCGGTCATTCGGCTAACCGAATCCATCGCCGAAGAAGTTAAAGACAAAGGCATCAACGTCAACTGTGTAATGCCAGGCACCATTGACACCCCACAAAATCGAATCGATATGCCTAAGGCCAATCACTCGACATGGGTACCGCCTCAACAAATTGCTGAAGTAATCGCCTTCCTTGGATCCAAGGGGGCCAACGCAATCAATGGCGCGGCTATCCCCGTGTACGGGTTGAGTTGATGCCGTTCCCCCATGGCCTCAAACACGACCCTGCGTAAACCACGAACAGCACCAATCGTGGACACGTTTAGACCGGGCGCAAAGTCCCGGCAAACACCTGCCATGCGAGCAAAGATTTAGCAACGAGGCTCAACACAATATATGTACGTTCCCCGTACAGGTAGTCCCGCCATGGCCCCACCCGGCGATACTGCAGCCACATGTTCACCGAAAAGGTGTTGAAGACCAGAAATATCGAGAAAAAGATGACATAAACAAACGCGGGAGCACCTTCCCCATCCCCACCGGCTCCAAACAAATGAATCCCAATAACAACCCAGGGTATAAGGCCAGCGAAGCAACCAAACACGTACGACGTCCAGTCCGTTCGATCCGTCGTCTGGTTGTGCTGCTCCATCATCCAACCAAACCAGATCATCGTTGCATTCAGGGAAAAAATAAGAATTAGTGCGACCAAATCCAGAATGCCCACCAACATCGATATCACCACGATCATCAGGGATGCACTTAGCGAATATTCGATCCATCGAGCGTAATTAATATGCCGCTTGAGATTGCGGGCATACCACGGATAAACCAGAGGGGCCGCCATCACCGCATGAGCGACAGCTGAAAGAAGCAAGAAGGCAGCAACGATCGGGCCTATCCGAAGCTGTCCGATAGTTTGCAAATCAGTTACTAACCGAAACTGCGCATCATCCATAACCTGAAACGCCGTGTTTACCGGCAGCGAAAAATCGCTGCTAACGATCAACATCGCAACGCCTTGCACTAGATGCAAAAAAGCCATTACCACGTTGAACCGGCGTAAGCCTGTAATCGATTGCCCGCCTGAGATCCCTGACTCCATTGCCGTAATTACCCTGAAGCGCTCGGTGTCTCGATTGTCGAAGACACCTATAACGCTATGGGATCTTCAGCCAGAAAAAAAATAAATTTTCTTGGGAGCCAAAACGTGAGGAACTGGCAAGAGTCCTTTGGTAAGACGGATTCACTTGTCTAGATTTAACAGGTTGTGGGATGAACATGTTCCACCCTGAATAACACCACAAAGGTTTACTTTTATGAATGGCCAGCAACCGGCTATCGATCTCCCGCTCGCCCTGTGGCTCGGGGCAGCGTTCGTGAGCTTCTTGACGTCAATCGTCATATGGTTCTTTGTTGACAAAACCACCGGCATCTTCGTTGGAATCTGGGTACCGTCAATCCTTGCGTTGGCGGCAGCATTGCGGGCAGGACGATGATGCTTCAAGTCGTAATTGCTGTAATCGGTGTAGCTGTGTTTGCAACAGTCTTCGTCGCCGGGGTGATCTTCGTAAGCCAATACGAGAGTGACGGCTCGACAACGACTTAGCAATATTTGGCCATCGCTTTGAAAACCTCAATAGTCTGGCTCCATAGCGATCTCCGGATTAAAGACCATCCCGCGCTATCCACCGCTTCGGCGAGGGGCGCCGTCATCCCGTTGTGGATCGCTGATGACGCTAATGATCCGATGTGGAATGCCAGCAACTCAACCCTATGGTGGCTTGGACGATCGCTTAACCACCTAAAGGAAACTCTTCGACACCTCGGGGCTGATCTCCTCGTTCGTAAAGGCACTACGCCGGATGTACTTGTAGCCGTAGCTCGTGAAACCCACGCTTCGGCCGTGTATTGGAATCGACCTCGAACTCCGCGGGGACAAACTACAGCAGCAAGAGTCATCGCAGCGCTTAAACAAGTCGGCGTTTCCAGCCACGAATGCGAGGGGGATCTCCTGTTCGATCCAACACGCGTCGCACGCGCCGACGGAACACCCCGGAAAATCTTTACGCCCTTTTTACAGGCGTGTCTTCGGGAACCATCCCCCAGGACACCCATCGAGGCGCCCAGATCAATCACCCGACCGACGACATGGCCATCTCAAGAACCGACTCAGGAGATCTCGTTGGATGATCCACATCCATCTTTAGCCGCGATCTGGTCTCCCGGCGAAACACCCGCACTCGCTCACTTGGCCACGTTTGTTGAAACTGGACTCAATAGATACGCCAAAGACCGTGACGAGCTCGGATTCGAAGGAACTTCACGATTATCGCCGCACCTGCGATTCGGCGAACTTAGTCCCAGGCACGTCTGGCATGTCACCAACGAGTTGGTGGACGACAATACGGACCTCATACCAGGAATTACAGCATTCCAGCGGCAACTCATTTGGCGAGAATTCGCCACACATGTATTACTTAATCAACCTGCAATCGAGATCCACCCAATGCGTGCAGAATACGAACACTTCCCATGGCATGAGAACAAAACAGCATTGGAAGCATGGCAGCACGGACAAACCGGGTATCCGCTCGTCGACGCCGGTATGCGCCATCTAGCCGCAGAGGGGTGGTTGCCCAACCGCGCACGCATGGTGGTGGCGTCCTTCCTCGTCAAACATCTTCTATTGCCCTGGCAAGCTGGAGCCCGCTGGTTCTGGTCATCGCTCGTCGATGCCGATCCAGCCAACAACACATTGGGTTGGCAATGGGTCACTGGAAGCGGTTGGGACGCAGCCCCATACTTCCGGATTTTCAATCCTACTCGTCAGAGCCGTAGATTTGATCCTGAGGGGATTTACACACGGCAATGGATCCCTGAGCTACGGGCGCTACCCTCGCATGTACTTCATGAACCTTCTACGGCACCTGCTACAACGCTCATTAATTCCGGAGTGACACTTGGCTCAACCTACCCCTTCCCTATAGTTGACCACGCCAAGGCTCGTGGTCGCGCACTTCAAGCCTTTGCACAAATGCGAAAGACACAGTCGATATGACTCCTGCCCCTCCTAATGACCAGCATCCATCAGGGAATAACCAACCAGAAACAGCTACCGGGATGAAGCCATCTTCGAACACTAAAACTGGCCGCATTCTTGTGACAGGAGCCACCGGATACGTAGGTTCCCGCCTGCTCCCGCATCTCGAGAAATCACCACATCCCGTCCGATGCCTTGCGCGGCGGCCTGATGTATTGCAAGACAGAGTTTCCCGAACTACTGAGGTGTTCCAGGGTGATGTTCTTGACCCAACATCACTAGAACGAGCCCTAAAAGACGTCCACACCGTGTATTACCTCATCCATTCCATGGGTGCTCCAGGATCATTCGAAGCCCAGGATCGCCAAGCTGCCCTGAACATGAGCCACGCAGCGGCTCGCGCGCGCGTCAAGCGAATCATCTATCTGGGGGGACTG
>MDTE01163664.1_pt1 | contig 38855 bp, 37 predicted proteins | sample 811231 | NCBI WGS metagenome assembly MDTE01 (sample SAMN05326651, study PRJNA326480) | marine metagenome | isolation source: seawater | place: Indian Ocean: Red Sea | collected 2010 | reverse complement strand
TTAATAATTATTTCATTAACTTTTAAATCAGCCAAAGTAACAGGATCTTCTTCATTATTATTTTTGAGTATTTTTTTTCTATAATCTGAATCCTCTAACAATTTTGAGTAATAAAGCAAAATATCTGCCGCTTGCCAGCTGAAAATTCTTATATCATCGATAAGATTATTAATATCTACTCCAAAAGGTAATTTAAGCATTTAATGAATAATAATTCCTTATTATCCCATAGAAACGAGGAGCCAGAAAACGGTATTTTATATATGGTTGGAACTCCAATTGGGAATTTAAATGATATTTCCCTAAGAGCACTAAATATTTTAAAAAATGTTTCTTTAGTTGCTTGTGAGGATACAAGACAAACAAAAAAATTAATGAACAAGTTCAATATTTCAAATAAACTTATAAGTCTTAATCAACATAATTCTTCAATAAAAATCCCAAAAATAGTGAAAGACCTCAAAGAAGGAAAATCAATTGCCATAGTAAGTGATGCAGGTATGCCTGGGATTTGCGATCCGGGGGAAGACGTTACTAAAAGCGTTAAATCGGAAGGAATTGATATAATTTGCATTCCAGGAGCATGTGCCGCAATAACGGCAATTGTTTCAAGTGGGCTGCCATCATCAAGTTTTGTATTTGAAGGTTTTCTTCCTAGAAAGCAAATTGATAGAAAAAAAATTTTATTAGAGATTAGTAAAAATGAAAAAACAACTATAATTTATGAATCTCCTAAGCGACTCAGAAAATTATTAAAGGAATTATTTGAATTCTGCGGAGGAGATCGAGAGATTATGGTAGCTAGAGAATTAACAAAGAAATTCGAACAACATGTTGGGAATAATATCAATAACGTTATGGATTTCTTCAAAGATAAGGATATAATTGGTGAAATAACAGTTATTGTAAAAGGTATTAAAAAAAGAGATTTGAATCCAGATAAATTAATTATAAAAAAGGATCTCAATGATTTACTAAATGCAGGCTTAAGTTTGTCAGCAGCATCTAAATACTTGGCGAAAAGAAATGGTTTAAATAAAAGCGAAATTTATAATATGATTTAGGTATTGTTAAATTTATATGAGCTTCTTAATTAAAAAATTATTCTTCGCAGCAATTTTCAATTCTTGTTTATTTGTACTTTTATTTATTGGGATACAAAATAGTTCAGATAAAAGCCGAATAGACTTATTAATCATGGAAACTATTGAGCTCCCAATAAGTTTTGTTATAGGGTCTAGTTTTATATCAGGTTCTATCTTAGGAAGTTTTAATGTTTTCACTATGAATAATAAATAAAAATGGATTAAAGAGATATTAGATTTTCAGCGCAAACGATTCTTGAAATTCCCTTTGCAATAAGCAAAGGCGCTGCGATTCTAAATACATCAGTATTTGGGACTTTAACTACCTTTTGCTCCTTGTTGCAAGATTTCTTAGCAAGATTTTTGTCAAAAAATATTTCAATCGTTTTTCTATTCAAATCATCATCAGGTAAGAATTCCCATAGTGGAAAATCCTTTAATAGTTTTATCTCTAACTCAATCCTATTATCCACAATCATGTAAACAATTTTAGGGAAATCTACCTCTGATAAAGGGACCGAAGATAATTCTTTTCTAGAAGAATTATCAATCTCATAGTCTATAGGTGCAATTTCAAAGAATTGATCACTTGGAGCAAAATTTGTAGAAATTATATTTTCATTTAAAACCTTAGTTTCATTAGAATTATTCTCTAAAGCTTCATTATTTAAATTTGTTTCTAAGAAATCATTGTTTTCATTTTTATTCGTTTTAGATTTTACTTTTGAGGATTTACTTTTATTAAATAACTCTTTAAATTTTAATAAACTAAGATTTTTCTTTAGATTTCTTATAATAGTAGAGTCAGTGCAATTATATTTTTTTGACAAAATATCAATAGCAATTCCAGATTTAAAACTCTTCAATATTTCTTCTTTTTGTTTTTCAGTTAGTCTTTTAGTCAAATTACAAAGTGAAGTATCTTCCAATATTATGCGATTTTTTATTGAAAGAAAATAAAAGAAAAAAAGATGTTTACTAAAAATCACAATAAGAATCCACTTGGATTGTTTAGTTTTATTGCGTCGGATATAATAAAAAGATGCTTCCTTAGCTCAGCTGGATAGAGCAACTGCCTTCTAAGCAGTGGGCCGCAGGTTCGAATCCTGCAGGAAGCGTAAAGTATTAAAGCTATAGATAAAGTAATTTAGTTATGAATTTAATAAGTTTTTTGTTAATGATTAAAATTTCTTAAATTTTTTGAATAGATTCCAAAAATAGAACTGATATGATAATTAGGATTATTATTTTATTAAAAATTAATGATTGGAAAGTTTTATAATTTTTTTAATAATGATGATAAATATCAAAAGTTAGGTCAATATTCCTTTTTAATAGGTATTATTCTTCTCCCCTCTGCCATCAGTATAAGCTTAATATTTTTAATATTTGCATCTTTAATTTCCTACATAAACAAAGAAAAAATTAAATTTGATAATAAATTAATTCTCATTTTAAAAATTACAAGCTTTTTAATGATACTTAGGAATATAAAGCTATTAATTGATATTCCAACAGAAATTGTCAACTTTAATAATTTAAATTCATGGGTAGATTTATTTAATTGGATCCCTTTATTTTATTTTTTTTGGAGTTTCCAATTATATATAAGAACAGAGAAGCAAAGAGATCTTTTTATAAAGTCTGCTCTTATAGGAACAGTGCCTGTTATATTTAGTTGCATCAGTCAATCCTGGTTTGGGATATATGGGCCATTTTCAACTCTCAATGGCCTTATTATTTGGTTTCAGAAACCTCCTCAACATCCCGGTATAGTTAGTGGCCTTTTTAACAATCCTAATTATGCTGCCTTTTGGCTGGCTTCGATGTGGCCATTTTCTCTTACTTTAAACATTAAAAATAAAAAAAATATATTTAAAATAATATTTAGTTTTCTAATATTGTATTTTACAATTTTAACTAATTCTAGAAATGCCCTTTTTAGTATTTTAGCTTCCCTCCCCATATTTTTAGGATTTAAAAGCATAATCTACATATCATTAATAATATCTTTATTTCTTCTTACAAATATTTTTAGTGAATTTTTATTAGAAAATGTCAAATCCATTAATAATTTTATCCCTTTAAAGTTAATAAATAAATTAATAAGATTAGAGTTCATTGATTTTAGAAATATTATAAGATTAGATATTTATTTTAAAGCAATTAAACTAATTCTTAGAAAGCCTATATTTGGTTGGGGTGCATCTACTTTTCCTTTTTTATTTATTACTTTAGGAAGTAATTTTAGACCACAACACACTCATAATATATCATTAGAAATTGCCTTTAATTATGGATTACCTGTAAGTATAATTTTAACAAGTTTAATTTCTTATATTGCATATAAATCCTTTAGGATAATATTCTTTGATAAATATTTTTCCACGATATCTAATAAGGCATGGTATTCTACTTTCATAGTTTCATTAATATTTAATTTTACAGATATTACCTATTATGATGGCAAATTTAGTACTTATACTTGGATAATATTATCTGGATTGTTTGCAATAATTCAAGAGTCAAAATATTCAAAAGAATTTAATAAATTAAAAATATAAAAACTTTTATTGTTAACCAAGAACTTTATTAAAGTAATTCCATGAATCTTCACACATTTTCTCAATATCTCGAGAGGGTTTCCAATCTAATAACTGCAGAGCTAATGAATTATCAGCTACAAGATAAGGTGTATCGCCTTTTCTCCTATTCGCAAACTTATATTTTATTTGACATTTATTGACTTTATTGAATTTCTCTATCAATTCAAGTACACTCGTCCCCTGACCTGTTCCAATATTTAGGTTTAGAATCTGTGGGTAGTTCTTTGTCAAAAATTGATGGGCTGCGAAATGGGCATCAGCTAAATCCATTATATGAATATAGTCTCTAATGCAAGTTCCATCATAAGTTGGCCAATCTCTTCCATATATTAAAAATTCTTTATTATTTTTATTGATGACATTAAATAAGCTGGGGAATATATTATCTGAATTTAATTTTGGATTATCCCCTATAAATCCAGATTCATGAGCTCCTAATGGATTGAAATATCTAAGATTAATTATCTTCCACAAATGAGGTTTTGTCTTATAAACATCAGATAAAATTTTTTCTATACAAAGTTTTGTATTGCCATATGGGTTTATTGGTTCACATAAAGAACTTTCATTTAACTTCTCAGATAATTTAGGTTTATAAATTGTTGCACTGCTACTAAAAATAATTTCGAAGCAAGAAAAAGATTGCATCACAAACAACAACTTTAAAATTGCGTTAACATTATTGTCCCAAAATTCAATTGGATTACATAATGATTCTTTTACTGACTTATGCCCAGCAAAATGGATAACTGATTGAATTGGCATATTTTTATCTTGAAATTCCTTAAAAACCTTAATTAAAAATTTCTGATGTCTAACATCGCCTTTTCTAAAAAAAAGTTTCTTATCTGAAATATTTTTTTGTTTTAGAATTTTTTTAAGCTTAAAAATTACTTTTTTATCGCTATTTATTAATGAATCAATTATTAATATAAAGTAACCATTTTCTAAAAATTTAATGCAAGTATGACTTCCAATAAATCCAAGGCCTCCAGTAGCTAAAATTGTTTTCAAGAAGATGATTAATAATCCTAACTATAATTTAATGTATTTTAATCAGCAACAACTTGGTGTTATTCTAAGAAAAGTTTAAGGCATGAGAATCAGTATTTTTTAGAATGTCTGGCAATAAATTAAATCCAATAGTTCCTATAATTTTATGTGGCGGATCTGGTTCAAGACTGTGGCCATTATCAAGAAAAAGTTATCCAAAACAATATTTAAAATTAGATCCTAAAGATAATTATTCACTCCTTCAAAATACTCAAAAAAGAATTAAAAATCTTAATGAATCAACTGATCCAATATTGATTTGTAATGAAAATCATAGATTTATAGTTGCTGAACAAATGAAAGAAATCAATATTACTCCCAAAAGTATTCTTTTAGAACCAGTAGGTAAAAATACAGCCCCAGCTATCACTTTGGCATCTTTAAAATCTCTAGAAACGGAAGAAGATCCAATTCTTCTAATAATGTCCTCTGACCATAAAGTTGATAACGTAGATGAATTTATTAATACAATATCTAGAGGCCTAAAATATGCGAAGAATGGGAATCTAGTAACTTTTGGAATAGAACCGCTAACTCCTGAAACTGGATATGGATATATAGAAGTAGAAAAAATTTTTAATAACTCTAAAAAGGAAGGGCTTAAAATAAAAAGTTTTAAAGAGAAGCCAAACCTATCTAATGCAAAGATATTTTTGGAAGAAAAGCGTTATTTATGGAATAGCGGCATATTTCTTTTCAAGGCAAAAACAATTTTAAAAGAACTAAAGAAATTCCACCCTGAATTATTAAATACATGCAAAAATTCGCTAAGTAAAAGTCTTATGGATTTAGACTTCCAAAGACTAAATAAAGATATTTTTAATCAATGTCAAGATATCTCAATTGATGTAGCAGTAATGGAGAAGAGTGATTTAGGAATAGTTTTACCATTGAATGTTGGTTGGAGTGATATTGGGAATTGGAAGTCCGTTTGGGAAACTTCCAATAAAGATCAATACGGGAATAAAATTTCAGGTCAAGTAATAAGTAAAGATTCAACTGATTGTTATATAAGAAGTGAAAACAGACTCTTAGTAACTTTAGGTATTAAAAATTTAATTATTGTGGAAACAAATGACGCGATTCTTGTTGCTAATCAATCATATTCTCAAGATGTAAAGGATATAGTAAAAGAATTAGAATCTAAAAATATAAGAGAGGGAATAGAGCATAGAAAAATTTTTAGGCCTTGGGGTCACTACGTTTCAATAGTCGAGAAAGAAAAATGGCAAGTCAAATTAATTCATGTAAAGCCTGGAGAGATGCTTTCATTACAAAAACATCAACATAGATCAGAGCATTGGGTTGTCGTTAAAGGAACTGCAAAAGTTGAAATTAACAAAACAGTAAGTGAACTCAGAGAAAATCAAAGTACCTATGTTCCTCTAGGATCAGTTCATAGATTAACCAATCCGGGGAAAGTACCCTTAATAATTGTTGAAGTTCAGAGTGGGGATTACATTGGAGAAGATGATATTGAAAGACTGGAAGATAACTATGGGAGAATAAACAAATAAATCTTCCTAAATAACTTAAAAACGCTAATTTTGAATATGATAACCAAAAAAAAAGCTTTAATAACAGGAATTACAGGGCAAGATGGGAGTTATCTTGCCGAATTGTTATTAAGTAAGAATTACGAAGTCCATGGAATAAAAAGAAGGTCGAGTAGTTTCAATTCTGCAAGAATAGACCATATTTATAAAGACCCTCATACTGAAAACTCCAATTTTATTCTTCATTATGGAGATTTAACCGATAGCACTAACTTAATTCGCATTATAAAGCAGGTAGTCCCAGATGAAATTTATAATTTAGGAGCCCAAAGTCATGTTTCTGTAAGTTTTGAGACTCCAGAATATACGGCTAATAGTGATGCTCTTGGTGCGCTAAGAATCCTTGAAGCAATAAGAATTCTTGGGTTAGAAAAAAAAACTAAATATTATCAAGCAAGTACAAGCGAATTATATGGATTAATTCAGGAAACTCCTCAAACAGAAAATACGCCTTTTTATCCAAGAAGTCCCTATGCAATAGCAAAGTTATATGCATATTGGATTACAATAAATTATAGAGAAGCTTATGATATTTTTGCTTGCAATGGAATATTATTCAATCATGAGAGTCCAAGAAGAGGCGAAACATTTGTTACTAGAAAAATAACTAGAGGCTTAGCAAGAATAAATGAGGGTTTAGAATCTTGCATTTATTTAGGAAATCTTGATGCAAAAAGAGACTGGGGACATGCCAAAGATTTCGTCAATATGCAGTGGCTTATGCTTCAACAAGATCGTCCAGATGACTACGTTATTGCAACTGGAAGAATGGAAACAGTTAGAAAATTTATTGAGATAAGTGCTGCAAAACTTGGTTGGCATGTTGAGGAAAATATGCCTTGTATTATTTGGGAAGGAGAAGGACTGAATGAAATTGGTAGAAGGGCTGATAACGGTAAAATTGTGATCAAAGTAGATAAACGCTACTATCGTCCTACAGAGGTTGATGAACTTCTTGGAAATTCAGATAAAGCATTTAGACAATTAGGATGGAAGCCAAAAATTTCTTTGGAAGAACTTATAGATGAAATGATTAGAAATGACCTTAAAGAGGCAATCAAAGAAAAGATATTAAAGAAATCCTAAAATGATTTATTTATACAAATTACTTTAAGAAAATGAATTCATTAAAATCATCAGAAAAAATATTTATTGCTGGTGCTCGAGGAATGGTTGGGAGCTCTATTTACAGAATATTAAAAGAACATGGCTTTGGCAGAGAAGACTTAGGAGGAAAGTTATTTTGTCCTTCAAGAAAAGAATTAAATTTAGAGAACTATAATGAAGTTAATAATTGGTTCAACTCAAACAAACCAAGTATAGTAATACTTGCTGCAGCAGAAGTAGGAGGAATACATGCAAACAATTCAAGACCAGCTGATTTTATTTTAAAGAATTTAAAAATTCAAACAAATTTAATTGAACTATCCTTTATACATAATGTTAAAAGATTTTTATTTCTTGGTAGTAGTTGTATATATCCAAAATTTGCCAAACAGCCAATTCAAGAAGAATCATTATTAAGCGGTTCTCTTGAAGAAACAAACCAATGGTATGCCATCGCTAAAATTGCAGGGTTAAAACTATGTCAGTCTCTAGGAATTCAACACAATTTTGACGCTATTTCTCTTATGCCAACAAATTTATATGGCGAAAATGATAATTATCATCCATCAGATAGTCATGTATTACCTGCTTTGATAAGAAAATTCTGGTTAGCCAAGAAATCAAAAATCCCCATGGTTTCATGTTGGGGTACCGGTAAGCCTTTAAGAGAATTTTTATTCGTTGATGATTTAGCAGAAGCTTGTCTTTTTATCTTGAAAAATTGGGATCAAACTCAAGAAAAATTAAGAAATCAAAAAATTAATTGGTTAAATGTTGGATCTAACTTTGAAATATCAATTAAAGAATTAGCTTTAAAGATTGCAAAATCAATAGGCTATAATGGTGAAGTTACTTGGGACGAATCAAAACCTGATGGAACCCTTAGGAAAAAATTAGATACTACCAAAATTAATGAACTAGGTTGGGAAGCAAAAACTGATTTAGATGAAGGAATATCCAAAGTTATAAAATCATTAAAAACTGAAAATTTATTTTTTTAAAATTTTAATTAAGTCTAATTTATGAACTTATTTTTTTTGCCATTCTGGGACAATTTCTTTTAATTTTTTAAGTGTATTTGATAAATCATTATTTTTAATATAAATCTCAAGTTTATTTATTTCTAAAGTTAAAGTATTGATATCTTTAGAAGATTCAATTGCTTTAAATATTAAAGGATGAGAAGTGGATTCTGATTTTTCTGAAATCAACAATTCTTCAAAGAGTTTTTCACCAGGTCTTAATCCAGTAAACTTTAATTCTAAGTCTCCATTAATGTTTCTTTTATTTTTTAATGAAAGGCCACTTAAAAGAATCATTTGTTCTGCTAAATCTTTAATTTTTACTGGTTTTCCCATATCCAATAAAAAGACTTCTCCGCCTTTAGCTAGGCCAACAGATTGAAGAACTAATTGCGCAGCTTCTTCAATAGTCATAAAGTATCTAACAACTTCTGGATGAGTAATAGTAAGAGGACCGCCAGATGCTATTTGCTGCTTGAACAAAGGAACTACTGAACCCGAAGAACCAAGAACATTTCCAAATCTAACCATTGAGAAAGTCTTTCTTTTTGCACTGACGCTATTATTTGAATCTATTATTTTTCTTGCATACCCTTGAACAATAAGTTCTCCAAGACGTTTTGAAGCGCCCATAACATTAGTAGGCCTAACTGCCTTATCAGTGGATATAAATATCATTTGTTTGATTGATTCCGAATCAAAAGCAACCTTACAAATAGTCAAAGTTGAAAAAACATTATTGTAAATTCCCTCTAAAGGATTTAGCTCAACAAGTGGAACATGTTTATAAGCAGCTGCATGGAATATGGTAGTTATTTTATATGAGTTAACAATTTCTTTTAGATACAAATAATTACATGCATTTCCAATGATTGGAATCAAATCTATATTATTTATATTTTCTTTTTTTAATAAATTATTCAAATTGTATAGTGCTGATTCGCTAATATCAAATAGGATTATGTTTCTTGGTTTTAAGGATAATATTTGCTTGCATAACTCTGACCCTATTGAACCACCTGCCCCAATGACTATAACTGAAACTCCTGTCACTCCAATACCAAGAAGATCTTGCTTAGGTGCAACAAAATCTCGAGCGAGTAAATCTTCTATTTTTATAGGCCTTAAATCATAAATTAAAGATTTACCTAATGATAAATCTTTCGACTTAGGTATTTGATATACAGGTATAGAATAACTATTTATTTCTTTAAAAATAGAAACTTTTTTAGAGGCACTTATTGAGGGCATTGCTATTAATATTTGATCAGCAACATTTCTTAAATTGGCATCAATTTTTGGTTTTTTAATTGAAATGCCATTTAATGTTCTACCCCATAATTTAGGTGAATCATCAAAAAAAGAAATTACCCTATATTTACGTTCTTTTATAAGTGAATCCGCTAATTCAGCTCCTAATTGTCCAGCACCATAAATAATTACATTAATTAATTTATCTTTCTGAGATATCCTTGGATACAATAAAAAATCTCTTAAGATTAACCTATAAGTAGTTACGAAAACACTCACTAAAAACAAAAGACTTATCCAAAAATAATTTGTTAAATAACTAATTCCTGTTTTTTCTAAAACTAATCTTAAAGCAAAGATTATTATTATATTTTTAATCACTATATTGTAAAAACATCTACTGCCTATATATTTAGTTAATCCTTTATAAATTCCAGAAAAGTAATATACAACAACGAAAATAAAAGGCAAATATAAAATTAAAAAAGAAGCATAAGAATCACTAAAAATAAAATCAAATAATGAAACATTAAAAAATAAATCTTTTTTATGGTTGAATATATCTATAAATATGGCAAACGAAATAAATAAATAATCAGAAATAATTAAAAGAAATCTTCTTAGGATAATATTTTCCCTTATTTTATCTGATATGATCTTAAGTTTTTTTATTTTTATCATGAATTTTCTCCAAATGAATTAAATGGAGAAGAATACTTTATATCAACGTAAAAACCTAAAATTATTACCACTACTGAAAAAATTATCAACAAATTTATACCCCAGATATAAAAGATCAAAGATAAAAATAAGGTATTTAATATATAAAATAATGAAATTCTTGTTTTATTCCAACCAGCTAAATATAGTCTTTGGTATGAGTGAAGTCTATGGGCCCTAAAAATGTTTTGTCCAGTTAATAATCTCCTAATTAAACAAACTAATGCATCTCCATACATGGGAATATTTATTAAAGTAAAGGCTAATAATAGTGAATATTTTCCTAAAGATAGAATACTAACAAAATATGTGAGTCCTAAAAATGTGCTTCCAGCATCTCCCATAAAAATTTTTGCTGGTGGCCAATTAAAAATTGTAAAAGATAATAAAGGACCCAAAAGAGGCAATAAATTAATATCAGAACTTAGCATAATTAATGTGAAACTTATCAACATACAACCACTAACTAAACCGTCTAGACCATCCATGAAGTTCGTAAGATTTATAAAGACAGTAGATATAAATGTTAATAATAAAAAAACACAAATATATATTAAAAAATATTCTCTAGAAATAAATAGATCTAAATAATGAGAAACAATTAACCCAGATATCACCAAATGTGAAAGATATCTTAATTTTCGGGACAAATTATATAGATCGTCAATCATACCAATAATAGCTATTGGTAGACAAAATAAAAATAAAAAACTTCCATCTAAATAACCATAAACTGAAGAGCAAATAGCAAATATAATTCCTGCACCTTGCGGAGTAGGTGATTGGTGGGTACTCCTTATATTAGGCTTACTTAATAAGTACTTTTTAAAGACTGGTTTTGAAAGTTTAAAGAAAGCAAAACTAATCAAAAAACTATTTATAAATAAAATCAAATTTGATAGATTCATATAAAGGATAGATTACGAATTTGAGAATACTTTGAATTTTGAATAGATCTTAAAAAAATATCTAGACATAAATGGAACAATAAAAAAAATCCCATAATAGCGGAAATAAATAATTAATACATTGATTAATCTCTCAAATAATCTTCTAGAACTTACTCCAGAATCTGATATTATTACAATTTCCTTATTCAAAGTTTCAAAGGAAACATTTACTATTCTGCTTAGAGCTAAAAAATAATTTAAGTCCGCGCTTAGTCTATATTTTTCGCTATATTGTGACAATTTTTTTCTTACGACTGGGGTAAATAAAGTTGATTGATGTGGAGGAGTAAATCCAAAAAACAGGAGGAAAGAAAAGTAGTCTTTTATTAATTCTGATATTCTACCCTTCTTTGGAAAAAAAGAAAATCTAGTAAATTTTTTAGATTTATTATTAAAATATCGCGCTTTAAAAATAAATAAATCAATTTTTTCAATATTTTTTAAGTTCTCAATTATTTTCATATTAATGCTATTCAAACTATTGCTATCGTATATAAAGTCATCAGTTCCCCAAAAAAACAAAAACTCATCATTTTTTGCAAGATTAAAACCTTGATTCATAGCCCCAAATATTCCTTTAAATTTTTTGGATTGTTTTACTAAAATAAATCTTTCATCAATATCTATTATTTTTTTTAGAAAGGATATATCTTTTTTTTCTGAACCTCCATCAATAAAGATTACTCTCCATTGCTGATATTTCTGTTCTAAAAATAATTGACTAAACTTTTGAATGTTTAATCCTGCATTCAATGTAGGTACAATAAAAAGAAATTTTATATTTAATTTTGGATCCATTTGGTTATAAAAAAATCAAACTTTAATAGATTAATCTTTTAAAGTCTTTTTATAAAGAAAATAATGTTTTTTTGCTACTTCGTCCCATGAATACTTTTTTGAAATACTATAAGCCCTCTCTATCTTTTTTAAGATAGATCTATTCGGAGTTTTTAAAAAACCTTTCAGAGCATTATAAATTGAAATATATGAATAATTTTTTGAATAAAAAATAGAATTTTTTGCAAATTCCCTCACTGCTGGTATATCAACAGCTAAAACTGGTACTTTTAGAGACATAGCTTCTAAAACAGTAATGCCAAAACCCTCATAAAATGAGGGATGTATTAAAAGGTTTGTCTTTAAGAGAATTTCATTTATTTGATAATTGCTAATATCTAAATAATGCGAATAATTAATATTTAAATTATCCAAAATAATTTTTTCTTTTTTTGAAAGTTTACCGCCGCCAATTATATTGATACTAAATGATATATTTTTTTTTCTTTCTTCTAACATTTTTATTGAGATTATGGAGGAGAAGAAATTTTTATAGAAGCTACGCATCCCAATAAATGAAATACTGAATACCTTATTAGTTTTAAGTGAAATTTTATTCTCAGCCAAAATAGGATTATCAAAACTTGTAAAATTACCAGCTACTGAATAAAACTTATTAGGGAAAAGTTTCAATATAAACTTATAAAAATATTGATATTCGCTAAATGAAAAATTAGAAACAAAATTAATTGAGTCAGCCAAAACAAAACATAAAGCTCTTACAAAAATTTTAAATATATAAAGGCGTCTAAGATATCTTAAAACAAATCTTTCAGGAGCAGCATCGTGAAAAGTATAAACTATTTTTTTTGTTGTAAATTTCAAAAGAAAATCATAATAAGTTGCATGTATCAAATCAATCTCAAAAATCTTAATTTTATTTCTTAAATCAAGCAGATTGCTATAAAAAATAATATTTATATTTTTAGTTTTTAAAATCTGCTTAAAAGAATCATTTTTTAAACATTTTTTATATTCTTTTTTTTTTATTAAAATAAAAATTTTTATATTTTTATATTTCGTAAGGAAACTTATAATTTTCGAAAAATGAACAGATATTCCACCAGTTGTCTGGTAGAAGAATATTTGAGAATCAAAAGCTACTTTCAAGTATATTTAGAATAACTCTTATTTGACTTAATTATAAATAATGAATATTGAAAAATTTTAAACTTTAGCTTTAATTTATAAATTTAGAAACAATTTTTACTCATTTAATAAAATATAAACTTTTTATATTTTTTTTTAAACTTGATAATAAGAAAAGAAAATATTTAAGATTATAAATAAATATAATATAAAGAGCCCTAGCTAGTCTTAAATTTCTTATCAATTCAAAAGCAACAATAAATGATTCAAGTGTAATCTTATGATAATTCAATAAGCCTGTATTGGTATTATGAAAAATATAGCTAGACATATTTTCTCTTAAAATTATTATATTATTTCTTGCAAAAAGTTTAATAAATAGATCAATATCTCCCAATATAGTAAGATTTTTATTGAAAGGACTAACCCCAAGTTTATTTATCAAATTTAAACGGTTAAACATTATTGAAGAAAAATGAATATTATATTTTGTAATAAAGCGATAAAAATTCTTTTCTAAAATATGGTCTACATTGCAAACATTCTCAGAATAAGTAAAAAAATTAAATTCATTCTCAAAAACTTTTTTATATTCTGAAATACAGGCTATTGCAGAATCATTTTTATTAAGCAATTTAATTTGTTTTTCTGATTTTTTTTGATCCCATAAATCATCAATATCTAAGAAACAAACATACTTAGTGTTAGATAATTGAAGAGCTAAGTTTCTTGCTCTATATAGACTTAATAAACTTTGAGATCTTCTAGAAATATATAAATCAGGATTACTTTTAATAATTTTTTTTATTAAATTATTCGTATTATCTGAGGAGTAATTATCAAAAATAATTACTTTAAGAGGTTTAATAGTTTGCTTATTTATCTGTTCAATAGCTCTCAGAAGATATTTATCACCATTTCTTACATTAATTAGAACTGAATAATCATTTTTACTCATAAAATCTCAAACAAAGTATTAAATGTATTTTCCAATTCATAAATAAAGTGGAAATAGTATTTATCGATATTACAATCATTAATATCTGTGAACCAATTTTCTTTTACTACAAATTGCATGAAATCCTCCTTTAGCAAAGCATAAATTTTTCTCTTTTCATTAGGGTATAGAAAGAATGATTTAGACAACAATTGCAATAAACAATTTAATTTAAGTTTAAAATTGATAACATATTGATAAATTGGTTTAGGATCTTCATAAATAATTATTTTTCTAAGATTTTCTAGAATTAAGGAAATTGGTATAAATGACTTATATAAATTAGGATCCTTTATAGTAATTTCCTTTTTTGAAAATAAATCATATGATAATTTATTACAAATACTCATCCAATGATTCTCAGAAAAAATATTTGTTTTCGCAGGTCCAATACTATTAGATAATCTGACTACAGATGCATATTTTTCAAAATTAAGATCAGATAAGAAAATTTTTTCAAGATTATTATGATATTGACCATATAAAGTTTTTGGGACAGCATCCTTCGGCGAATTAATCGAACAATTTCCTAAATTAGAATTTACTGAATGTATCGATGAAAATTGCAAATATCTGATATGTTTGATATTGCAATATTCAATAAATCTAGTCGGCAGAATTTTATAAAAAATTTCTGCTGAATCTTTATCTAATTCACATTGTTTATAATTAGGTCCTATCGCATTTATAACTAGGTCATAATCATTATTATTAATATATTTTTCAATATTAAGAAGAATTATTTTTAAATTTTCTTTTTTTCTTAATGATATGGAATTTATTTTATGATCTTTTATTTCTTGAAAATATTTTTTAATTCTTGAACTAAGAATTCCATTTTCTCCTAGTAACAAAATATTCATAAAATCAAAAAGAATTTAAAATTAAATCTAAATTTTTAGCCATTTCAAGAGTAGATAACATCCTAGATGTATATTTATTAATCCTCATATCAATTGAGGTTGGCAGATTTTTATTTAAACTAAATATCTCTTTTGATAATGCTAAATCTTTGAGATGCCCAGAATCACTTATTATTGGTAATACTTCACAGAAAGATGCTTCAACTGGTACTCTTCCATATTGCTCCTTCCATTTATAATTCGAAATAGATGGCAATACAATGAAATCGGAAATATTATATATTAGGTTTATAGAGTAATGATTCGAATTAAAAAAAATAATATTTTTTTTCAAAGAATATTTGACGATTAATTTTTTTAGATAAGAAGTATATTTACTTTTTTTTTCAAAAGAATCAATAAGTAGTATTTTTTTCTCATATTTCAAATCAGAAAAGGCCTCTAATAAAAGATGTACCCCTTTTTCTTTAACTAACCTACCTACGTACGTATAAATCAAATAATCTTTATCTCGAATTTTATTTAACATACCTTTAGAGGTATCTTTCGATAAATTTTTAATCACTAAATCTCTTTTAAAATCCTTTTTAAAAAAATGATTTTTATTCACCCCCAATGGAACCAACTTTGCCTTATATTTATAATTTTTAAATAAATAAAAGCTTTCAAGACTTACGGTTAATAATATTTTTGGGATAAAATTAAAAGAACGCAATAAAAGGTCTTGAGTTATAAAAAGTAACTTCTTCTGTAAAGAATTAGTATATTTTATTTTTGAAAGAGGTTTAATATTTTCGTATGTTTGAATTACGAGGTTACTTTTTGTTATGCAACATATAAACCAAGAGATTAAAGAGTTTAAAGACAAAATATCTTGCTCTAAAATCAGATATTTTGGTCTTAATAAGAATATATTTCTTAAGAAATTTAATGGTATTTGCAATCTAGGATGGTCAAAGATTATAAAAGCATCCTTGATATCAACCAAGCCATATTTTGATTTAAAATCCGAATCCTTTTTAGTAAAGACAAGAATATCCCATCCAAGTCTTGATAATCTATGATAAACGTCAATATTTGTTCTTGTTTTACATGCATAAGAATATACAATTATTTTTTTACTTCGATTAATATTCATTAAATATAACTAATATTGTTTAGAAAATTTTTTAAAGAATACTTAGTTTTTTTTAATTTTTCATAGTCTGAAATGATATTTTTTAATAATTTGTTTCTAAGGTTATTACTATTCAAAACTTTTTTTATAAAGTTTGAAACTAAAAGTTCATTATCAAGTGGCTGTAAAAATTCAACCGACGAAGGATGTAATTCTCTAAATATTTTTATATCACTCATTATACTGCAGCAATTATATTTGGATGCTTCGAAAGGTAACCATCCAAAACCTTCTGAAAAAGAAAGATTTAAAATTATTTTTGATTTATGATAAATTTTAAACAAGTTTTTATCATCTAAGAAAGAATATGTCTTAACTAGGTGATTCGAATTTTTAAATAGTTTGACTAAATTATAATCGGGATTTATCCAGCTTATATTTAATCTCATATTAATATTTAGGCAGGATTTTACCGCGTAAATATTATTTTTATAAAAATTTTTCCCAATTAAAAGAATATCAATATCTTTATTTTTATCTTGAAAGATTTCCAATTTCCTATTTTGAGGGGGATTGTATGCAAGTATTAATTTACTTTCCGAAATTTTAAAGTAATCCTTTAATAAATCTTGAGTAGTTTTACTAACTAAAATTATATTCGAGGATTTTTTTATAGTAATTTTTATAATTAAATAAAAAATAATTTTACTAATGATAGATTTCATTTGATTTCTACTAAAATTTAACTCAAGAGGAATCAAGTCATGGATAGTACTTATACATTTTTTATTTGTAAAAATTAAAGAATGGCCATAAGAGTGATCCATCAGATGAATTAGCTCCGCCTGTTTTCCAAATAATTGAAAAGGTACAAAAAAATATCTTGCTAAAAAGATTAAAATTTTATTATTTGAATTTATAAGCTTCAATCTTAAAACACGAACATCATGGCCTTTTTCTCTATATATTTTTGCGCAAATATTTGTATAGTGTGTCATACTTAATCTTCTCTCATTTTCAGGGCCTACAACTAATAAAATTTTCATTAATCTTTTATATTTTTAATCAAGTTATCTATTACAAAAATTTGTTTATTTCTAGAAAGATCACAATGTAAAGGGATGGATATTAAATGTTTATATAAATAATTTGTGTTTTTGAGATCAGTATGCGAATACTTTTTAAAATAATCTAACCTATGACAAGGGAAATAATGTCTTCCATATTGAATAGAATTAGCTTTGAAAGCTTTAAAAATTTTTTTTAATTTATCCTCACTAAAAATAACAATTGGATAAATATGAGGAACTACGCCTTCGTCTTTTGGAATTATTAATCTTAACAAGTCTGAATAATTAATAAAATTTTCATAGTAGAAATTAGCTATTTTTTTTCTTTTCTCCCACAATTCTTTTGACCTATTTAATTGGGCTATACCTATTGCAGCATTTACATTACTCATATGAGCACGCCATCCTTGCTCAGAAACTTCAGGCTCCCAAGTTCTTAAATTTAATTGTCTTTTTTTTGTATCTCCCTTAACACCTAATAGCCTTATATCCTTAAGCCTTTGTTGATCATTCTTATTTTTAGCACAAATACATCCGCCTTCTGCTGTAGTTATATTTTTAATTCCATCAAAGGAGTAACAAACAAAATCAAAGTCTCGATCTCCAATTTTGTTAGAAAACTGAGTTGAACCAAATGAATGTGCAGAGTCCTCAATTACTCTTAATTTATTTTCTCTAGCCCATTTTAATAAGCCATTCATTTCCAATTCAACTCCACCATAATGCATAATGATTATTGCTTTTGCTTTTTGAATCAAATCTGATGGAATTTTTTTTATTGATAGATGACCATTTAAGCTAACATCACAAAAATAGGGTATGGCTCCCAAAGCAGTAATTGCTTGAATAGTTGCAAGATATGTAAAAGAAGGAGCAATTACAATATCATCTTTTGATATACCTGCTATTTGTAAGGATAAAATCAATGCTGTAGTACCAGAATTAACAGCGATTGCATTAGTGCCAAGTGATTTTGTTAAAGCGTCTTCAAATCTTTTTGAAACATCTCCATAACCAAGAAATTCAGAATCAATTGTTTTAATTACTTCAAGTTGCTCATGAATGCTAAGGCTTGATTTAGATAGTCTTATTAATTTACTTTCTTTCATACCCAAGGGATTGTCCCAGAAGAATAAATTTTCTCAAGAAATTCATGATCTCTTTTAGTATCCATGCACTGCCAAAATCCATCATGAGCAAAGGCATTCAATTCAGATTTTTTTGCTAAGTTTTCTAGTGGTTCTTTTTCCAAAACAGTTTTATCATTTTTTATGTAAGAAAAAACTTCTGGCTCAAAAACAAAAAATCCACCATTTATATAGCCAGTATTCAATTGCGGTTTTTCTTTAAAAGATTTTACTTTATTATCATTGCCTATTATTAATTCACCAAATCTTGCTTGCGGCCTTACTGCAGTTACTGTAGCTAAGCATCCTGAAATTAAATGGTTATGAAGAAGTTTTTCAATATTAAGATCAGATAATCCATCTCCATAAGTACAAAAAAACCTCTCGGATTCTAAATGATCACTTACTCTTAATAATCTACCACCAGTCATAGTATCTATTCCAGTATCAACTAAAGTAATATTCCAATCTGGTGCATCATTATTGTGAAAAGTTATCTTGGATTTATTAGGATTTATAGTGAAATCATTATTTAAAATAGAGAGTGAATAAAAATAATTTTTGACTATATCAGCTTTATAACCTAGGGCAATGACAAAATCCTTTACGTTATATTTACTATAAAGATTCATAATATGATGAATAATTGGGTATGAACCTATATTCACCATTGGTTTAGGAATAACTTGGGTGTATTCCGATAGTCTTGTGCCAAATCCACCTGCTAATATTACTGACTTCATTACCATTTATATGGAATTGATTCTATTGAAAGTCTAGTTATTTCAGCTTCATCATGGAGTAAATTACTGAAATTTGAAATCAAATTATAATCTTTTCCTAATCCCTTAAAACAAAAAAAATAACCTGGCGGAACGTTAAGTACTCCGTTATTTAAGGGATCCAGAATAAATTCAGAAAAAACCCATTTATTAGATTCATCTTGTGAAGCGAATATAAACTGCACCTTGCCAATTAAACAAATCAAGTTCATTGTCATTAAATTGTGTTTTTTCCAACCTTTAATGGAGTTATATCTTATTGATGAGAAATAAACCTCACCAAAGCCAGAAAAATTCTTATCTTTAAAATTTATAAAATGAAAAATATCACCATCATCAAGAGGAATTCTTTTCTTAGAATAAAATTTTATTTCTTCCATTTTTATGATTTATCCATGTAGAAATTAATATCACTATTACAAAGATCCTGAGGAGAAGTTCCATCTCGCATTTGTAAATACCAATTTGCTGTCATTGAAGCACATTCCTCAATAGATAATCTTGGAGACCATTTAAGCAAAGATAATGACTTGGAAATATCAAGTTTAAGAAGAGAGCTCTCCCTACCTATTGATAAAGATTCATTTATTCTAATTTTTGCGCCAGGCCAGTCTTTACTCAAAAGATTACATATTTCTCCAACAGTAACATCTTGAGAAGTTGGAGGACCAAAATTAAATGAATTGCCATCCAAACTTTGATTTTCACTTAAAGTTTTTGCAAGCTCCAAATAACCACTTATGGGCTCCAGGACATGCTGCCAAGGCCTTGTGGCGCTTGGATTTCTTATTACAACTGGTTTGTTATCTGTCCATCTTCTAATACAATCAGGGACGATCCTATCAATAGACCAATCTCCTCCTCCTATTACATTCCCAGCTCTTGAAGTGCAATATCTAAAAGTTCGTTGAGGGAAAGATAGTCCTAGTGCTCTTAATCCAATTTCGGCACAAGCTTTTGAGGCAGAATAAGGATCCTTGCCTCCTAAATTATCTTCCTCACGATATCCATATATCCACTCTTTATTTTCATAACACTTGTCACTTGTTATAAAAACCACAACTGATTCATTAGAACAGCAACGTAATGTTTCGAATAAATTTAGTGATCCAATTAAATTTGTTGAAAAAGTATTTAATGGATTTAAATATGATTCTGAAACGATAGGTTGTGCTGCCAAATGGAAAACGATATCTGCTTTTGAGACTTGAAGACAATCTTTTAATTTTTGTAAGTCTAGAATATCCTCTCTATAGTCATTTTCTAAATAAGTAGATAATTTAAGTTGATCATACAATGATGGATTAGTGGGTAAATCCTTTGAATAACCTGTGACATTTGCGCCAAGCTTGAGTAGCCAATATGTCAACCAAGAACCTTTGAATCCTGTATGGCCAGTTATAAAAACATTTTTATTTAAATAAAAATTATCCATTTAATTTCTACTAATTAATTTTAAAAAAAATTTATTATTCATTGGTATACTATAAGTTTTCATAGTCAAATTTTCCGATAATGGAGCAATTCCTTTTTTATATCTTATTGATTGATCACCAGTGTTTGGATCTATTCCCTGAAGGGGTTCTCTAAACCAAGCTTTATTTTGATTGACGTATTTTTCTATATAACTATTATCTTCCTTATTAAGTAAAATTCTTGATGGTATTAATTCACAATCTAATCTATTCTTGAAAGCTAAATTTAAATTTGAATAGTATTTTTTTTTAATTAATTCAAATAAATTAATTTTATTTCGTTGAATTTTCTTGAAATACTTAAGAGATCTATGTAGAGAATAAATGAATAAAGGATTTAATTTTGAAGGATATGAATAATTTTTGGGATATTTATTTGAATAATTCCAGTCTTCAGAATATCCACTAAATGATAAAAATTTAGAAAGAAAAGTCTCTGATAATTCAATAAAAAGTTTTCTTGGATATGAATAAACAATTAATTTATGTGCTAATTGCCTAGTAAGGTACCTAACTGAAAAGAAAAAAAATTCCTTATTGGTCTGAGTAGGTAATTCGAGATAAATAGTTTTTAAATTATTAAAAAGATTTGTATTATTTATAGATAAAACTCCTCCAGTTCCTATCGAAAAAGGTTTAGTTGGATCAAAAGACCAAAATGCAGCATCCCCAAAATTACCACAAGTTTTTTCATTTAATTTACTACCCAAACTTGTAGCACAATCTTCGATAACAAATATATTTTTTTCTCTAGAGAACTCTACAAATTTATTTATAGAAGCTGGGATCCCAAAAGAATGTTGAACTATTACAGCTCTAATAGAAGTATTGTATGTTTTGTATAAATTCCTAAAATCCTCAAAAGAAGTCCCAAGATTATTTTTATCTATATCTACATATAACGGTCTAAAACCAGCACGAATAATGGCATTAATTACAACACCACAAGTGAATGCTTGAACGACCACATATTCTCTATTTTTTGCTTTTAAATTTGACAGAATGAAGTTTAATGACATTCTGGCGGAGGAAAAAAATAATATATCACCATTTATATCAAAAGTGTTTTTAATATCATTTTCAATTTTTATTTTAGAAATTCTTCTATATAAAAAAGCTGTAAAGAAAGGATTTAGTGAATTAAATATGTCATTATTTTCAAATGAATATTTCTTTTCTTCTAAAGACCTTTTATGAATTATTTTTAAAAAATTAAATATTTTAGAAATCATTTTAGTAATTCTTTTGTTAGATCTTCAATACCTTTGATAATCTTCAAATTATTTTCACTTATAAATTTTCTATATTCAACAATATCTGTCCATTCATAAGCAAAAATAAAACTCACATCATTTTCAAGTGCACAGTAATAATCATACTTGCTATCGCCAATTAAAACCCAATCTTCTTTGTTTAAGGGATCAAAATTTTTCTTAAGATCTTTTATTATTTTTTGTTTTGTTTTTGGACTACCGTAAATCCCTCCATCAAATAATTTTGATAAATTTTTTCTATTCATTAATTTTATTATTTCTGTTTCTAAACCTCCGCTGGCTATATACCACTTACAAGGAGAGAGTTTTTGTTTTAAGTCATATAAATTTGTTCTTAGTTTGCATTCTAGAAGTTTTTTCTCAACGATTTTTCCATACTTAAAAATTAATTCTTCAATAAGTTGTTTATCATTTCTTTTAAGTTCATTATTCACAAACCATTCAATTTTATTAAATCTACTTATGCCTCCATTTTCTAAATGATATCTAACAAGATTTTGGGAGGCCTCAATGCCAAATTCCTTTGATAAGGAGGCGAATCCCTCAGTTTTGACATGATTAGAATTTAAAACCACCCCATCAAAATCAAAAATGATATTCATATATTATTTTCAGATTTATAAACTCTATAATAATTAATATTATATTTTCTAAAAAATTACATAACTTACTCTTTATAAATTTTAGTTTAATAAACTTTCTATTGAAATAGAAGTTTAGTTTAAGATAAGATAAGTAAAAATTTATTTTGATTATTTTAAATAAAAACATACTAATAGTTGGCGCTGCTGGGAGAATTGGAGGAGCTACCGCTAAAAAATTATTTTCTAGTGGTGCAAATTTAGTTCTTTCTGATTTCAATTTAAAAAATTTAGTTAGCATATCAAATAATTTCCAAAGCAAATTTTCTAATCAATTTAATTTAATCAAAACAGATATTACTAACGAGAAGGAAATAACAGAATTAATTAAAAAAGCAGAATCAATAATGGGTACCATTGATGGTGCCTTATTTGCCACTTATCCAAGATCAAAACAATGGGGCAACTCAATTGAAAATCTAAAACTCAAATACATCAATGAAGATTTAGCTAATCAGTTGGGAAGTGCAATTTATTTTTCCAAAGAAATCTTAGAAAGTTTCAAAAAAAATAAGAAAGGTTCATTAGTTCACTTATCTTCAATTTATGGACTTAGGGCTCCAAAATTTGGAATATATGAAAATACCGAAATGATATCTCCAATAGAATATTCAGCAATAAAATCAGGAATAATATCTATTTGCAAGTGGTTAGCCAAATATTATTCAAATAACAATATAAGAGTAAATTGTGTAAGTCCTGGAGGTATTCTTGATGATCAACCAGATAACTTCATTAAGAAATATAGAGAACAATGCACGAATATAGGCATGCTTTCAGCAGAACAAATTGCAGAGGCAATTTTGTTTTTATTATCAGAAAAATCATCTGCAATAAATGGAGAAAATATTGTTATTGATGATGGGTGGAGTTTATAAAATGAAAAAAGTATTAGTAACTGGCGCTGATGGCTTTATAGGGTCTCACTTGGTGGAATTGTTATTAAAAAAAGGTTATAAAGTTAAAGCATTCTGCATTTACAACTCTTTAGGCAGTTGGGGATGGTTAGATACAGTCGATAAAAATATAATAGATAATATTGAAGTTGTACTTGGCGATATAAGGGATGAAACATGTCTAAAAGAATCCATGAAAGATTGTCAAATGGTATTTCATTTAGCAGCGTTAATATCTATTCCATATAGTTATAAATCACCATTGAGTTATGTTGATACGAATATAAAAGGCACTCTAAATGTACTGCAAGCAGCGAAAGATTTATCTATTGAAAAAGTTATCCATACAAGCACATCAGAAATATATGGATCAGCTCAATTTGTGCCGATTACAGAGGATCATCCTATGGTTGGTCAATCGCCATATTCTGCATCAAAAATAGCTGCGGATCAATTAGCAATAAGTTTTTGGAAAAGTTTTGATTTACCTATAACTATTCTTCGTCCTTTCAATACTTATGGTCCCAGGCAAAGCACCAGAGCCATAATACCTACAATTATAAGTCAAATATATTCTGGTAAAAAAGAAATAAAACTTGGCTCTTTAAGTCCTACAAGAGATTTCAATTTCGTTTACGATACTTGTGAAGCCTTTTACCAGGTAGCAGAAAGTAAAAACACCATTGGTAAAATTATTAATTCTGCTAGTAATTTTGAAATTTCCATAGGCAATACAGCAGAATTAATTTCAAAAATAATGAATTCAGATATTAAAATAATAACTGAGGAAAAAAGAATAAGACCAGAAAATTCAGAAGTATCAAGATTATTTGGGGATAATGAAAAATTAAAAAGTCTTACAAATTGGGAGCCCAAATTTGGAGGCTTAAATGGTTTTCAGGCAGGTTTAGAAATAACAATTAATTGGTTTTGCAAAAAAGAAAACTTATCAAATTATAATTTTAAAAAATTTTTATTATGAATGTTGAGAAAAAAACAAACTTGATAATAAAAGCTATTAAGAGTGTCTGCCTTACTAATAATGAAAAATATCCAATTTCTTTGCATGAACCAAACTTCAAAAATAGTAACTCTCTAAAATATTTGAAAGATTGTATTGAGACAGGATGGGTTAGTAGTTCGGGTGAATTCGTGAAAAGATTTGAACAAAAAATTTGTGAATATACAAAAGCTAAATATTGTGTAGCTTTAGCAAGTGGAACAGTTGCTCTAAGGCTTGGATTACATGTTATTGGGGTTCGCCAAAATGATGAGGTTTTAATCCCTCCTATGAGTTTTGTCGCGACAGCAAATGCTGTATCACATTTAGGTGCTTTTCCCCACTTCATTGATATAGATGAAGAAACATTAGGTATATGCCCAAATTCTTTAAACAAACGTCTTGAAGAAGTTGGTGAGCTTAAAAAAGGAAATTTAATAAATAAATTTACAGGTAGAAAAATCTCTGCAATTATTCCAGTACATATCTTTGGTAATCCAGCAAAAATTTTCGCATTAAAATCTATAGCAAAAAAATGGGGAATTCCCATAATTGAAGATGCCGCTGAAGCTCTTGGAAGTTGGATTTTGAATAAAGACAATAAAATTCATTGTGGATTAATTGGAGAGATGGGGGCGATAAGTTTTAATGGCAATAAAATAATTACTACAGGAGGAGGGGGAGCAATAATTACTAATAACAAAATTTATGCTGACACCGCTAGGCATTTATCAACAACAGCAAAGGTTAATCATAGCTGGGAATTTTACCACGACATGATTGGTTGGAATGATCGTATGCCCAATATTAATGCAGCTTTAGGAGTAGCTCAGATGGAAAAGCTAACAAGCTTTATTGAGAATAAAAGAAACTTACATCGAAAATATATAAGTGCTTTTTCTAAAATAGAAAATTGTGAAATCTTAAATTTTGATAGTCAAGAATCAAATAATAACTGGTTAATTACATTAGTATTTACGAACAAAAACACTGAAGAAGCCAAAAAAGAAGTGTACGATTTATTAAAAAAATCCCATGAAATTGGAATTTTAATCAGACCTGTTTGGAATTTACTAAATTATTTACCTATGTATAAAAACAACCAGAAATCCCCCCTCAATATTGCTGAGAATTTATCTAAAAGGTTAGTAAATCTTCCAAGCAGTTCTTTTTTATAAGTATTATGAATGAACTTATCATCATTGGATGTGGCGGTCATACAAAATCTATTATTGATATTGTAGAAAGTACTAAAAAATGGAAAATAAAAGGTCTAATTAGTAAAAAACAAAATAAAAGGGAAAGTATTAAGGGCTATGAAATAATTGGTTCGGATGAGGAACTAGAACTAATATCAAAAAAATATAAACATCTATTAATAGGAATTGGTCAAATAGGACTAGATGATAGAAGAAGAAAAATGCTAGAAAAAATCAATAATCTTAATTTTAATTTTCCGATTATTAAATCCAAATATTCGATCATTAGTAAAAAAGCTACTTTTGAAGAAGGAACAACAGTAGGTCATGGAGCAATAGTAAATACAGGTGCTAAGATTGGGCGTCATTGTATTATAAATTCTGGTTCAATAATTGAACATGATGCGGAAATAGGTGATCTGTGCCATGTTAGTACAGGTGTAATTATCAATGGAGATGTAAAAATTGGAGCTGGATCATTTATTGGCAGTGGATCAATAATAAGAGAAGGCTTAACTTTACCTCCAAAAACTATAATTAGTGCAGGTAAAAGATTAATGGGATGGCCAAACAAAATATAAATTTAGTTAATTCATCTAAAAAAGTTACTGTCATAGCTGAAGCTGGAGTGAATCATAATGGCGATTTAAATATAGCCTTTGAATTAATTAAAGCCGCTGCTAATGCAGGGGCAGATGTTATTAAGTTTCAAACATTTCATGCAGATGAAATTGTTACAAATTACTCTAAGAAGGCTAATTATCAAATAAAAAATAATCTTACGGATGCTAATGAGACGCAAAAAGAAATGCTTACAAAACTAGAATTGAGTGAGAATGATCATCAACTTCTAATTGAAAGATGTAAAGAATATAATATTGAGTTTTTGTCTACTGGTTTTGATTTAAATAGCCTAAATTTACTAAATAAATTACAAATCAAAAGATACAAAATTCCTTCTGGGGAGATAACCAATCTTCCATATTTAAAACATATTACAAAATTCAAAAAGCCTATTATCATGTCGACTGGAATGGCCTCTTTAGATGAAATTAAAGCTGCAGTTGATGTACTCTTAAAAGAAGGACATCCCAAAGAAAAATTAACCCTACTTCAATGTACAACAGAATACCCAGCGCCATTTGAAGAAATCAATTTAAAGGTAATGAAGACTTTAAGAAATACATTTAACGTTAATGTTGGAATTTCTGATCACTCTGCTGGGATTTCGGTTCCAATTGCTTCTGTAGCACTCGGGGCAACAGTTATAGAAAAGCACTTAACCTTGGATAAAGAACTTCCTGGTCCAGACCATAAGGCTAGTCTTGTCCCTAATGAACTTATATCAATGATTAGAGGAATTAGAGAAATTGAAAAAGCCTTAGGTAACGGTATCAAGATAATGACTCCAAGTGAAGAAAAAAACAAAAATATAGTCAGAAAATCTTTAGTTGCAACAAAAAAGATTCACAAAGGGGATACTTTCTCGTATGAAAATATTGGTTGCAAAAGACCTGGTTATGGAATTTCTCCAATGAAAATAAATAATATTTTGGGAGAAACAGCCCCTAAAAACTTTGAAGAAGATGAAATGATTGAGTTATGACTTTAAATATTGTCGTAGCTACAGGAACAAGAGCAGAATATGGATTATTAAGAAATCTAATAAAATTAATAGATTCCTCGAAAGAGTTTAATTTACTTTTATTAGTAACAGGATCGCATTTAACAAAAAAACATGGTTTAACTTATAAAGAAATTGAGAAAGATAATTTTGAGATTACAAGAAAAATAAATATCCACCTAGATAGAGATCAACCTATTGATATTTCTAATTCAACAGCTCTAGGGATTAAAGGGTTTTCAAAGGCATACAGAGATTTAGCACCTGATTTAATTATAGTATTAGGAGATAGATTTGAATTATTATCTGCGGTTATACCGGCCTTATTTGAAAACATCCCAATTGCACATATCCATGGCGGTGAAAGGACTGAAGGTTGTATAGATGAGGCCATAAGACATTCCATCACAAAATTTTCAAACTATCATTTTGTAGCTACAGAAACTTACAAAAAAAGGGTGATTCAATTAGGTGAAAATCCTGAACGAGTTTTCAACGTAGGAGGAATGGGTATCGATTCATTAGAATCTATGAAACTAATATCTAGAGAGGAAATTGAAAAAGAATTAAAAATAAAGCTTTTATATAAATCATTAATTGTCACTTTTCACCCTGTAACTTTAGAGAAATCGAGTTCAAAAAAATATATTCATGAATTAATAAACTCTTTGAGAGCATTAGAGAACACCACCTTAATAATAACTATGCCAAATGCAGATATGGAAAATGAACAAATAGTATCTGCATGGAATGAATTTGCAAAAAAAAGAAAAAATACCTTTTTATTTAAATCTCTTGGACAATTAAGATATTTTAGTCTTTTAAAACAAGTAGATGGAGTAATAGGCAATTCTTCAAGTGGATTGCTCGAAGTGCCTTATTTCAAAAAAGGTACTATTAATATTGGCCAAAGGCAAAAAGGACGTATAAAAGGTAATAGCATTATTGATTGTGAGCCTAATCAAAAAGCAATTACAAATGCAATTAATCATCTTTACTCTGAAACTTTCCAGTCTCGACTTCAAAACGTAAAAAATCCCTATGGAGATAAAGGGGCATCAAAAAAAATTTTTGAAATCATTAAAAAACTTGATTTTAAAAACACCCAAAAAAGCTTCTATGATTTATAAATAATGAAAATCTGAAATATTTGCAGGAAAATTTTATAATTTAGTTTTTACTTATAAAGAATGGTTGCCTTTTTACAATATTTTGCTGCTGATGCATTTGAGATATTAAAGTCAAGATAATTAATTAGTATTTAATATAAAGAAAAATGAAAAATGAAATAAAGAAATTTATAGTTGATGAAAATTCGAGCATTTTTGATGTAATGCGGGTTATTCAAGAAGGTTCAGAACAGATAGCTTTTGTAGTAAAAGATGAAAAATTATTAGGAACAATTTCAGATGGAGATATCAGAAGAAATATCCTAAAAAATGGAACCCTAGATATCCAAGCTAAAGATGTTATGAGAAAGAATTTTAAATACATAAATGAGAAAGAAAATATTAGTGAAGCAATTAGAAAATTCAAAAAAGAAAGAATTAATCAAATACCAATTGTTGGCCAGAATATGAAATTAATTGACTTGGTATTGGTAAATGATCTTTCTAAATCCACTGAAAGAAAAAATAATGTTGTAATCATGGCAGGAGGTAAGGGCCTAAGGTTAAGGCCATATACGGAAAACTGTCCTAAACCAATGCTAAAAATAAACGATAAACCTATTTTGGAAATAATAATTGAACAATGTATAGATAATGGTTTTCGCCAATTTCATATTTCAGTCAATTATCTTAAAAATCAAATAATAGATTACTTTAAAGATGGTAAAGAATGGGATATATCAATAAATTACCTTGAAGAAGAAAAACCTTTAGGTACTGCAGGCTCGCTAAATCTTTTACCAAAGCAAGAACATCCATTTATAGTTATTAACGGAGATTTGTTAACAAGATTAAATTTAAATAGGATTTTAGAATTTCATTATGAAAATCAAGCAGATGCTACTTTATGCGTTCGAAATTATGTAGAGCAATGTCCTTTTGGAATAGTAAAAGTTGATGGTATTAAATTATCAAGCTTTGAAGAAAAACCTCGATTTAATTACCTTGTAAACGCTGGAGTTTATGTAATCAATCCATCATTTCTTCCTTTTTTAGAAAAAGGTAAATTTATGGATATGCCTGATTTAATTCAAAAAGGAAAACAAAAAGGAAAAAATATAAAAGTTTGCCCTATTCATGAGTTCTGGCTAGACATTGGTCAGCCCGATTTACTGAAAAAAGCTCATGATGAATGGGATTCTCTATGAAAAGGATTGTCATTTATGGTCTTGGGAGTATTGGTTGCAAACACTTTAATTTAATAAGAAAATATTTTCCTAATGTAGAAATTGGAGTAATTAGGAGTGGTAATGGTTTAATGAACAACGAAAGTTGCAAAGCTGATCAATATTTCAAAAACTCTAAAGAAGCATTAAATTGGCCAGCTGAAGCTGCAATAATTTCTTCACCAGCTTCATACCATTTTGATCATTCAATAGCTTTTATAAAAAATGGTTTAACTACACTGATTGAGAAACCACTAGACCTAGATTTCGCAAATTTAAAAAGATGGGATAATTTAGAAAAATTATCAAAAAATTCTAAAATTTTGGTTGGTTATGTTTTAAGACATGATCCAGCAATAAAATATATAAAAAATTGGCTAAAAAATAAATCTATTGGAGAATTAATTAACGTTCAGATGGTAAATAGCTCATGGTTACCCTCATGGAGGGAAAACATAAATTATAAAAATTCTGTCTCTGCTATAAAATCTTTAGGTGGAGGCGTTTTATTAGAACAGAGCCATGATATAAACTTAGCATCTTCATTATTTGGAGAATTAAAAGTCAAAAATGTAATTTTGAGAAATACAGGGCAGCTTGAATTAGATGTGGAAGACTTTGCCAAAATGAACTTCGTAGATAAAAATAACATGCCAATTAATATCCATATAGACTTTTGTAGTCGCACCTTAATAAGAGAAATTCTCATTAGAGGATCTGCAGGGTTTATAAAATGGGACATTGCAAAGGGGATTTTGTCATTGCAAAAAGAATCTGTTGGGATCGAAAATCATAATTTTTCTAATGATCCTCATAAAAGATTGTTGATACAACTAAAACATTTAGTTGATATTTTTGAAGATAAAGATAAGCCTCTTGTATCATTGAATGATGGATTAAAAACTTTAAATTTAATAAAGGAAATAAGGAATTTTAAAAATGAAATTTAATGCATTTATATTTGCAAGAGGCGGATCAAAGGGACTTCCCAAAAAAAATATTTTAAAATTAGGAGGTATTCCTCTTGTTGCTCATTCAATTAATCATGCAAAAAAAATAAAAAATATTCATAAAATATTTGTGTCCACAGATAATAAAGAAATTTCTGAAATTGCTCAGAAATATGGAGCTTCTGTAATAGAAAGGCCTTCAGACTTGGCAAAAGATGATTCTCCAGAATGGTTGTCCTGGCAGCATGCTATTAAGTACGTTTTTGAAAAATATGGAAAATTCGAAGGATTTATTAGTTTGCCAACCACTTCCCCATTAAGGTCATCTGAAGATATTGAGAATTGTATTAATAGCTTAAACAATAATGTTGATTTTGTAATAACTATTTCTGACTCAAAAAGAAGTCCTTGGTTTAATATGGTTACCAATAATAAAGATGGTAATCTTAAACTTGTTAACGAAATAAAAAATCAAGCTATTATAAGAAGGCAAGATGTACCTGAAACTTTTGACATAACTACAGTAGCTTATGTTTCTAAAGCTAATTTTATTTTAAATTCAGAAAGTATTTGGGATGGTGCCGTTAAAGGAGTAAAGATCCCTCAAAAACGTGCTATAGATATTGATACAAAAATGGATTTTGAGTTTGCTAAATACTTATATGAAAATAATTTTGTTCTTTAAATTATGTTAAAAGGAAAAATTAACAAAAAAAACAAAGTTATTTTTATTAGTCTTTGGCCAATAACTAACTTCGCACTGAAAAGGATTGATATCAAAACATATGAAAAAAACTTTGAGATTGAATTACACGATTTAGGTTTATTTATAAATCCGAAATTCTCAAAGACATACAAAGAAGAAGATATTAAGTCTTATAAAATTTATAAATTTAATTCATATAGTGAATGGTTAAAAAGAATATTAGTCCTTAAAAAAAAATATAAAAAACAAAAACTACTTATACTTTCTGAAATATCAGTAAACGGGATTAAATCCTTAATATGTGGATTAACTTTAAAAGCACTCAACTGTTTAATAATACATATGGAACAGCCTGGACATCCTATAAATGGGAAAGAAAAAACTAAAACAACTTCATATTCAAATAAAAGAATAAACTCAAAAGAAATTAGAAAAAATATTTTTAATCCAATTAAAGTTCTTTACAAGAAATTGTCTTTTTCCTTCCAAACCTTATTAAGATCTTTTTTTTTAGGTAATAAAATGTATATTTTAACTGTCCCTAATAGAGTTAATTCATGTAGAAAACTATATCCATTTTCCAAAATAATTGTTGGATCAACATATGATTACAATAATTATTTAAAAGACAAAAAATATTCACCTGAAATAATCTTAAATAAAAAATATGCTCTTTATATTGATGGGGCAAGACCACATATACAAGGAGATGAATTTCTTTTTAGAAACAAAGTAAGAATTACCCCTGCAAATTGGTACCCTAAATTGAATAATTTTTTTGATTTAATTGAAAGCGAATTAAAACTTGAAGTGGTTATTGCTGGTCATCCAAAAACTGAAAATACAAATCTTGAAAAACGTTTTAGTGGAAGAAGAATAATTTTCAACAAAACCAAAGATTTAGTTAAAAACTGTGAGTTTATATTAACAAGAATGAGTACAGCAATTTCCTTTGCCGTAATTTATAAAAAACCTATAGTTTTTGTAATGTCAAATGAACTTTCACAAGAAAAATTTTTTACAGAATCTCAAAAAAAATATCTCACTTCTTTTTCTCAAGAATCATTATTTATTGATGGCAGTAAGACTTTGATATTAAAAGAAATTAAGAACCTAAAGATAAACGAAGATAAATATAAAAAATTTCTGAATGAAAATTTAACTGGCTCAGAAAAAACTAATTATTTTTTGATAAATGAAATCTATAAAAGTTTAGTAGAAAAGAAGAAAAGTATAATTTTTAATGACTTACCTTAAATAGTTAAAGAAGAATTGACATCGATTAATGATTATTTATCTTAATAAAGTTTTGGACTTTTTTTAAATATCAAATCTCTTGCATAGAAACATGATAAGGTTACTTTTATTGTTCAAAAATAGTTTTGATAAATCTAGAGAAAAGGAACAAATTAAATGTAGATACTATAGTCATTGACGGATTTTGGGGTTGTGGGAAGAGCCTACTGTTTAATTTAATGCCTGCCTTTAAAAATCTAATGAAAACAAGATTTATACCTGAATATGAAAATATCCATATCTTAAGAAACCATAACTTAATTAATAAAGAAACAGCTAGGTGGTATGTTAGTAATGTTTTAGATAATGCAATATATAAATCAGCAATTGGTAGAGAAACAAATTTAAGATGGTCAGATGATAGTGGATTAAAAAATAGTACAAATATTTTTAAGGAGTTTAAACTTTTATTTTCTGAAGAGGGTGATCACGTCATTCACGATTTAGAGGCTAATAAAATTGGACAATCAATTTGGACACATAATTTAAGTTTATGCAGTCATTCTTTAAAAGAACTTATTTCATCAAACATTTTCATGATTGAACTAATCAGAAATCCCATTTTCGTCTTCAATCATTATGAAAATTTCTTGAAAAGATTTGATTCACCTCGAGAATTTACTCCTTCTTTTTATTTCAAGAACACAAAACTTCCATGGTTCACATACGAATATAAAGAAAGTTTAGAAAATAGAAATATTTCAGAATTAGCGATAATTTGTATAATTAATTCCTACAAGAAATACTTTAATCAAAGAGAAAACTATTTAAAAATTCCTAACTTTCAAGAAATATGCTTTGAGGAGCTTATTTTCTTTACTGAAAAAACAATATGCAAAATTGAATCTTTTATTCAAAGAAAGCATAATAATCGAGTTTTAAAAAAAATCCAAAAAAAAATAAATCTTCCTAGAAAAAATATTATTAACGGAGTTAAGAGTGGTACTCAAAGATTAAATAATACCCCTAAAAAAAATATAATTTTTAAAAACGATCAAAAATATTGCGAATATATACTAGAAGATATTAATAAAAAAATATCAAAAGATTTAATTTTAGAATTTAAGAATATATATTTAAAATATCAAAGTTTATATCCATTTTTTAATTACAATTAGTAGATGTTGAATTCAATTTTCAAGATATATTTTTCGAGAGAGCCAATATCTTTGTTGTTAAAAAAAACTGCTTTAGATAACAAATATCTAATCCTTCTAAATATTGCTTCCTCAATCCTTCACTCATTAACAGAAGCAATAACTTTAGGATTGGTTTATTTAGCAATTGAATCAATATCATCAACTACTAAGGCTATTAATGATACAAATTTTTTATCCCTTCCTTTAATAAAAGATATAAACAACTTTTTAGTAAATCTAAAACCTAACTCTTATTTTATATCTATTTTATTAATAATAATTATTATCCAAATTTTACAGTTTATTTCCAAATATATTTGTAAGCTAACTGTAAATTATTTCAGTGCAAAATGTAGAGTAACTATTTCATCTTTAATACATAAAAAAGTACTTAATCTTTCTTTCTCTTCCGCCAGTAAGTACAAAATAGGGGATTTAGGAGATTATGTAATTCAATCGCCTCTTAATATTAGAAAACATATAGAAATAACATTCGATATATTTATTCATTTGGTACTTATTTTCACCTATATATTAATAATGATCAAAATATCATTATACTTATTAGTAGCTGTTATTTTATTAATCTTAATTATCAGTCCAATTCAAAGAAACCTTATTCCAAGAATAAAAAATGACTCTATTATTATTACTAATAAAGAAGTTGGAATCATATCAAATATAACAGAAAACTTCCAAGGTTTAAGGTTTCTCCATAGCAATGGTTTACTAAATAAATCAATTAAAAATATAAATAATAAATTAAATAAATTAGAAGAAAATATTAAATTACAAGCGATAAAATTATCTTTTATTGAACCATTTTCTTCATTATTACCTATACCTATAGTTTCACTTATTGCGATAGGGAACTTACTAATATATAAAGAACTAAATCAAGATTTCTTAGCAAGTTTTATAACTTTTATCTTGGCTCTTCAAAGACTTAATACTAAATTGACAATCATCACATCGCACCAAAACACCTTCTCAGAAAATTATCAAAGAATTACTAGAATAAATAATCTTTTAAATGATAAAAATGATGCTAGACATAATAAAAATTTGTTAAAAATAAAAGATTTCAAAAATAATATTCAATTTAAAAATATAAGTCTTCAATATAGTGATACTAATAATAAGTCTCTTCAGGATATTAATTTTAAAATTAATAGAGGTGAAAAAATTGCATTAGTGGGCCCAAGTGGGTCTGGTAAAAGCTCTATATCTGATCTATTGCTAGGAATTTTCTCTCCAACATCTGGCAATATATTTATTGATGATATTAATTTTAAAAATATTGATTTAGAGTCTTGGAGATCACTTATAGGTGTAGTGAGTCAAGATACATTTTTGTTTAATACATCGATAGAAAAAAATATTTCTTTTGGTTTAGAGAATGTTAATTTTCAGGAAATAGTCAAGGCTTCTAAACTTGCAAAGGCAGATGAATTTATCACAAAATTTCCATATGGATACAAAACTATTATAGGTGAAAGGGGTTATAAACTTAGCGGAGGGCAAAGACAAAAGATTGCACTTGCCAGGGCATTCTTAAAAGATCCAAAAATATTTATTCTTGATGAAGCCACAAGTGCTTTAGATTCGAAGAGCGAGAAATTAATCCAAGAATCTTTAAGAGAAAATGCATATAACTCTACATTTTTTACAATTGCTCATAGGCTTAGTACTATAAAAGATGCAGATAATATTTTAGTTATTGAAAATGGTTATATAAAAGAAAGTGGAACTCATAATGAATTAATTTTAAAAAATGGTCTCTACAAAAACTTGTGGGAAATACAATCCTTAAAAAAAGAAAAGTAAATTAAGTTCTAAAAATTATGTTTTATCCATTCTTCAACTAATGGAACTTGCCAACTATAATCGACATCACATCCAAATTCTTGAAAGATAGGTTTAATATTTTTTCCCATCCACTTTTGAGGCAACAGACCTTGGGACATATTCAAGAGGCATTTTGGCCTTACTACTGACAATGACATGTTCGCGAATAAGACATCACCTTGTGAATCCCTATCACAATTCAAAGTTCTGGGGTCACCAAAAGTCTCAAATGGCACAAAAGGCTGTAGAAAATTATTATCAGGATTAATTTTTCTTGCTCTTAAGGGAGAATACATATTAAATTTCGAGACCGTAACAACTGAGTCAGCATTTTCATCATCATTCAAAATCTCTATAGCCTCATCTATTAATTTTGCAGAAATTGTTGGAGCATTACAAAATAGTAAAACAATAGGATAATTTTTTATTTCAGGTGTTTTAGACAAAATCTCCATATAAGTATGATAGAAAACATCTTCACCTAAGGCCTTGCTTGTGGCGAGTTCTGCTGGCCTAGTAATAAGTTGATGATTGAGTTTTTTGCCTATATCAGCAATTTGTTCATCATCAGTTGATAAATATCTTAAATTTATATATTTTGATTTCTGTGCTGCTTGCATTGGATAATAAGCCATAGGATGATCCATAACTTTCAAAGTATTTTTCCCAGGCAACCCTTTACTTCCTTTTCTCCCTATACAAATTGATATTGCTTTCATAAGAAATATTTAATTAAATTTAAATTTGTTTGAAATGATGATTTTACTCAAAAATTACTCAACAGTCTATAATAAGAATTCAAAATTGTACTTAAATGACATCTTTACAACGTAAAAATATTATCCCTGGTTTTGAAGATTTTTCTGAAAAATTTTTTAAAGTTTTAGAAACCAAGGAATGGGAAAAAGCTCAAAAAGATTTTAATTCTTCTAAAAATATTCTAACTGTTGGTAATGGTGGTAATTTAGCTGTCTGTGACCATGGTGCTATCGATATCGCAAGGTTAACCAATAAGAACGCTAGTGCTCCTGGAAGCGGCATATTAGCAAGTAGTTTAATTAATGACACTTCCCATGATATGTGGGTTCGAAACTGGTTATCAATTTCAATGCGATCAATGACCGAAGATAATAAAAACGAGACAATGATTATAGGTGTATCTTCATCTGGGTATTCTAAGAATATCTGTTTAGCTTTAAATTTAGCACTTGAACATAATATAAAAGCACTTCTAATTTCTGCTAAAAAGCCAAAAATAGATGGTAAATATAATACCTTGATTTTAGATGTTGATGAATATCATACTAGTGAGGTAATGACTTTATCACTTTTCTATCAATTAATCCATGGATCTGGGTTTGCATGTCCTTCAATAACTGAATCAACAAATCGAGAGCTCAGATCTGACTATAAAAGAGATATTGAAAACTAGATTACTGAACACTTATTACATGGAGATAACGAATCTCTTTTTTTATTAATATGTAAGTTTCTATATTTCTCATACTCTCTTGATTTCCAAATTTCAGATAAATTGCCGAATTCATTTATGTTTCCAATTAATAAAGTAGATTTATAGTCTGTATCACAAGGGTTCAATTTTCCATCAAACCAAATAAAAAGTCTTCTCCAAAGATCACTGCAATGATTATCAACTTCAGAGAGGGGGGATTCATAAACATTTTCCCATGAATTATATTTTACAAAAGTTATTTGATCTACATACTCACCCCATTGATTTTCCATTGAATTCATGTTTTGTTTATCGTCTAGATATACACCACTTACTCTCACGATATTAGAACTATCTTTATAGTCTCTATCTCTTATCTTACTAAATAACTTTAATTTTTTTTCTATGTTTTCTATCCTTCCATTTACTCTTAATAATTCATAAAGTTCTTTTGTTGCTGCATCAATTGAAAAAACAATTGTTCTTGCACCTCCTGAAAGCAAGGCATGTATCCTTTTCTCATCAAGAAGAGATGCATTAGTATTAACTTTTAAATTTAAAAACTTATTTGCTGAGTAATTAAGCATTTTTGGTAGATCTTTACAAATAAAAGGTTCACCTCTAGAAGCTAAGGATAGAAATTCAGTTTTCCCTTGCAAAAGATCAACAATTTTTTTATAAGTTTCGAAATTCATAGTACCCATATGAGTGGATTTATAGTTACTAAAGGTTTCATCAGTTTGAAAACAAAATTTACATCTATAGTTACATATTGAAGAAGGCTCTATTTGCACATAAGGAGGATAATCATCAATTATTTGACTTTGCGGAAAGATCTCATATCTATATCTATGATAAAGATATAAAGTAAGGGATTCATTAGGAATTAAAGCTAATTCTTCTGCAACTAATTCAGTAATTTGAAATTCTGCTGCAGCCCCAAGAAGATTTGAATCTTTTACTTTCAATTGTATATTTAGAGATTTCTTTACTTTTCTCAAGATCTCATTAAAGTTAGAGAAATGACTCTCAATATTGCGAATATCAATATTATCTAAAGCATCTAATGCCCTTCTAAGTTGAGTTTTAATATCGCTTCTTCTTTTTATTAGACGAGTTGACTCAAAACTATTTTTTTTTCTATATGTAGTATTAACTAATTTACTCATTGAGAATCTATAAATTTAATCCAAAAATAAAAATCTCTATTAGGATAAAAGAAAGGTAAATTAATTTTCATATTATCATAATTGGTATTTTTACTATCCTCTACAATCTTTAAAAAGTCTCCAAAATTTCTTAAAACATTTCTGAATTTTTTTGGAACTGGACATAAGTCGCACGTGTTTTCAGGTAAAAATAAATAACACTTTTTTTTGTAAATTAAGGTATCAATAGCCCCTGCAGTATCGCCACTTGCAATTATGAAGTCTGCTTGGTTAATTGCAGATCTTAATGGAATATTTACTTTCTCAATCACTGGAAGCTTTTTCGGTATAAAATCATTCTTGTTATTAGGATGCAATCTAATCATAACTTTATATTTATTAATTTTATTTATCTTCTCAAGAGCTTTGAAAAATAAATCAATCATCTGAGCTGTTAATTTTTGGTTAATACCTCCAATAATCAAAAAATCAATTTTTAAAGTTGTCTTTTTTTTAATACTAATATCAGTTGAATATCTAGTATTTTCAACCTTATAAATTTTATTATTATTAGTTTTATCTTTTATTAAATCTAAACTCCAAGATTCTGAAACCAAAATTTTTAAATTTTTATGTTTA